>JAABUO010003202.1_pt1 | contig 19599 bp, 21 predicted proteins | sample 5559291 | NCBI WGS metagenome assembly JAABUO01 (sample SAMN10711878, study PRJNA513372) | rock metagenome | isolation source: Antarctica rocks | place: Antarctica: Victoria Land, Finger Mt sud
CGGTCCGTTCCTTACAACTTTCGCACCGGGCTCCTGATTAAAGGAGAAGGTTTTGGCGCCTCGACTTTCCAAGGGGATTGCTGCCACCAAAGCGCCAAAGGTGGCAGCTACCGTGGCCAGTTGTGTCAAGCTAGGCATCTTTATGGGTAAGAATAGTAATAGCTTCAATTTAATTGAGAAGGCTCTTGGTGTCGCTATACTCGTCTGCTAGATAGATAATGTGGGCTCTGGAGGGGAGATGGCTGCCTTTATATAACTTTTTCAACAAACATATAGAATTTTATGATCCCTAGGGGCTGCCTAACTGGATACATTGTATGACGATCTCTCCTTTCCGCAATGAATGGTTGACCGAGGAAATGGTCATGCGGTGATCGGACAAGAGCGATCCAGTACGGAGCGGGCATCTTTCTGGAAGGTATTTCGACTGTTGTTGCGGAAGTAGCTGAGGAGACTCATCGCGGGGCAGAAGGAAGATTCCCACGAGTCACGAGCATTGCCTGCGCAACAGCTGTTGGATGTGTCCTATGCTTGCTCGACTTTAGCCATTAGCAATAGGAGATCATTATTAGTTGGACGACCACGCAGGGATCCGATATTGTTAATTATCGGAGCTCACACGTACGTAGTGAAGGTACTCCTAGGGAAGACCCTCAGGGGGTGGAATGAAGGTGGGATGTTGTGTACCTTGCAGTGGCCATCCGGGTCGCAACGAAGTGATAGTTGATAAGGTAGCGCCGGAGAACTTTCGACATTTGAATGGCAGACTCGATCACGGTCATGGTTCTGCGCGATGATGATCACCCGCTGCGCGTAGACATCCGAGGTTCAACTGGTCGGCTAATTTGGTGTCACCTTCTCTTTAGGGAAAGATCTCACGATACCCTAGGGAAGATCTAACTAGTACGTAGTAGAGAGCTGATGTTTGGACGGGAGCCCCGACGATGGACTGATTAGCATCTGAGCCTTCCGCCGCTCCGATAAAGTGCTAAGCCGCGATAGGTACATTGTGGCTCAAGTGGCTAGAAGGATCATGACTTGCATGTGATTAACAATGGACGCTGCTATCCCGAAGCCGTTTCTTGTGACCCTATCTTGTCTCCCCCCCTCCAGGAGAAGATTATTGACTGAGCGGTTTAACCGTCGATGCCGCAAATCCTAGAGATGATCAGTCACTATCCCCGTAATATAACTCTAACCTTTCTTGCGCTGAGTGTTGATAGGCACGATAGTGTTGTCCTCGACTCACACTCGCATTGCCCAAGATCTTCGATGTCGTACAGTACCGCCAATATGATAGGGATGCTATACCCCAAAACTTGCATAATAGAAGAGGCTATTATCGCCACACCAAGGGCGAACGATAATTCTCATGAATCTCATCACACATATATGCTAGATAAGGGGAACGTGGAGATGACGCATGACATGTCAAGCGCACAAAAAACTTTGTAGAATGCTTCGGATAACCTACGTATCCTCGGATTGCCTAGAGGAAAGAGGAAGCACCCACGCCTATCTCACAAACGCCCAAATCAACGTCCATCATGAAAAATCTTCTCCTTTCTCTTCTATACCGTTCTTGATCTGCAGAAGAATTGTCGTCTTCCATTTGTCTAACTTGCTCATTTGATCGTATTGAAATAATTTATCAGCAAACACCTCTTGGTCTCCTTGCTCCACGGCCTCGACCAAATCAACCAGTAGCTGGTGCTCTCTCGTAGACGCGAAGGTAGGATCAAGGTCTCGGTAGCCCTGCAGTGCGCGGTTGACGCCGACCATATCACCCGATGCCAAATGACAAAGTCCGGCTTTGAAAAGGTATTCTTTCACACTCCATTTCATGAGGTTGTTGGCAACGGAGCTCTTTGCTACTCGTTCGTAGTTTTGAATGGCTTGATGATAGTTGCCATCTAAGGCTCCCAGATCCGCGGCCTTGAGGTATAGTTTATTTGACAGAGCCTCAGCGTTATCGTCCTCATACCAAGACGCAGCGGTTGAGTACGCCTCTTGAGCTCGCTTTCGATCATCCATCTCCTCGTAAAGACTACCAAGGTTTTCCATTTGCCCAGCAGCTCTCCTAAAGTTGCCCGTTGAAGTAAAGTGTGAGACGACTTGATTCAGTACCCTAGCGGCATCTTCAGGATCTGTTTTGCGATATGCTTTGAAGGCTTCTGTGAGGGTATTTGCGGCATCACCAGGTTCGCTCAACTTCGAGCTTTCGATGGAGGCGGCCTTCTCGAAGGCACGACCAGCTTGAGTACCTGAGAGGATGGTTAATCATCGGTATTTGCAATACTTTCTTTGGTAGTTCTCGGGGACACACCTTGCTTCTGCATGCGAAAGGCATTCTGTTGAAATTAGCTACACAATGCTAAACCTTCGTAGAGAACCAATTACCGCTGTCTTTATGTATAGATCTTTCGCAGCTTCATGTTTTTCCGCTCGCCCTCCGAACAAGCTGAATCCAGAGGACGCATTCTGCGCCGCTTTGTCTGCCTGGAGAAGTAGTGTTAGCGGCTGTTATGTCATGACTATTTGAGTACCAACCTCTCGAAGGAGGGCCTGTGGATCTTGCGACATGCCTGATATTACAAGGGAGTCCTAAATGTAATTGAAAGCTGAATACTAGAACTGATAGATCTTTCGGACCGGTACTCCTCGCTCGATATGCGTGACGGGCAGTAGGATCAACGTTTGTCCGAATACTTTCAGAAGTTCATGAATCTACCTCATTCGCGGGTCTGAGCCAAGGTTTGCAACACTACCTTACCATACACATCATTACTGATGTTAACGAGGACAAAAACTAGACAATAGCGTAAAATTTAAACGCAAAATTTGAAGCTTTCTATGAAGTAAGGTCTCCATTGGTGTCATCTTGCGAAAGGATTAAGCGGGTAAGCATAACCGGTTCTCTTTTCACTCGAAGAGCAATTAGACTGGCGAAATCGACGAACTTGAATCATATATTCTGTTTCTCGAGTCTATGATTCAGATTGTACAAGATATCTGCATCTTCAAAAGGTTTCTGGGAAGTTAAGAGCATAAGGGTTAGCCAGAATCGTGTTGTTCGAAATCTTCGCTTATTGTATCGTGACTTCGTGTTGGACTCCATAAAGATGTGTATATGATAACAAACCCGATTCTCAATTATGCCACTAAATTCTTCCTGATAACTCGTCTTGACTTATTTCTACTTCCTGATTGACTATGTCTTCAGATTCTCTTGCCCTTTTTCGAGAAGGACTACAGACAGATCTGAAGAAGCTGGCAGAACAGCACCTTCAACATGAGTATGTCCGCTGGTCTCAACAACTAGCTGTCTCGCTTCTATTCTTCCCGGATCCAGCATCCACAAAAGGTACAAAGCGGGCTTTGAAATGCGAATGACATCTGACCGCGATACCCTCGACTCCTCAGCCAGCAAGCTCTCGACGCACATCACCATCGGCTCAGTGGTAGGCCTGGGTCTTGGAGTCGCTCTTGCACTGCGCATCCGTTCCGATTGCGGCCAGTTCTTCAGCGCCTTTCGAGCCATGCAGAGACCTACGCACGTCAAATTCGCCAATGGTCGAGAAGGTTCGTCCCCCTGCACCTAACTCCTTCAACCACCACAACTCACTCACTCACCTATCGCTCATAGAAGCAATACCAGACATCACGCCCCTAATGCGCCCTACGACCGCAGGCGACGTAGCCGTATACACATTCTTCTCTATCGCGGGGGTTTTCATCGGTGGGGAGGTCGGGTTGCTATTGGGTGCGAGTGCGGCGAAGAGAAACACAACGAAGCATCCGGAGACGAGGGCGAGGTTTGTGAAGGCGTTAAGGGGGTTTAGGGCGGATATACTGAGGAAGGAGATTCAAATGCTGGAGGGACACGGGGGTATTGGGTGGGGCTTGATACATGATGAAGTAGGTTTCCTATCGTGATAACTTTGGCGTTGGAAAGACACTTGCACTCTACCGGGCGTACTTTGTGGTTTACTGAAATTTGGGGGGACGAGCTGTTACTCCAAAGCCTGAGAACCGTCTACCGTTTCCTTCCGGTCCCAGTTCAATAGCAGCACGAAATCATGAGTCAATTACAGATTTACGAGCTAAAAGGATATCAAGACAGAGTGGATATCAGCGTTTCTACATCTGTATTTCCCTGCCACTCGCTTTCCTGCGTAGCAACGTACTAGAGCTTGCATGTCTTCATTTGAGGCGAATTTTCTAGCCCCTTTACTCGTATTCACCCCTTACCCGAACACGCTAGTAGGCGCTAGTATTAAATTTTATCTAATTTTACATTACGCATCTTCTTCATCTTTTACAATGACGATAGCGTCATGAATTCATTTAGCAAAGAGAAGAGAATAAACCTAGCTATTGTGACTTATCACAATAACGGCGGATTAAAGCTTTACACTTCAAGTGTTCGGGTAAGGGGTGAATACGAGTAATAAATGTAGGACGATACTTTACGGACAGGACCTTGTCTTTCTCACCGGCTTTCTAGTTTTGGCAACGATGGTCCAATCCGACACCAAGTCAAGACATGTCCAACCAATTTATCCATCTTTCTGATCTATCTTACTACACGGACTCTTTGCAATTCTATTTGGGCTCAGACTCCTTCATTCCCATGTTGCAGCTGGTACTGCTAGGAAGAAACGGGACAAACAGCTATTCAATATAGCAAGACTCAAAGCGAAGAAAACTCACGACATCAAGAAATTGCCTGAGGCAGAGACAGAGGTCTATTAACATATTCGATTTTCAACTTATTCACATAGCCATATTTAGCGAGTAGGACAAGGAGGTGATGTTTGAAGCAAATGCTATAGCTATTAGGGGAGGGGTCGTCAGAAGATCTTAACCTCATGTCGGGGTTTGCCTCAAATGCTCAAAGCTGAACATCTATCGGCTGCTTTTCCTAGAGTATGTACCTAGACTTAAGCTTTTTGAGGCCCCCGTTAGACCCGCGATGATACAGAGACATAGAAGAGGTCTCGCATAGATCTTTTCCATATCGATAGCCTTCCCATATACAAAATCCAATATCCGACACCCTCATCCTAAAATCCCTCTATTTGTGCGCTATACAACTCATTAACACTCTTGATATTCCTACGCAGGTCAGCAGACTCATATGACTCACCAATTCCCTCCTCCGCCTCCGCCTTCACCCCCACCACCTCCGCCGCCAACTTCCTCTCCTTACCCTGCCCCTGCTCCTCTTTCGTAAAGGGAAACGCCAGCACCTCCTTGATACTGTAGTGGTCCGTCAAAAACATGACCAAGCGATCAATACCCATACCGAACCCGCCCGTCGGCGGCAGCCCAAACTCCAAGCTCGTGCAGAAATTCTCGTCGACCATCTGAGCCTCGTCGTCCCCCTGGTCCTTCTGGCGCGCTTGCTCCTCGAACCGCAGGCGCTGATCAAAGGGGTCGTTGAGTTCGGTGTAGGCATTGACGATTTCCTTCTTGCAGACAAAGGCTTCGAAGCGCTCGCAGAGGCCCGGGTGCTCGCGATGGTATTTGGCGAGGGGGGACATCATTTGCGGGTGGCCCGTGATGAAGGTAGGGTTGACGCATTTTTCCTCGATAAACTCGCCGACGAGTTTATCGAGCATGCGGGCGTTGGTTTGCGGGGGGGAGCAATCGACCTTCATTTTCTTAAGCATGCGTTTGAGGAAGTCCTTGGTGCTGCCGGTGTGCAGTTCGGCGCCTGGGGGAAATTTCTCGCCGCAGGCTTCTTCGAGGGCGGGAATCATTTCGATGCGCTTCCAGGGCTTGGCCCAATTGACTTGGTATTGCTCACCGCTTTGGGTGTGGAAGGTGGTTTCGTAGCCGCCGGTGACGTTTTTAACAAGCCCAGAGACGAGTTCTTCGGTCATGTCCATCATGTCGTAGACGTCGGCGTAGGCCATGTAAAATTCGAGTGTTGTGAATTCAGGGTTGTGCGTCAGGTCGATACCCTCGTTTCTGAACTGCCTGCCTATTTCGTAGACCCGCTCTAAACCTCCTACTACTAGCATCTTGAGGTAAAGTTCTGGCGCTACTCGCATGAAGAGGTCCATGTTAAGATCGTTGTGGTGTGTTACGAACGGCTTCGCAGTTGCTCCTCCGGCTATTGCGTTCATCATTGGGGTTTCCACTTCAATAAAGTCTTGCTCATCGAAATATCGTCGAATGTAGGTAATCATCTTAGACCTCGTAACAAAGACGTTGCGGGAGTTGTCGTTCATGATCAGATCCAGATATCTTTGTCGATATCTCTGCTCTTGATCCTTAAATCCATAATGCTCTGAAGGTATTTGGTGTAGACAGGGTGAAAGTAGTATGATTTCTTTTGCAAATATCGAGAGCTCGCCTTCGGGTCGATTTCTGGGTGCAGTACGCCCTGGATAACCAACTATCCCGATAACATCTCCTCTCCGCAGGTGCTCATGTTGTTGCTCGAACGGCACTGAACCTGACGCCTCCTGTGCTTGACACATCACCTGAACTTTGACACCCTCGGCCCTGATATCATAGAAGACCAATTTAGAGCCAGAACTTCGCTTGGTGTATATCCTACCTCCAACCCGAACTTCGACATATTTGAGGTGTTCTCCAGTCTTAATAGACTCGTATTTTTTGAGGAAATCTTTGAGATCCGTAACGACTTTGAATTTGTGAGGGTAAGGATTGGGCTGCTTGCTTTGACGAAGCTTCTCGATCTTGGCGCATCGAATTTCATAGTATTGCTGGGCCTCGGTGTCAGCTGGAGTTGTAGCTGAGCTCAAACGCTTGTGGTATAGTGACAAACATTCGGGGTCAGATTGTTCTCTGCCTCTTCCGCAGACATCTGCTTCTCTGCTTTGGGAGGAGCTGCAGCAGCTTTTTCTTTCTTCTTCTCTTCAACTTCCCGATGCTTCGTGCGCCTCTTCAGTTCGCTCTTACTGGTAATATTATCAGCTTTCCACACATGTGGCATGGTAGGTGAGGGCAAACCTGATCATTTCGCCCGTAACATCATCGAGCAGCAGCTTGGCCATTTGGCCAGCTGCTTCTCCGTCAGCCATGATTGCGTTATAAGATTTTCGATATCAGGCGCGCAATACCGATGGTGGGGTTTCACGCGAGGTTTTAGCTGTTGAAGTGGGGTGAGTCACGCTAGAGCACTTCAACAATTACGAGTGCATCTCATTCTAGGGCATCCAAACCGATTGCTATTCTGGACTATTACAGGTAGTGACTCTGCACCAAATACCATGAGCTGACGAACGAACATGTCTCAGTCTTTGCTATCTAGCACTGGAAAACCAACCTCATTTCAATTCCCCTTGGTCCAATGCAACCCTTTTTGGATTGAAACATATTGTTTTGACGTTCGATGAAGGTACACACAAAACCCCGAGGAGTGCAAGATATCTGAACAAAGATACCATATCCCTAGTACAACTCACCACCCCCAGATGTGACCATCAAGTCTGCCTCTAAAGTAGCGGATCCAAAGAAATACTCCTAGGAGACCGTCATAGGAACTCCCGCAAGAAAGGCGATATATCGTATGTGACTTCAAACCATGTCATAGTTATCCGAGACTGCATTCTTTGTCAATCCCTCTAGCCACTCCTGAGCCTTTCCGAGCAACTCCTTCTCCTTCTTCAATTGTAGCCGCTTCTCCTGGTTTTCAGCATCGACCTCCAATAGCATCGCGAAACGTTCGTTTGCTGCAAATCCATCAATGATATATCCATTCCATAGGGGCCGAAAACTTACCATCAGGTTCCATCAGACGGAACTGTTGCTTCATCTTGTTCCCAAGCTCGTCTCGACATTTCATAAAAAGCTCGCAATTGATCCCTTTACAGATGACGTTGACAAACTCCGAGAAAGCGCATTCGTAATAGCCTCTGACGGTCTGCATACAGGTCAGGTTGAGCAAGCTAGAGAGGAACTTATGGGCTAGCTCACCCCCATGGCAATGACCTCCTGAGCGTACGGGTCTGGGCCAATTTGTGCCTCAGTGACTTTTGACAATTTCTCAAGCCTAATCGAACCTGTTGAAACTTTACCATTCCTTTCCTGTTTCTCCAACCAGACATTAGCGCGAGCATGGAATTGCTTCTTTTGTATCTCAGATAAGGCTTTGTCAGTAGCCGATCTCATCCCTTCTTCGTCAAACGTCATCGGCCTCATCAATTCCCAGCTCAAAATCCGTTGTGCAAGCTGGCGCTGCTGAAGTAGAACCTCTTCGAGGAAAGAGTTACACAATGCCAGCATCTGTGCGTAAAAGGGCGTTTGAACCCAAGTGTCAAAAATCTCAGTGACCCGCTCGAGGACCAATGTACGACATAATTCTGCAGTCTGATCCAAGAACTGATCAAGCGGCTTTTCCCAGAGCTCCATGCTGAATTTGATCATCCTGTCAGTCGCTTTAGGATCAATCTGACCAGGTAGACCGATCGTGGCATCGTTGATGTAACCACGAATTTCGGCTAAATAGAATCGCTTTGCGAAAATTTCCCTCTCTTGGTTCACAGGAAATGAAGGTAGGTCACTCATACGTTGGAATTTTTGAGGGGTGAACTGTGAGCTATCTGGCCGGGCCCGTTTATGGCCTGAACGCTGAGACACTGGTGTTGGCTTCGGCTCGTCGTCCTCGGAGTCGATAGTGATTGGTGGGTCTCGTCCTCTTGGAGTCGGTGTTCCCGGAAAATCATCCGTGGCCTGCGAACCAGCTCGACGTTGTGTATACGGGGGACTCGATAGGACCATCTTCGGACGTGAGTCTGCCAAGACCTTACGGAACTCCATCACTAGATTCTTCCAATCTTTTTGGAACGGGAACTCGGCCGATCCCCCATTGACATGCTTCCTGAGGCTGCTCTCTAATTTGAGGATCTTTTCCAGTACTTGCATTGGCAGATTTCCAGCTGGCGGTTGCGGCAGCATTTTCAATTTCTCATCCACATAGACGGCCTTTTGTTCCACCTGCTCGGTTATACGGGGAAGACTAAATAAAACCTATCAGTTTCCATCCTAACGAAGCAAGCAAAGGCTTCAGGAGGCATATACCTAGCTTTTATTTGTGCAGTCAACCGATGCGACAAATCTGTCTGCAATTTGAGGGTCCCAAAGCGGTCATTGTATGCGTTGAGCGTCGAAGCCCAAGGCTCTTCCTCGCTAAAGAATATGTTCTCCTCAGCCCGAGAAGTTGCGTGGTCAACACGAGGATCCGGATTATTCTTGACAACATAGTAACCAAATCCAAGCCTGAATTTCTTGCCGGTCAGAACTTGTATCCATTGATCCAGAGACTCTCCACGCTGATATCTGTCAGGCTTAGTAAGAACACCTACAGTTCTAGCTTCTGCTTTGACTTCCCTAATCAGTCGACTGGCGGAGGAATTCGCCGGGTCATCCGTCATTGGAATCGCCAGAAGGTTGATGCAGTTATCAGCTTTTATGTACTCTTTCACCAGATTCTTCACCAAGTTCACCAGATATTCTTCCTCGGCAACTTCTGACTGATTAATCACGCCAGGCAGATCATAGAACGACAAATTGGGGAGCTCCGGACCTGAAATATCTAATCGGACCACATTTGGTGAAAATTTGACTTGATGCTTGTTTCCAGGGTCGACTTTCTCAGGCATGTAGTTCTCATACGAGGCCGAAGGGTTCAACGTGGCAAGCTGGGCTAAATACAGCGCATGTGGAACGTCTTCCTTGGAAGTAGTTGTAAAAAATTGAAAATCTTCGCCATCCTGTAACGTCCAGGGACCTAAAGGCCTATTCTTGGTCGCGGTCTCAACCCTGGCAGCGACATTTTTTCCGGGGGGGCGAATTGCCAGATCTCTTCCCTGCAGACCCTCATAGACATACTTCTTGTATAGGGAGATCTTACACTTCCAAACATCTGTAGCGACAGCGCTCTCAGTAAGATTAATTTCCAGTGGGCACCTAGTACAGGTCCCTGCGTTACGTGGTACTTTAATACCGCTAATGCCCTGGATTAGGACATTAGTGATGTTATCAAGGTGAGTAAATGGGAAGGTCTACTTCTATCAATGAGCTCTTCCCTGTACTCTGATCACCCACGACAACAATTTTCGGCAGGGGCAAGACGAGGTCTTCGACTCCAAGATGACGGAGGTTTTGTACAGCTTGGACAAGTTCTTTGATACCTCTTCCAAGGATTTCGACTCCACTGCCCGGGCTTTCCGATGCTGTGCGAGATGAGCTTTGATCGACCACGATTGGTCCACGGCTATGATCTGAAGTAAAAGCAAGATTAGATATCATGTGGATTACGAGCGTGCAATCTTGGCGTACCATTTTTTCGAGCAGCTCTGGAGTCATGATTCGTATGATAGCCTTCATCAACAAGTCCCTCCACTTGGATTCTGGTTGTGCTTTCGTTGTCGACTGTGTCGGAGAAAGGAAGCGTCTCTTGGGTAAGCTGCTCCGACATGGTCTGCGTTGGTCCCTGTTCCCGTTTGATTCGTTTTTGAACCATTGGTCTTGGTGTTGCAAAGATAGCGATAAAACCGACCTGGAATGCTGTATAAACGTGGAGCTTGCAGATTGAGGAGCTCGACCTGAAAGAGGTTCATCAAGTGGAAACCCTTGCGAGGCTTCGGAAGGCGTGCAACTTACACAATACCGCACTAGAACAGGAAATCAAGATTGAGAATGAAACAAGCTCGAAGGTATGGTTGACACGAGTGTACAAGCGACTTGTTCAAGGTGAGAGCTGGGGTTACCTGACCCAGGCAAGGTACGAGAAGCCAAGTTTAAGCTGGTGATCTTTTACAGTACTTCTATTACAAGACTTGAAGAAGGAATGAACAGAAGTGGGGTGTTTTCAACGGTAGCTCAAAGCTGATGTATACAAAGCTAGAAGGTGTGGGTTGAAGATGAAAATAATCTGAAGGAGGGTTGAATGTGAGATGAGCTGTTTAGTGTAATCTCACCTAACCTTACTCCGAGTGAATTCACAAATCCAAATGTAGAAAACGAGACGTTAAATAATTGAGCAGGATGAACCTGACTGTGCTTTACAATCGACACTCAAGGTGCGAACCAAGCATTATTTATACACCAATACCATTCCTCCTCTCCTCCCTCCAATGACCAATAGGGTGTAAAAAGTGCGACTCCATCACGTCCAGAGCCGCGTTCGTTCGAGTCTGAACGCGAGCAGCCTTTCTCATGTGCGTTAGTTGATGGCTAAATTCAAAATATTGAAATGAGATGTTGAGGACCCCAGCATCTCACAGCATCTTGGTGATGGCCGTAAGCGAGAGTTGTTAACCTCACCTTCAATGCACTACAAGCACCTTTTTCCACACAGACTTACCCTTGTCACTGTGTGAGCATCTGTATCTATCGACAACTTGATCGGCGAATTTTCGTCGGGAGCTTGCATGAGCTGAGACCAAAGAGGGGTAGAGCGCGAGATGCTCACTTTACGTAGGCTCACAGCAACGCGTAAGTATGTGTGCACAATGCCTCACCAATGGGAAATTTGAGCTGTGGTTTATTGTAAGTTGCATTAACCTCTATCTCCACAGCGCTTTCAACCCCCAGAAATTGCAGTAGCTAATGCATCATTCCTTCTTGTTGCCGCTGATCTAAAACGCCATCAAGTATGTCAATCACCCTTAAAAGGAGAGCTGCCATTCTGTTCCAGCCAGGTACATCGATTTTGGCCCTGATCATTGCTCGGGTACTGTCACTGTTGTGATTCAGTGTATTACTTCCTTTGCTATCTACAGCTGAGGCTTGCTTGACAGGAGCAATGGAGATATTAGCGCGTTTTCGCTGGACGTGTATCCATGGAGTAATTATCGACCAGTGGAATGCGAGACATAGGGGTTGAAGAAAAGGGACGTTGTCATCGATTGAGGCCACGATTTCTGTCCACTCAACCTCGACAGCTTGGTTTTCTTAGTAGATAAAGTATTTTATATACCTTCATTTACGCCTGACAATCCTTGTGCCGTTCAATTCCATTTGCCAATTCTCGACAAGATCACCTGAACATATCAAACGATGTCAACTGGTCCAAAAGTCCACACAGTCGAGTTAGCTTTTCGATTAAATGCTTGTTTCTCAATGTCACTGGTTGCCTTTAAGGATCAGTACTCAAACCATCTGATAGCCCATCTTGAAAATATATGCACCGCCGGCAGTATCAATGATTCTTACCCTTGTAAGATAACAAATTTATAGAAGAGGTGGAACCAATTGCTTCGGAAGACCCCCGCCTTCAATGTCTCTGATAAACCTATATACCAGCGGCTTTTCTAGCAGAGCCTGCCGTCCTTTTAGCTAATCCGGGACCGGCTACATAGCTTTTCACGCGTACTGCTGCGAGCTTTTGTGCAACGAGCCTTGAAGCCCGCCGAGGTATCCACGTCCGACTTCCAAGTACGAGGACCCAGGAAAGTAGGGCCAGACTTCCCGCCTGATGTGCCGACGCCAGGGGTAAAGGTACGAGGTAGATCAGCGTGCTTATACCTAAGGCAACTTGCAGGAATACGAAGCCTACCACGCCATGCATCCCTTTTCTACATGCTATTGGTAAGACTCCTTTCAGGCTTGGAGACATTTTGGTGTATGCCCAAAGGCCCATTACAGAAGTGAATGTAGAAGTAGCTAGAATCCGATGGTCTAATTGCACCAACGACGGGTTCTCCAGGGGATTCCGCCACCATATATCGCTTTTGTCTGGAGTGTGAGAATAGAAATCCGAGAAAAGTTCTGATTTTGGGGGAGTCCAGCCAAGGCCCATCTTTGGGAATTCATTGTATATTAGGCCCGCATCAAGGCCAGCAACGAGTCCACCGGACATGGCAGTGCAAAAGACTAGGACGGCCAACGCACCGACCGATCTCCGAAAAATTTTCAACTTAGGACTTCTAAGCTGAGCAAGGACGGTGTTTGCCCCCTCTGGATTCGCCAAAAGTTTATGGGCGCGCAATACGGAAAGCCCATTCCATAGCATGGCCGAGTAGCATATGAAAGCCGTACCAAGATGAGCCGTTAGTCTATATTGACTGACTCGCGGATGGCTTCCAGGCGCAAAGAGGTCGTCCTTCAGTCCCGATTTCACCATCCACCATCCCAAAAAACCTTGGAAGCCTATAAGTCCGGTAATACCACCAATCTTTGCTGCCATACGCGCAGAGACTTTACGTCGTACGAGGAAGTAAACTGCAGGGAGAACGAAGGATATCCCAACCACCCGCCCCCATATCCTGTGCGCCCATTCCATATAGTATATTGATTTGAACTCATCGAGAGTCATGTGCGGGTTTAAAAGTTTGAACTCAGGGGAGGACCGATATTTGGCAAACTCTGAATCCCAATCTTCGGTGGTACTTGGAGGTAGAGAGCCAGTCACCGGCTTCCATTCTGTGATGCTCAAGCTTCGTCGTATTAGCACGATAAACTCAGAACATTACTAGCACACACATACCCAGACTCTGTAAGCCTTGTCAAGCCTCCAAAAACCACAATACCAAAGACACTCGCGGCGCTTCCCAGCAGCCAATAGGCTACAACTTTGTCACTGACCTCAGGGAGAAACCTCGCTCGTGTCTGACTCAACTTGATTGTTTCACTCAACGATGAGAGGGGTGATGCCGTCTGCAACTTTGACACCAGGCCATCGCTACTTGCTACAGAGGAGCGCAATGAGCTAGAGCCGAAAGACCTGGGGAAAGGTAACCTTGGAGATGCCTTTTGGACATCGTGGAGGCTAGGCCTTGAAGAAGACTGTTGACACTGACGACAAGTAAAGTATCGCCTTGTCAATCTTGGAGCTGCTCGCCGTAGAGCAGGCAACATTTCTAATAATGAGGCCATGTGTAGGAAAGGAAATCAAAGTCATGCTCTCATTGATTGCTGGGATCCTTGATCCCTGTCACCGTTAGAAACCGGTGAAAGCCGCAATCCTAATATCACGGCCTCTAATGTTTCCAGTTCATAAAGCTTACAGATTATCTCAGACCATGAAAACATTCTTAGATCTCCAGCAATGCGCCTTTCAGCGCAGTCAGCATACTGCAGAGTGATACAGCCCTTGTTACATCAACATGCCATTCCCCGCAGGCTCTACTCTTCCCACCCTACGAATGCCCGCCTGAATGTCCCAATCGAATACTCAAGCCATCACCTCCTCCATCACACTTCTTCCTCCCTCTCATACAGTCCTGAGCTCCCATCAGATTCCCCCTCAACGCGGCTCAACCTTTTTCAAGCCATCAACAGTGCCCTAACCCACGCTCTCCGCTCTGATGAGAACACTCTTGTCTTCGGCGAAGATGTTGCTTTCGGCGGTGTCTTTCGTTGTAGTATGAACCTCGCTACTGAATTCGGATCAGAAAGAGTGTTCAATACCCCTCTGAGCGAACAGGGGATCGTTGGATTCGCTATAGGATGTGCAGCGCAAGGAATGAAGCCAATAGCTGAGATCCAGTTTGCGGACTATGTGTATCCAGCTTTTGATCAGCTGGTCAATGAGGCGGCAAAGTGGAGATATAGGGAGGGGGCTACGGGAGGAAACGTTAGTGGACTTGTGGTCAGGATGCCTTGCGGGGGCGTAGGGCATGGAGGATTGTACGTAGGTCTAGGGTTTGATAAACCTGGCTTTCATACTGATCCTACATTAGATATCATTCTCAGTCGCCGGAGTCACTTTTCACCCATATCCCTGGGCTACGGGTTGTAATGCCTCGCTCCCCAGTCCAGGCTAAGGGGTTACTGCTGGCTTCCATCGCTTGCAATGACCCTGTTATCTTCATGGAGCCCAAGATCCTATATCGTGCTGCTGTAGAGCAGGTCCCTACAGAAGCATACGAACTACCCCTCTCAGAAGCTGAGGTGTTGAAAGAAGGGAAAGACGTCACAGTCGTCTCTTATGGACATCCTCTTTACACATGCTCCTCAGCTATTGCAGCTGCAGAAAAAGACCTCGGTATTAGTGTCGAGCTGTTAGATCTGCGGACACTGTATCCTTGGGATAGAGAAACCATCTTGCGGAGCGTGCAGAAGACGGGGCGAGCTCTTGTGGTGCATGAGGCTATGACTAACGCAGGGATTGGGGCGGAAGTAGCTGCCACGATACAAGAAGGAGCATTTCTACGCTTGGAAGCTCCCGTGCAGAGGGTAGCAGGATGGGCGACCCATTCGGGACTGGTCTTCGAGAAATTCAATGTGCCAGATGTGACTCGTGAGTTTAATTCAAGCATTCATCAACTAACAGAGCTGACTTGTGTTCAAGGTGTATATGATGCTATCAAACGTACCATAGAGTACTGATGACATATGTGATTGTTGGCTTTTCCGAAGTAGGTTTACATTCGACGTCCAGGCAGCTTATCTAGTAGAGCGCGCGAGGCTAGGAGAATTATCCTTTGAACCTGCAAGATTGACCGGCGAAACCTCCATCCTCCATGTTGAAGCGTCGCTAGTTTCTTCTTGCGAAAATTTGGATTTTCCTAATTCTTTTCCTTCTGTTCATGTCTTCCAACTCCGCATTTGGAGTTCTTGCACACATGCTATCGTGATCTTCCTACGTCTTGCAATTCTCGCTTATGCCTCTTTGTGAGCACTGGCGCTTAGGGTTTCCAATGCCAAGACCTTCCCAATCTGGAAATGGTAAGCCCAGTATAATCTCTCACGTATTATTCCGTTGTCCCATCGGCAAAAAGGCGACTTGGGATTGGCTGAAGGTGCCATAACCCGAATAAAGCACGGCCTCAACACAAAGAAATCAACACAATGGAGTGAATGAGATGAGTGATTCAATGTGTGCAATATTGAAATTTTCCCACCTTGTATCGAAAACTCCAGCCCCCCAACACAATCTTGCCCGCTTTGTAATATTTTAACGTCGTCAAGCTCACCAAGTTTCCTTGTTCTTCAACCTCACGTTTGCACAAGCAAGATCAAACCCAAAGTTCAGCTTACTTACCTTACCTACGACTTGACTCACCAAAAACTACCTCCACTCACAAAGCTCTAGCTTAGCTAAAACGTATTGCCTATTATCATACCACTTACATATCGTTTTCCTCATTCCCATCCACCAGCACTTTCTGAAGGCTCCGGCTGAGTAAGGCGTGCACTGTTGGGCTCAGGAAAGCACCACACATATCTCCACAACTCCATAAATCCAAATCTCACACAAGGCTCCGAAAAAGCTCCTATCGAAATGGCACCGTCGATAACCACAGTCGTTTTAGCCTTTCTCATGTCAATACTATCAGCAGCATTCGAGCTACTGACTAACTTTCGTGATTTTGCAATGTCGTTCCCGGAGATTGAGGAGCTTGGTTTTGAGTTTTCGGCCAAGGTAAATGGGGATGGATCGTGTCTTTTTCCAAAACCTGTGCTGACAAAAACATATAGAAATCTTGTTATTATGTATACAAGCTCGTATGGGTCATGCTATTCCTGGCGATGCTGGCTTTCTTGAGATGGCATCACGGAGCACCCGCACCGAGCATTCGAAAGGTACTGCAGGCTACGATTTATGAACAAGCTGATGAGCTAGCAAGCATGAGAGCCAACATCACCAAAAAGAAGATTCTTGAAGGTAGGGTTCAGATTCTCGAAGAGCAGCAGATAGAGGAGAGAGAACAAAGCTTGAAAGAACTTGCAGCAGCTCACGTAAAAAACACGATACTTGAGAATAATATCGAGAGAATAAAGCCACTGGAGAAGGAGCTTGATGCTCTGAAGATGGAATTGAAAGCTGGTGAAAAGCGAGAAGATCGGATGGCGAAGCAACTTTCAATCCCCAAACGAAAGGGCCAACCAAAGACGGACGCTAAACCTTACAACTGTGATCACGGCAAATGGGATTTATACGCAGAGAACGCAGAGATCTTAAAACGCAAACTAGAAAGCACAGAAAGTACTTTGAAGCAGGCAGAGGAGAAACGGGACGATTTGCAGTCCGCCATGGAGAAGAGGGGTGCCGCTGTTGTGGCAGATGCCAATTGTCGACAATCCCTCGCCGACCGAGACACCACCATAAAGCAGCTCGAGGCTGATTTGAAGATTAGCAAAGCTCACAGCATGAGCCGGGAAGCTGAGACTGCCAAATTAGCTGCTGAGAGTCAGGAGCGGAGCTCGGAAGAGCTCAAAACGGCTGTGGAGGAGAAACAGACGGCCCTTAAAAGCTTGGCCACCTCCGAGCGCAAGCTCAAGGAGCAGAATGAAAATGTCGCACGCTTAGAGGATTTCCTTTCTGCGGAAAGCGAACGTCTGGCAGATATGGAGCAGAAACGATGTGAGAAGTTCGCTGGGTGCGAGGAATTTCAGGGTTCCCTAGCAAAAAAAGACGAGAGTATCGCCCGATTGAATAAGTCTAGAGAGGATGCAGACGACTATTTCCATGAACTCAAGCAATCTCTGGGAGTGCCAAACGAAACAAGTCTCCCAGAGCTTCAAGCGCTGCTAGATAATGCGAGGCGGGAATTATCGATGCTCCAGAGTCACGTTTGCAACCACGCGGAGTGCCTTCAGCGCCAATCAGATCTTGAAAAAATGGCCAACGAGAGACTAATTGAGACCATAAAGAGTTGCGAGGCAAAGTGCAAGAACTTGGAGGCTATCATATCCAAGCAGCAGGAGCGTGTGAGGGAGGCGGAACATCTTTACAAGCAGAAGAAAAGAGAGTTCGATGAGTACAAGAGGCGGCTCGAAGACGAATGCATAACACTGCGGAAACAGAAGGCCATCGCTGAAGACGCGGCGAGAAATACAGCCCAGGCTGAGATCGCAGGCCACGGACAAGGTATTTTCTGCTTGTCCATGGTTTCTATTAAAAAGGAGGGTGAGCTCGACGCGATGAAGCGGGTGCTCGAAGAGACAAAGCAGGAGGTTAAGGATAGAACGAAGGAAAGAGATAGGGAGCAGCAAACCGCCAGAAATATTAAAGAGTACGCCAACCGATACTGGGCAGACCTCGCACAGAGAACAAAGGAAAGAGATGATGCGCGCGAGGTCGCCAAAAAGTCCAAAGCGGAGGCTGAGGAGTTCCAGGCGAAGCTCAGGAAGTGCGAGACGGCCAAGTCCGAGTTGTCGCTCGAAATCGCACAGCATTCCAGCCAAGGAGCACCAAGTGGTCGGAAGCGCAACGTGTACGACGAAGAAGATAAGAATCCGGGGGACGAAGCAGCTGCTCAGAACAAGAGGTACAAAGCTGATGAATAAAGGCTCTTGAATCACTATGATGGCTTGAATGCAAACTCAACGATGGTTTAGCAGGGCGAGGGAGAGTTTGGCAGGAGATTACCATTGAGGCTGTGGATAGGGGAAGGGTGGTTGAGCAGTACCAACAATGTTACCTGTGATTTTTGGCGGCTGCGGGTCACCGAGGGTGTAACTCCGTTGAGCATTTTTTATGCTGCCGTACTGGTGGATTTTGTACTTGTGATTTTAGGAGCGTGAGCGCGTTCAAGTTGTTTCCATCAAAGTCTCTATCGGCGCATGGAAGAGAAAATTGTTGATTTGCTTGTTTAGCATTCATTCCCGTTTCCCTTTTCTGAGGTAGTCAAGTGATAACCAATGGGCTATACTTTGTAAGGCTATGTCAAGGCATGAGTGGTGTTGCAGACGAGTATGACCCGGAAGAGAGCCTTCGAGCGGTTAAGAAGGTGTAGTTCTGTATTAGTCTTATAGTGTCTTGCCGCTGCCGAATTTGTTAGATAAGAAAGAGTGGCAGGCTGGTGGGCAAAAGTGATGTTACCGCCGCCCCCTGGTTCCAGATACTGTAGTCGTAGAAGTAGCAAATGGGAAGCTCGGACCCCTCAATCTTGAAACCCGCCGTGTCTGCTCCACGACAATCCGACCCTTCAGAGCAAGTCATTCATTATCCATACTACTGCCAGTCTTTCCTGTCATTGATGTCTGTTGCTATAGTCTATGTATCTTCGTTTGTGAAAGACGTTCTCTATTCTCCGCTTCCTCCACAAGTCACGACAGGCTCACAATCGCATTATTCCACCCCTCACAATCGTACCGGCACCTAATACAGGAGAAGGCTCACCGAAGAACGAAACTTCCGTGCCTATCATTAGACGCTCCGAGACATTGACCTTCTTATCATCAGCAGCCTTCGTCCTCGCTCCCGTGCTCGTTGCTATTGTTGAGACTTCAATAGAAAGATAATAGAGGACCGCATTCACCCAAGCGCAACAATGCGACAAGCGTATGCGCTACCCCTTCAATGAACCTTCACTGCTTTTTGAAAACACCGTCGCCATCACTTCACCGCTAAATCACACTGCTCGCGTATTTGATATTCGTTCTGGAACCACTCCGCGCGTTTATAGGGATCACATTCCTTTGCGGCCGGACCGCATCCCTTAATTCTACTGGTATCGATACACAATCTCCCTTTTACCTCCACTCTTTTACAACTCTGTGAATTGTAATATACACCCTCGAAGGCGGCCCAAGGGCTCTTGAAAGTGTCGAGATTAGGTCGAGCGCATTTGCAAGAATGAGCTGCTGTGGCAAACGGGAGAAATTGGGGGAAGTAAAGGCAGAGCAAAAATGGGATTATATTGTTAGTTTCTACGGACAAAATTGTCA
>JAABUO010003203.1_pt1 | contig 19596 bp, 31 predicted proteins | sample 5559291 | NCBI WGS metagenome assembly JAABUO01 (sample SAMN10711878, study PRJNA513372) | rock metagenome | isolation source: Antarctica rocks | place: Antarctica: Victoria Land, Finger Mt sud
GGTGCAGGCGCGTGCGCGGGATGTACGCACGCGTTGATGTGTGCCAGTTGGCGAGCTGAGCCCACCCGGCCGCCTGCCCCCGCCACGGCGGGCGCCGGCGCGGCAGCTGTTGCTGCGGCCAGTGCGCCAGGCCGATCGTGCGTGCGATGCGCTGCCGGGTCCAGCCCTCCCTTCGGCCCGCCAAGGGGCACCCAGCGCGTTACTGCTCTCTGGCACCGTGCTTGCTGCGTGCACGCCGTGCAGTGCTTGCTCAAAGACAGAGCGCAGCACCGCGGGTATGCGTAGCCCCGCGCCAAGCGCGTGCGCTGTGCTTGGCTTTGAAGGAAGAGCACACCCGCGCTGCCGCACGGGCGTGCTGCCTTGTCGGGGGGTCAGGCACGTAGCGGAGCTGCACGTGCCGGTGGCGGTGCAGGCAGGGGCCGCAGCAGGACCCGCAGACATGAGAGTCCAGCACTGCTTGTATTTGCAGAGCAGGCCTCAGCCGCGCCTCACCAGAGAGCCCAGCTGCTCTTGCGGGAGGCTGAGCTGGCTCAAGGGTAAGCTTGTGCACCTTTGCGCTGCGGGCAGTGTGCTTGTGCACGCGGAGCTGCTGGGCCGGTGTGGAAGCCTCGGTGTTCGGGGCAGCGCTAGACCGAGAAGCCCCGGGCGTGCCCCTCGCCTCTGCACCCCGGCGCCGCCGGGGCAGCGCTGACCGGGAAGCCTGAGCGCGCCCCTCGCCTCTGCACACGGCGGTTCTCTGCACACGCCCCTACCCTCCCTAACCCTATAGTGATGCACACGGCGACGCGGCGCCGCCGGCCGCGGCGCAGGCGCGGCGAGGTGGAGCAGGGCGCGGCGCGGCTGCTGGGCGCGGTGGAGGCGCGCGCGGCGCGGCTGCGCATCCCCTGCTTCCGCGACCCCACGCTGCCGCTGCCCAAGCCGGGCCTGCGGCTGCTGATCGCGAACAACCTGCACAACAGCGAGGTGCTCATGCCGCACTTCGTCACGCAGATGCTGCGCCTGCTGGCGCTGCTGCCGCGCGGCAGCGCCTTCGTGTCCATCTACGAGAGCGGCAGCAAGGACCGCACCGGCGCGCGCCCTGGCGTCCTGCGGCGCTTGAACCCACTTCCTTGTCTAGTGCAAGATGTGTCTGGAGTTCTAAGCACCGTCCCTCGAGCTGCTGCCCTCCTCAAGTGTTCAGGCCTTCCACTCAAGTGTGTTGAGGTGCAGAAGCGCCAGGGGCGACCAAGCGTGCACGCGCCTGATGCCTTCCTGTCCGCTGCACAGATCCATGGGCCCTCGTCGTGTTGCGGGCCCCTGCGCACACTCGCCGGCCGCCTGTCCCGCCCAGCAGCAGGCCGTGAGCATGCTTCATCAATGACACGCTGGGACGCTGTGTGCGCAGGCGCCTGGCTGATGCTCTTCGACAAGCTCCTGGACTACATGGACATCCCGCACAGCATAGTGATAGGTGTAGCCCTGCTCTGCCGATCAAGCTGGCCGGAGGTCGCGCTCCAGTTGCGACCGAGTGACGGCTGACACGCTGCAGGCACTTGAGCGGCCGCTGCAGTGCTGTTCACATGATGTTTGACCCATTGTTAGGCATTGCCTGGCTATATGTAACGAGATTTGAGTCCTTTTTCAAACCGCTTCCCATTCTTACTATATTGGGTGGTGGCGGCAGGCGGCCGGCCGCGGAGCGAGACCGAGGACCGGATTGAGTTCCTGGCGCACGCGCGCAACATGGCAATCGAGCCCGTGTTCCCGGAGGCGCCGCCGGACGAGGCAGTCGACTTCCGCCGCAACGTCTCGGCGCGCCTGCTGGTCGCCGAGGAGGGCGCTGCGGGCGGCGCGGGCGCGGGCGGCGCGGGCGCGGGCGGCGCGGGCGCGGGCGGCGCGGCGGGCGCCGCGTCCGTCGACGCGCACGCCGGCGGCGCCGCGGCCGCCGGCTGGACGCCCGACCGCATAGTGTTCCCCAACGATGTGTTCTTCTGCGTGCGCGACGTGGTGCGGGCGCCCCCCCCCCGTGCCCTCCCCTCTGCTGCACTAGGGTTGAATAGCGTAAGGCGGCTGCAGCAGGGCAGGCACCGCCCCTGCACGCACCTCCGGCCGCGCCTGCGCCGAGCGCACTACGGTACCCTACCCTACCCTACCCCAACACCCTCGGCGCGGCGCCAGGTCCGGCTGCTGGCGCACGAGGGCGACCTGGTCTGCGGCATGGACTTCCATGTGGACGTGCGCGAGGGCTGGGACCGGCACTGGCGCAACATCCCGGCCGTGGACATCCACCCCTGGGGCCCGCACGGGCCGCCGCTGGGGGTGCGGGCCCGCGCGCGCGGCGCGCGGCCGGCCTGCAGGCACCCAGCTGGCGGCCAGCCCCGCAGCTGCGCAGGAACCAATGCCCTTCCGAGCCTGCCCTGCAGCCTAAGTGCGAGCGCTAGCTCCTTGTGGTATGACAGGGTGAATGAGTGGGCAGGCCGCTATGCACCGCCATCGTGGCCCTGGGAACCTGCGGCATGCTGCGTGTATGCAGTTCGGGTCATCATGAAGCGCCTTGACCCACATGCCCCATCTACATCATCCCCCGTGCCTGGGCCGGGTGGACAGGAGTCTCTAACCCTGCCCTGCGGCGGCGCGCGCGCGCAGGTGATGCACAAGCGGCACGACCACATGATCTTCTACGACTGCTGGGTCGCGCGCGACGCCGGCGGGCTGCCCTTTGCCAACAACCGGCCGTTCGTGGCGCACCAGTACTCGCGCCTGCGCCTGGAGGCCGGGCAGCCCTTCCCGGTGTCCTGCTGCTGGAACGGCATGGCCCTCATCAACGCGGCGCCCTTCCGCAAGGGCATCCGCTTCAGGCGCGCCTGGGGAGCCAAGCACCCGCGGCGTTGCTGCGGCGCCTGTGAGCAGGGTGGTTCGGGAGGGCGCTGCGACCCTTTGCCAGGGCGCTCGCTGCGCGTGTCAGCTCAAGAGTGGTTTGCGGCGTCCGAGCAACGCTCGTGAGCACGGCCGTGTGTGCGAGCTGGAACAGAAAAGCTCGATCTGCCGTGCTGGCGGGCACCACTGCACAGTCCGCCATGGCTGTCACGGGACGGACCAAGTGGGGCCCGGATTGAGCGCGACAAGTGAGAGCCTGATGCGCCTCGCAAGCAGCGATAGTCTAATGCTGTGAGCAGTACGAGTGTGACATTTGTTTGACATGTTGAGCATGCTGTGAACGGTTGTCCGCCATCCATGGGCGCCTGCTGGCCTGCAGGGCGCACAAGGAGGCCGAGGGCGAGTGCGAGGCGTCCGAGTGCAACCTGCTGTGCGAGGACATGCTGCGCGCCGGGTTCAGCCGCTTCGTCGTGGACCCCGGCGTGCGCCAGGCCTACTTCCCGGACACCGCGCGGCAGCTGTACACTAAAACGGCGCGCTGCACTCTTTGCTCGCCTCACATGAGCGCCACCAAAGGGGCCAGGTTCTGACCTTGCGTCCAACGCCACCGAGGGCGCAGCGCATTTGCCAGTGACCATCCCAACAGGACAATGTTGGTATGCTCGGCTGGTCTTTGCATGGTGGCAAGGCCCTGGTGTCCTACGGAACAAAATAGCTTTGCAATCGGCTGCTGCGTCATGCACCACATCGTGGCGCCAGGTATGTGATGGAATGCTTTCTGATGTGCCGGCAGGTGAGCTACATCCCGCTGACCAGCTGGGCCAACGTGTCCGCGATGCCGCCCGTCGACTTCGCCTTTGCACCGCGCAAGTTCCACATGATGTGCTGCAACAAGGGCCAGACCGATGACAGCGTGCACTGGAAGACATGCCTGCCGGGGCCGGTGTTTGAGCGCGACTTCAGCGAGCTATAAGCGCTGCTTGCGCCCCAGGCCTGGCTCCCAGAGTCGCGCTGCCGGCCGCGCGGTCCTGCCGCGCCCAGGTGTTTCGCAAGCAGGCGCGAGGAAGCTTAGTGGCTGAGCGATGCCTGACGCGGAAGGGGTCTCGCTATTGTGAGACGCGCCAGGCTAGTGCTGCACAGCGCCTCCCGCTGCAGTGCTGTTTGCTAGGGCACGCCTGGGCTGGCAGCAGCTGGCCAGGGGCTGTGAAGTCGGGGGTGTGGGTGTTTACACCCAAATCACTGCGCGCTGCACGTGCTGCTAGCTCTTTGTGGGAGGTGGCCTGCTGCCTGGGTGTGTGCATTGCAAGCGCCCTGCTAGCCCACCAGGTAAAATAACCGCGCTCACAGCACGGCCCTTTGGCCTTGGGGTCGGGTGTGACAGCACATTCCGGGACGGCAAGTGTGAGTAGGCAGGTCTAGAGATTTTATATGGTATTTCATTGGCAGTCTGCAAGTTGCAGGATGCGGCAGCGGGCTGGAGCAGCATTTGCTTCATTGCGGGGGCTTGTTTGCATGCAGGTGGCGCCGGGCAGGTCCAGTGTGTTACGAAGTATGTTGGTAGCGAGGCAGAACAGGGTCTGGCGGCCTTTTGGCCGGGGTCTAGTAGGCCAGCGGACGGACGAGAGGAGTCTCTGGAGCAGGAGTGGTCTGGTGGTCTGTCTCGGTTTGTTTGCAGCCGGTGTGCAGTTGCGCGCCTGTTTGCTCAGTCTCCCTACAAGTATGGTGCGACTCTCAAGTCTGCTTGTCGCCGGTAGTCTCTGTTTGGTGCTGAGAGCGGGCCTAAAAACAACGTCAGATATATGTAAGTCAGCAGGGCTACGTGAGATGGCTAGAGTGCATAGCAGAAAAAGCATGTGTCGCAGATGAGAAGCATAAGGTGTATGGGATGCGCGCATCAATGTGCACCAGGTGTCAGTCTTTATCCTCACACCCTGACTTGAAGGCTCCAGCGTCGCCTGGCAAAATGCAACGCGCAAACTGAGATTGTGTCTCATTGGACAACTGGCGCAGCGAAGGAGTGAGCCACGCACGGCGCTGCGTGGCAGCCCATGTGAAAGCAAGTCGACGCACGAGGTTGGTCACCTTCAGGGGTACAGACGCGTGAGCAAGATTGATGATAACATGATGATCATGTAACAGCCATTCAGGTACGGTCAGACAACCTGGCCCCCAGCAGGGGCCGCCTGGCAACCAGGCACCAAATTGAATTCGAGGCACGCCAGCATGCAGCAGGAAAGGTGGCAATCTTCCGGTACGCATGATAGTGCATGTTGTGCAGGCACAGGGAAATGACTGTGCATGACAAGATATCAGCCTCCTCACGCGCCAGGCATGTTGGCATACAAATCATCATCCCAGCATGCATCACACCAAATCATCATCCCAGCATGCAACACACCTCTTGCCACAGTTTCCCCTGGCATGCTATCCATGCCAGGGGAGGCATGTAGCACATTGTGTGCTACCATATCAGAGCAAAACCCCGTGTGCTACCAGATCAGAGGCATAAAATCTCATTGCTCATCGCAAAGGCGTGCCACACCTCTTCACGAGTCAAAGCGCACAGGTGCATTGCTAGCACGCACAAGAGGTCAGCCTCTGCTCGAACTAGCGCACACGTTGTGTTCTACCTCTCTGCTTTTTCTCTGCATGTGCAGCATGCAGCACAACATGAGTGTTGTGCTGCATGCTGTCGAGGGGGCCAGGTCCAGTCCCAAAGCTGCACTGATCAAGCATATCCACATGAATGAAAACCACATTTTTTAGCAGAATTTCGAGCAGATCCAAATCACACTGCATGATCACACGCTCAAAACAATTTTGAAGTCATGGAGCAAGGCCACTGCCGGATTATTTGCGAACGAGAGTGCAGTGAGCGCCCGCACAGACCCAAAATCAATCTATGGGCAGCAGCCGGGCAAAGGCGCACAGGCCATGCATGGAGAGGTGGCACGACATACAGCGCTCAGCAAATACTTGTGGAAATGCGGCAAAAGCGAGAAGGTCTACGGCACGAGGCACACCAGCCCCAGTGTGCGCCACAAATTGACTTGCAGGCACGCTGAGCGGGAACTCACAGTCTTTGCATCGCCTCAGCCCGCACTACAGCGCATCTGTGCCAAGCGAGGGGTCTGTGCTCGCTTCCTAGCCATTCTTGGCCTGCTTGACCTCGTTGATGATGTGGGTTTCGCGCGCATCGGGCGCGCTGGCGGCGGCCTGCGCCGCGGCGGGCGGCAGCATGCCGGGCGCGTGGCCGGGCGCCGGCGCGAGCGCGCTGAACGCCGCGCCCGGCTTGAACAGGACGTCGTGCAGGGAGGGCGCGCCGGGCGCCGCGTAGTTGGTGTGCACGTAGTTGAGCTCGCGGAAGAGGTTGTACGGGTCGCGCGCGGCCTTGAGCGCGACGAGGCGCGCCCACGTGGCCGGCTCGTATGAGGCGCGCGCGTCGTCCGGCATCTCCATCATCAGCTCTGAGCGCGCGCGGGCGGCCGGGGCGGTGGGAAGGCCCTCTTGTGGGCCGCTGAGGCCGCAGCCACCTTAGACAGGGCGGCACCCTGTGCATTTTTAACACTCGAGGGCCCATTTTGCAACACGAGCTGTCATGTGCTTTGCATGCTGCACGCACTGTCGGGGTCATGATGATTTGGCTGCCCGAGAGTGCACTGCGGTGTTAATGCAGTCTGACCAGAACATAGGGAGAGCGTGAGAGCAGAATCACAACGGCGGTCCAGGGGAACAAAAGCACCAAGTAGGACTGTACTGAACATCCTGCTGGTCGGCCAGTCGTGGTCATATGACACACGGGCGGGAGCTTGCTGTGAATGCTCAGACAGCCGTCAAACAGCCAACTTGCTTGCGCTGACAGCGCGTTGCCCCGCACACACCCATCAAACAGCTCTTGGTGATGCACGAGCGCATGACCGGTGGCAATGGCTTAGCTGCGGGGCTGGAAACAGATGGCAGCGGCAGCACTAAATCGGCTCAACCAGGGGGAAATACGGGCATGGGGTGTGGGCGCGCACGATTGATATAACGACCGGCAGAGTACGGCTCGATGAGCGCAGAAGTAGTCTTGACCCAGTTTATGTTCTGTGCGTCGCCATCTGTGGCCGCGCCGCCGGCAGTGCGCTTCCACGGCTTGGACACGTCCAGCTGCAGCGCGTTGCGAAAGCCGTACGAGCTGGTGGGCTGGCCGGCAGGCGTGGCCGACGGCGTAAGGTATATCGTGAACGAGCCCGCGAACGGAGCGGCCAGCTGCCCCAGCATCGTGCTCACGAACCCCGGCGGCAGGACCTGGTTCCGCGTGAGGAATGTGTTCCTGCGCATAGGATAAGGGTTGGGTAAGGCTGCCTGCTCCCGCCAACCGCGGGCCAGCTTACAGGTTTAAGCCGCTGCGGGCAGCTGAACGTTCGGCGGGCCCCAGGTGATGCTGCGCTTTGCCCAACATGTCGCTCCAACCAGGCAGGCGCCGCCGCAAGCATAATGCTGGCAACTAGGGATAGTGATACGATGCTGCATAACTAGTCACACGGCCACGGCGTCGCGGAGAGCACATCACTGCGTCGCAGACTTCCCTACACTGAGTTGTCCAGATGCCTGGAGCCTCCGAGCGTGCTCGAGCGGGCGGCTGCGCACCAGTACATGACGTCCACAAAATCGTTGCCGAGGATCTCGCAGTAGTCGTTGTTGCCCATGAAGATGACGGTGGGGATCACCGTGTTGTTCGTCGCCAGCAGCTGCCTGCGGCGCGCTCCCCTCACCGTTCGCCGCACACGGGCCAGCGGCTCGGCACGGGTGCAGAGGCGCTGCTCAGGGCCACGGCATGGTGCACGGCCCGGCCTGAAATGACAGGAGGCAGGCCAGCGCATTCCGCATTCTGCAAACATGGCTATGGTTGCGGCAGGATGGGCGCACCGATTTGCTGACACCTCCAGCTCCCCATACACAGGCTGCAACTCTTAAGTAAAGGCTTTTGGCAGTGGCGGCAGCGGCGGCGCCCGTACGGACTTGCTGACACACCGACTCTCCATACACATGCAGCCACCCTCAAGTGCACGATATAGCAGTGAAGACAGCGGCGGCGCCTGCACAGACTGCAACCCTTGCCCTAACCCTATAACCTAACCCTACGGTGCTGGGGGTGACGCACCCGGTGGATGCGGCGAACTCGGCCTGCTGGTTCAGCTTGGCGACCACATCGGTGGTGTTGGGCACGAGCACAAAGGTCTGGACAGTTACGGTGTTGCCCAGCCCAGGGATGTTCGTGAGCTCGATCGCGTTGCCGAAGGGCGCCGGCGGCGAGGTGATCCAGGGCAGCCACCATGCGAGCACGTTGTTGATCTGGCTGATGGGGTACGTGTATGACAGGCTGGTCATCTGCGCGCCAGATGGCGCCACCAGAATTGATAGGGGATCGGGACCGATGTTGCCCCGATCATGTAGTTGGGGCAGCTTGGGCTGCACTGCGTTGCCCGAGCTGACACGCAAAGTCAGACCCAGCAGTCCCAGCCCTTGGAGCACGACAGCCGCGCCCTGCGAGAGAAGTGCAGGCGCAGAACTGCCAGGTCCCGCCGGCGGCGCTCGTCGGGTGGGCGCACCTGCTGAGGCACGGGGAAGGTGCGGACGGTCATGGCCACCACGATGCTGAAGATTGGCGCGCCGCCGCGCAGCCCAAAGAACAGCTCAGGGTCGCTCTGCGCCGTCACCGTGGTCAGCACGGCCGTCCGGTTGGCCCTGCGCGCACGCCGCACGCCGCCTCAGGGCATGCAGCGCGCCGCTCAGCAGGCAGGCGCCAGCAAAGTGGCCAATGAAAAGTGACTGGCCTTGCCTCATCATGTCCCTGAGCGTGAGCTGGACCGCAAGCGCCACAGGCGCGCGCACCCGACAGTGACCGCGTCCAGGGAGAGCACGTTGTCCGACGCGGGGCCCAGGTAGGCGGACGCCCAGCCGGAGCCGCCCTGCAGCGTGAAGCCGGCCACGCCCACGTCCTGGCAGGTCCCCACGATGGGCACAAAGCCGGACGGCACGGTGGCTCTGGCCACGTCACCGCTCTTGGCGCCCAGCTGTGCGCCCGCGCACCACAGGCTTGGCAAAGTGCGCTGACCAGGTTGTGACGCTCGGGCGGCGAGGTACAGGCCGCGGCGACTTGCAGGCCGTTCTCCAGAGGCTTGTCATGCATAAGCCAAAAGGAAAAGGGCCCAGGGGTTGATGGAGGCCTATGTAGGCTAGTGCTCGGCACTGGCGCTCGTTACTCACATGGGTCGGGGGACATCGCATTCAGGTGCGCATGCATGCTGCCATGCGAAGCTCACTTGAGGGCCTCCGGCAGAGCTGGCGGCTCACCAGCGAGATACAACACAGCAAAAGGCTGTCGAGCCTCAGCACTCCGCCTCTGTGCTGACTGAAGGCGCTTCACAGGTGACAGATACATATGTGTGCACTAGAGCCTTTCAGATCAGGATTGGTGCGCACCTGCACGGTGGCCGTCCGCGCGGCAACGTCAGCGGAGATTGCATTCAGGCCGGCCATGTTGTCCAGCACGCCATTGGCGGGGATGGCGATGCCGGAGAGCTGATGCCCGGTCCCGCGCGCGGAGACCTTCAGCCCATGGTTGGCGGCAAACTGCACTGCGACCAGCACGTCGTTCACCGTGGCCGCGTTCACGATGAACCTGTGCGCAGGCATGGTCCGTGCTCAGAGAAAGGCCCGCTGCGCATCTGCGCACTTGCATGCAACGCATGGGCAGGTGCTGCTCTGGACATGGAAGTTAACAGGACGCACCCGTACGCATAGGTGGTGGTCAGACACCAAGTGATCAATAGAAAGTCAGCAGTTGCCTGACAAGGTGGGTCTGCCGAATCTCATGGGCAGGCGGGGGCGGCGCACGCCGCAGTCGGTAGCACGTAGAGTGGGTTTGGCCCGGCGGAGAGGCCGTCCGAGATCAAGACCACAGAGTCCTGGTAGGTGACTTTGGTGTGCAGGACGAATGGGCTGCTCAAGCTTGCGCGGAACTTAATCACGTCCAGCTCCGTGACCGGCACCTGACCTGCGCACCGCGCCGCTCCCCCTCTCCTCCCGGCAACGCACAGGCTGGGGAGTGCGCGGAGAGACCAAGGCAAGGTGACACGCCGCGCAATACACACGGCAGCATATGCTTGTGCCAGGCTGCCATGGCAAGCTTGCAGTACGTAGACTGCAGGTTTGACGGCAAGCACTTCAACAGTGGGGCAGAGGACGGCTCGTGGCGTAGGGGGCTCAGATTGTGACAGATCACCACCCCGCTGCATGGCAAGTACCACAAGGTAGCCTCAATACAGGCGAGCAACAATACAATACATGTCTCTGAACCCTCCGCAGAGTGCACACCGTGTGCGGCCGCCAAGCAGGCCGCCAGGCATGCCAGGGCCAAGACATACCCGCGCATTGCACAGCCCATGACAAAGAAGGCGCCGTGCCCTTGCGGGTGCTGCTCTGCCCAGTGCAGCACTGTCCTGCAACCATTCAGACGCCAGAGGGCAATGGGCATTTCAAACCTGTCTGTCCAGACCCTCTCAGGCCACCCTCGGGGATTCAAGACGGTTTGCAACAGACTGGCAAGTCTGAGCGGTTCCAGCACGCGCGGGAGCACGACAGAACTCCAAACCAGCAGAGAACCGCAGCATGGCGCCCCTCCGTCTCTGGGAGCAGGTGCCGGGATTAGGGCAAGCTCTTGCTGTGCCCTGTGAAGGCGCTTGTTGCTTGAAGCAGGCGGGGCAGCCCCTGCCGTGAGCCCCGGCACGCAAGCCGTGTCGGGCGGCACAGGTGTGCTCGTCCATGGGCGTGACCTACGGCTTCGAGCTGCGCGGCAAGGTTGACGAGGCCCACCTGAAGCAGGCCTGGAAGCTGGTCCAGGACGAGTTCCCTTACGCGCGCACGGTCCTTCGCATCGCTGTTGGAGAGGCCTGTTTCGTCGAAGAGCCCCAGGTCTGCCCGAGCCCATGTCGTTTTTCATCCCGCAAGCCCTGTGGCCGCGCTCACAGCGTGCTGCTTGTGGTGCCTCCAAGCAGGCAATTGCGCCCGGAACAATCCCTGCAGCCTGACCTATTGTGAACACTCTTGCGCTGAGCGCTGTGTGGCGCGGGTGCGTGCAGACGATGCCCTTGGAGGTCGTGGCAGGGCAGGCGCTGTCTAATCTGGGCGAGGAGATGGTCAGGGCGGCCAACACGCCGCGTGACCACGGCAGGAGCACCTTCTTCTTCAAGCTCTTCAGGTGCTGTCATTCACCGAGAGACTGATGTCTCAAAGACTCCCTGGGCTCCCTGCCCCTGCTCAGCACCGTGTCAGTAACAGGCCTCTTAAACGGGTTAGCCGCGTTGCCGCCTGCCGCACTGCTCTGCTCAAGGCCGCGTGCCTGGAGTGAGTGCAGTGCAAATTGCGCCACGACCACTTGCAGGGCTTAAACCTGTCAGCAGACGCCAAAGGAGAGCCATGTGCGCAGCCGAGCCTCCTTCCCTCGCGCCTTTTGTTTCACAGCCCGCCAGAGGGCGCCGTGGGTGGCACAGAGAGCTGGGGTGCACGCGCGCAGCGACGACGCGGGCAAGAAGCACCTGCTCGTCGCCACCATGAACCACGCCGGCGCCGACGCCAACAGCGGCTTCCGCATCCTGCACACCCTGCTCGCGCACGTCGGCGCCCTCTCCGCAGGTGCACGATCGGCTCGGCGGATGCGGCCCTGTGAACTGGCCTCCAGCCATGCTGGGACACAGGGCTTGCCGTCCGGTTGCCCAAACATGCACGTCACAGTGGCAACTCTTGGCCCACCAAAAAAATTCTATCAGGCGCGGTGGAGCCATGCAGGCGGCTGCTTGCTGGCAGCAGGCTGCAACCACTCCCCCCACTCCCCCCTCCCCGCGGGCGTGCCGCTGTGTAGGCTGCTTACAGCATGCCTGGCCCCAGAGCAGCTATGGCGGAGCGTGCATGCAGGGCCGACCGACCGGTTCCTCTGCCAAGCACCCACCGCAAAGTATGTGATTACATTGCCTCACGTGGACCTCGCAGGCAAAGCGGCAGCGCCCGGGGCCGCCCGGCCGACCGTCGACGTGCTGGGCGGCCTGCCGGCCAGTTTCGTTGCGCCGGCGCTCAAGCTGCCCGCCGCATTCATGCCGCAGCTGGCGCCCGTGGCGGGCAAGGAGCCCTGCGGCACCGCGGCCGTGCTGGGCGTGCTGTCGCAGGAGGCCACCGCGCGGCTGCTGGAGCAGTGCGCGCTCGCATGTTTGTGAACATATGGCCTTGGTTGGGCAAGCCTGGCTTGACGGCCTTGTCTCGTCATGCGCCTTTTCATGACGAGGGCTGCCACTGTCTTCTGCATGCGCCGATCTCAGAAACAGCGTGCAGCATCGGCCGCAGGTGCAGGATGGCGTTCCTGCCAGCGGGCGGCCTGTAGCAATGCTGCTTGGGATGCTTGAGACGGGTGGCTTGGCAGCGCAGCTTGTTTGAGCACGTGGGCTGCAGCGCGCATGCCGGCAGCCCTGCTGCTTCGCGCGCAGCGGTGCACGCGCGCGCGCAGGTGCAAGGCGCGCGGCGCCAGCGTGCAGGGCACCGTCACGGCCGCGACAATGGTCGCGACCGCCGCCGCGCAGGCCGCGGGGCACCCGCTGCCGCAGACGCTGGTGATGCAGTGCCCCGCGGACATGCGCAAGCAGGTCCGTCCCCCCCAATGCCTGTGTGCTCTGGGGCATGTACGGATGCTGTCTGCGCGCCTAGAACGGATGGAGGGTCTGGGTGTGGTGGCTACCCTACCCTCCTCCGGGTGCTCGGGGACTGGAGGCCAGGCGCGCATGCGTCACTGTCATTTTTGCTCAGGCGACTGCCGGCATGTGCAGTGAGGCCTGCCTGCCTCCTGCCATGCACATGGGCAGACTGGCTCCGCAGTTCCGATACCCTCGAGCCCTGCGGAGAGTGCCAGGGCAGGGTCGTGCGCGACTGTGGCACGTCACAGGAATTGCAAGACGCGCGCAGGTGGACCCGCCCGTCCCGGCGGCCGGCGTCGCGGCCGGCTGCGCGCTGCTGGTCTGGCCGCAGCGCCTGGCGGCGGCGGACCTGCTGTGGGACGTCGCGGCGGCGGCGACCGCCGCCGTGCGCCGCGAGCACGCCGCGCAGGGCGGCCTGGCCTTCTGGAAGCGCCTGCACGCGGACAGGACCATGGCCGAGGTCGCGGGCATGGCCGCGCCGCCTTTCCTGCCGCCGTTCACGGCGCGCGCGCCCGCCCGAGCCTGCCTTGCCGCCTGAGCCCGCCTCGCCCCACCCCGCCTGTCTGCATCGCATCGGGCTGGCAGCCTTGCAGCCTCAACGGGCCGCATGCACCTCGCATTTACGTAAGTACCAGGTCGTCGACTTGGACGCGCTGCGCGAGATGATCGCAGGACAGACCATCTTCGTTTGCTGCATAATACGCTCTGTCACAGACGTGGTCCACACGCGCGCACAAGTGCTTGCGCATGCTGCAAAACACCTATGGAAATGTCCAAAGCTGTGCGTACTGGTGCTGCCTTGTGACCGCATGCAGCCCCTCTTGGCAGGCGAACTCGACCAATGTCGGCGTCGTGTCATAGTCGCATGCAGCCCCGCTTGGCCGACAGGCAAACTCAACCAACATCGGCATCATCCCGCTGGAGGCACAGCACGGCCCGCTGCGCGTCGCGGGCGCGCACGTGATGCTCGCGGCCTACGGCACGGCCGCGGCAGACGAGGCAGGCACGTACTTCCTGGCGCACACGTTCGACGGCCGGCGCGCCCCCTTGGCCATCCTGTCCTGACATTAGCCACCCGTACACGCAGCAAAGTCCATGCGGCTTACGCCAGGGCGCACGCGCACGTCATGCTCCGCTGGGACCCATGCAGGGCGGGGAGGAACGCCGCACTGTGGGCGCATGCGGACAGGACACATTAAAAAATCGTCAGCTCCCCAAGAAGGTGAAACACTTTTGGCAGGATTTGTTTTTGGCAAAGCCTTCCTGATGCTGGGCTGATGCGCGTCCCGCAGGCTGCACACCACGTTCACATACTCCATGCCGGCGGTGGGCCACGCGCGCGGCAAGGCCCTGGCGGCCACGCACCTCGCCGTGCTCAAGGTGCGCCGGTCGTGCGGAGCTGTCACGTGGATGTTGGGATAGGGGCAGGGTTCCCCTGCCTTACCCTAGCTCTCATGTGGGATGGCCACCTCCATAGTGTCTCTCTTTCTCTGCGCAAACGTGCAAGGTGCTGTGTCACAGGGCTGCATGCCAAATATGCCGCATGTGCAGGCCAGGCAGCATGTGGGTGGCTCTATTGCGCATAGCAGATGCCGCGAGTATACCCTTGCATGCCTGCCAAAGAGCCTCTCTCTGTGCAGCCTCATCCAGCAACCCTGTTAAGAATAATGCATAGGGAGGCTATTGGCCCCAGCTGCATGGGGCCGATTGCCTCCCTCTGGCTTGGACACTTGGGGCTATACTTGAGCCAGGCATGCGCACCGCATGACACCGCCTGCGATCCGCGGCAGGTGCTGGCGAGCGATGCGGGCGAGAAGGCAACCGTGTCAGACTTCCTGGGCGACGCAGGCGCGGTCGCCAGCAGCCTGGGCGCACTGTCGCTCGCGGCTTGAGCCGCGCTCTGCAGCCTCGCCCTCCCCTCCCTCCCTTAGACCCCACGGACAATCCCAGTAGCTGCCCTCAGCCCAGTTGTGACGATGAGAAGGTGCCAGAGCGCCTACACATTGCTCAGAGCGCACAGGGGCGCCGTCATGTGCCTGCCACATGAATGAATGAACACGAATGGACGCCCACACCATTGTCAAGACACCTCAAGTTGAGCCAGCATACAGACTAATTGCCATGGCTACTGAGCTGCTGGTCGTGGTATTGCGCAATCACTGTCTGTGCCGGTTTTGCAGGGACTGTCAGGCAGCCTCAAGACTGAATAGGCCACAGTTATCGGGCTCACCCACTGCATTGCAAAATGTGTGCCATTGAACAGGTTTCAGCATCCTGCTTTCTCAGCGTCACATGCGCTGCAGTGCCAGTGTGGCATGCCTTGCACGCTTATCCATCGTTACACATTCACACGGGGCAGCACGCCCGCCTTGCATCAAGCTGCAGTCACTGAAAAGAACCGAATATAACAGCACAGAAGCACACTCCGCTACTCTCATGCAGACGCCTATTCTGCAGAAACACCATGGTCTCAGCACCCTCGCTAACCTATGCAGGCTGCTTGCCTGGAAGCATGCTCGACAGAGAGCCAGACACTTCTAGCCCGCGCGATGTCAAGTACCAGCAAACACGCTCCGCCAGCAGCACAGGTTACACAGATTGCGCTGACAAGGACACTGCCCACCCCTGCAGACTTGGCCGCGCGCTGCATACACCCTACAGCTACTGCACTCTGAGGCGCCTGCCTGCCGCGCCTCAGCAATGCGCCCCAGCAATGCTGGCGAGACAGCTTATAGCTTCCATTTGCCTAGAGGGGGACCCCTCTACAGAGCCGTGCCTATCTCTGCTCACTCCATCGAGAGCCTGTTGGCACAGGCGCGCAGGGCATCCCGCTCCCAACTTGTATGTCCAAGCCCATACACCGTCCTCTCCAGCACACCCCACGCAGGCACAGGGGAGGCGGGCTGGGGACAGCAGCAGCCCTGGCCACACGTCGCGCGCGCGCCAGCGCAGACGGCAGCGCGCCAAGGGCGAAGAATGTGGCGGCGGTGCAGCAGCTGGACCCCAAAGGCGTGCGCAGTCCAAACAAGAGCTCAAAACGCATCATGGGGCATCTTAAAGGTGCGCACCACGCTGGCTGCCGCGGCTCCAGTGCAGGGCGTCAGCCACGTTGTCAGCCAGGCCTGCCGCTCAGTGTGGCCGCTAGGCCGATGCCGGGCCAGGCACCCAACACTCAGCCACCAGCAGCGCGCCGGCCGCGACTCCGTTCACTCCATTTGTGGCAGGCGCCCAAGGCGTCCCCAGACCCGCGCTGCGAGACGATGCAGGGGCGGCTGCCGCGAGCTGTTGCCGCCTGGCTCCGCGGCGCGCGCGCGTCCCGCGCATGCGCCTAGAAGGAGCCCGCGGGGCTGTAGCCCGCAGCCTCGTCGTCCGAGGACACTACCGCGTACTGCCGGTGCGCATGCGGCGCGGCAGCCGGCTGCGCATACTGCGGCGCCTGGCCGTAGCCCTCGTAGCCCGACAGCGACACTGCGTGCCGGCAGGCCGCGCTCAGCGGCAGCTCGCGACGTGATTGAGATGGCGTGAGCACAGACGGCATGCTCCAAAACGCCCATGCAGAGCACCCTGGGCTGAGCACAAAGCTGCGGGGCGCAGGGCGGCGCACTGGTCTTGGTCGCTCCGTTGCGGTAGCCCGGCGCGGCAATGCGCTGGTGCGAGCCGCGCCCGCGCCCGCCGCCGGCCTCCGCGCCTGCGGAGCACCCCAGCACGGCTTCAGCGGAGCAGTCCCGGCAGCAGCCCCCGCGCGCGCACCATCCAAGCCCGAGCTCGAGAGCTGCATGTCATGAGTCCAAACAGGAAACAGAGCATCAGCCTCGGCTGCGTTATAAAGGAGGGCACCATTGCGGCCGGCCCCGGGGTGAGCAGGCGAGCCGGGCCCTACTCTTGACACGGCACTGCATCTCTCTGCACCTCTCTGCATCTCTCTCTCTCGCATCGCCCACTCTGTCAGCATCCACTGATGCTGCCTCACACTGCTGCCTCGCCCCTGCAGCACCCTGCCCCGCAGTGCACCGCGCGGCGCCCCTGCCGCGCTTGCCTGCTTACAGCGCAGCCCTCGCAGCAGGGCGCGCGCACCCTTCCGGCCGCCGGGGCGCCGCGCCGCGGCGGCCGCGGGCGCGCGCGACGGCGCCGCGCTGGGCGCGGCCGCGGCGGGTGGGTGCGGCAGCGCGAGGATGTCGATGCGCTGCTGCATCAGGCGGCACTCCGACTTTGGCGCGCCGCGCACGCGGTACCACTCGAACGACTCGCTCTCGGTGCCCGCGTCGTACATGATGCTGCGAAGCAGCAGGCGAATTGAGCTTGTGCCCATCGCGCGCGTGCAGACAATTGCGTGACTGGCTGGCAGCCGACATGAAGGCATGGTCCCAGCAATTCTGCAAGTGGACAAGCTGGTCTGGCTTGTAACTCCCTGGAGGTGCAAACCCGCCACTAACCAGGCTGCAACGTGCGCTCCGCTCCCTGCATACATACTTGCAGAACAGAGTCTCTTACCCCTTTGTCCAGTTTGGCCCTGCTGCGCCGTTCTTGTAAAGACACGCATCTTTGCATTCTTACTTCGTGTCCCGCAGAAGTCTGACTTTGTCTCGCTTTACCAAGCGAGCACATTTCTTCACAATTTTCATACTTTTGGATAAAAGTAGTGCAGCGGGCCGCGCCAGTGCTCGTTGGTGGAGAGGTTGAAGTCGCTGATGATGCCCTCGAACCAGCCGCCATGCTGCGGCCAGAAGCGCTGCACCTTGTAGCCGACGAGCGGGTCGAGCTGCAGCGGCGCGCCGGGGCCGCCGCGCGCGCCGGCGGCGCCCGCGGCCGCGCCGGCGGCGGCGGCGCCCGCGGGCGACGCGCCGACCGGCGGCGAGTGCCGGTCGGGCGTGTCGCGCTTGAGCCGCTTGCGGCCCGGCTTGCTGCCGCTGCGGGCCCACTCCAGCCCATCAGTCAGTCCTCACCCTACCCCTCTACTGCCAAGCACAGCTAGTCCTGCACCGCACAAGCTTGCCCTCGGGCCTTGCGCACTGCACATTCCGCCGCCTCTGCCCTGCCGCCCCTGCCGCGCCGCACTCGGCCGTAGCCCTGCCACTGCCAGGGCTGGCCTGCCCCAGCTGGGAGATACGTCTGGCCACGAGGCAGGGCATGCCAGAGCTTGCACGACGCACGACACGCGCCCGTAAGTGGACGCCTGCCGCTCGGAGGGCTCGTCAGGCCTGCGCCTTCAGGCCTCGCCCTCCAGGCGGACCCTGGTGCTGTCGTCACGCCGCAAGGGGCAGCCTCGCCGCTGGCATCGCTGATCAGTGTGCGCAGCGCAGCCGCCGGGGCCGCGCCTGCCGCCGGCGCCGCCGAGGTACTGCCCCTCGAGCGGGCGCTTGGCCTCGGCAGGCAGGCCGCGCGCGCCCGGGAACCCGCCCGCGCCCGCGCCGTACGGCGGCGCCGCCGCGGCGGGCGGCGGCTGGCCGTACGAGGTGCTCGCGGGCGCGCCGCCCGGGTAGCCGCGGCCGCGCTGCTGCGGCGGCGGCGCCGGCGCGTGCTGCTGGTACGCGCCCGCCTCGCCGACCCCCGCCTCGCCGGCCCCGCCGCCGTTGGGCTGCGCCCCATACCTGGCGGCCGCACCCACCGTGGGTCACTTTCTTTACAGAGTGTATGCTGAGGGCCTTGTGCACTTTCTGGTGTCTCATTTACGTGCACCTGCTGTGCACCAGCACACAGGCAGGCTCACGCCATTCACCGCTCTGAGCGCAATGAGCGCAGCCCTTCCCGGCTGCGGTCATGCATACGGATACCACTCCCCGGTTGCAAACGCGCATACCAATACCGCGCTGGCAGAGCCAGGGCTGGGTTAGGGTTGCGGTGCGCACCGCCGCCAGGGCTGCTCGTCGCCGTCGACGACGCACTGGCGCAGCTGCAGGTGCCGGTCATCGCTGATGTGCAGCTCCGCGCGCAGCTTGGACAGCATGAACTCGGTGTTCTGCCGCGCGGCGCGCCGCCGCCAGGGTGAGCCGAGTGTAGACAGCTAAGCCGACACCAAAGCGTGGCCAAGCGAACCGCAGGCATCCTTTTGAGCCCCACAGAACAAGCCCGAACAACGCGCCCGTCGCTTCACGCACAAGTGGTTACAGGCGCGGCACCCGGGTGGCACTTCACGGCGTCCTCTTCTGCCGCACTTCATGCCTGTGGTTGTACAGGCTGTTTCATTGGCATGTTGTCCTGGGTGTGTAACATGACGGAACATCAGTATCGCGCACCAGGTTGTACAGCTGCTGCGCGACGAACACGCGCAGCACCTTGCAGTACGCCTCCTCGCGCAGCTCGGACAGCCGCGCGTGCGGCGCCATGCCGGCGGCCGCCGCGCGCGCGCCCTCGCGGCCAAAGTCGCCGCGGCCATGCGCCTGCGAGCTGGCGGCCAGCATCGCCCCGGCGCAGCGTCCCAGGCGCCCCTGCGAGGGCAGCTCCGAGTCAGCGGCGGGCAAGCTCCTCGGCGGTTGAGCGCTTACAGCAAGAGCAACGGCGCTTCTGCGGCAAAGGGCAGTGTCAGGGGTCGGCGTTGCTACGAGCATTTGCTAGTAAGCACCCTTGACGCAACCAGCCACAAGAGACCCTGCGAGAAGCGCCCAGTCAGCCGACGCGCACAAGGCGCTCAAGCGAAAAGCTGCCCAGGCTATGCGCCGGAGCAGGCCGCATGCGTGCATCGCGCACGCAGCCGGAAGGCACAGCAGCCAGCGTGTCTGCCTTGCGGCGTGAAAAGCGGCCACACTGCTGTGCACGCAGGCGCTGACCAAGCTTGGCAGGACCAAGCTTCACGAAGTGGGCTTGTCCGGCACAGCATGAGGGCGCTTGACTGCAACACCACAGCGTACTGCTGCAGGGACCTTGGCAGACGTACATAGGCCAAACCAGGCGACAGCGCCGGGGCGCAGGTCAGCGTTGATCTCACGCACACGCGCCTGAGCTCTTGCTGCGGTGCCTCGCTCCCGTACAGCAGGAAGCTCCGCCGAGCGTGCTAGACGGCTGAGCAAACACGCCTGCG
>JAABUO010003204.1_pt1 | contig 19595 bp, 35 predicted proteins | sample 5559291 | NCBI WGS metagenome assembly JAABUO01 (sample SAMN10711878, study PRJNA513372) | rock metagenome | isolation source: Antarctica rocks | place: Antarctica: Victoria Land, Finger Mt sud
GAAGCTGTAGCACACCTGCGGGGCTTTAGCAGCAGCATCATTTGCTATCTCTACTGGCGCCTGTCGTTTTGCGTCTGGTCCATCCTTCACAGGACTTGCAGCTTTGCGCTTTCTGGCAACATTTGCTTCCTGCACAGTTGACATCTGATAAACACTTGCCAACACACCAAGGTCCGCCATCGGCCCACTGAAGATGAACAATGAGAAAGAAGTGTTCTTACACTAGCGCTTAGTTGCTTGAGCGCAAGCGGCGGTCCTGGAATCTTTGTGCTCCTCCTGTCAACATCCATGCTGCTTTGTACCGATCTTTCTGTACTCTGGGCTCGGAGTCTGCACTCAACGATACGTCTTTCCTCCTCGAAACCTGTTATTGTGTTGTCGAAAGCGAGACTGTCTCCGCACAGTGCACTTGTGTAATACTGTTCAACAAATGCCTTCACAGTGTTGACACTCCTACGCAGGGACCCAAGCAGGTGCAGCGACGCGCTTGACAAGCCAGCCGAGCTCTACAGCTACACTGCCGCAGTCTGCCGTGCCTGCTGCTCCTCAAGTCTGACAACTCATTGTGTCTGATAACTCACCTGTCTGTCACAATGTTCCAAGTCAACGTCCTCGCATTTTTTGAATCTGGATGCATTGCACGTTGGAACGCGCGTCTGTGATGGCCATCAAAGTAACAATCAAGCGAGATGGCCTTCACTTAGACCTTGAGCCTTGAGCCAGCGACCAAAGAACATCCTCTTTCTAGAACCCGCAAGCCACGCGTCTGCTTTGCAACATTGGCTTTGCACAGGACACCTTTTGTCGATCTTGACCACGCTGCACATACTACAGCCTTGGGTGGCAGACTAATTGTGAAACAATGTTTTTGAGTGCCAAAGTAGTACTTGCATCCACCTGACTAGTGAGAACCCTTGGCGTGCCCCAGTTTTGTACCATCTGCTGTACAGCACTGAATGCAAGAGGGATGGACAGAGCCTTTGAACACTGAAGTACAGAAGAGTATGCATTCAGACTGTCTCAGAAACCCACAGTCTGCTGCTTGGTGAAGTTGTAATGAGCAAGGCGGCTTCAGCACGACTTGACCCAAACAAAATTCAGCAGGCAAGGCTTGCAGCGCCTCACAGCACCCAATGCAGAGTGGCTTGTTGATGGGAGCGGCCATGCTTTCCATGCAGTTGTGCAGTCCAAATCATGGGCTATACAGCAGTAAGTTGCTCACTCTTGCCTACAGTGGTTGAGAACCTTACTCCCCTCACTCCCCCTGCAGGGCACAGATCAGCATGAGTTACAACATGGTACCATACAGCAGTGTGTCAGCCCCAGCCTTTGAGCCTCTGTGCGATATGCACTGCAGCGTCATGTGTAGGAGCCAATTGTCACCCTAAGGAGAAGCTTCGTGAAACCTGTGGCATTGTTTGGATTTACACCATGGTGCCGCCTGAGCATTGTGCATTCAACAAGATTGAAGTCATGGGCCCCCAATGCTTTCCGCTGCTGAGCCATCTGAGACAGTAAGTGATAGAGAGCTGCCATTAACAATTGGGAACCAGCGTCAGCTTGCCAGACCCACAACCAAAGAATGGTGATGCAAATTTGGTGCTCAAGATATGGCAAGTCCAAATGCCATAAGATATGCCAAGTGCAAAGTTTGCTGTCAATACCCAGGTGTGCATACCTACAGCCAATGACAATTCTTGCATTGATGTTTCTTACTGCTCCTGCGGGTCATATGGGAACAGCTGTAAGCAACAAGGACTCATCCACTCAGGGAGGAAGTCTCACCCCAGGATGTGAACCTGTGTCAATCCTGAACATTTGCATTTGCCAACCTCAATCTGGTGCAGCATGTGCTTGTCAGCTTGGATAAAAAACCAGAGTGCATGACCATTTGCAGTGTGCCAACTGATGCATAATGCTGAGACAATAACTGCTCATTGGATTACACACATGGTTTTAAAATAGTACCAAAAGCCTTCAAAATCGAACAGATTATACATATTGCAGCTACCTACAGACTGGTCTCAGCAATTAGTCCATACAAAATCAATCACCAGCCAAAGATATGGTTTTGAGCTGACGTCTGCCAGCACTAATTTACAAAGACAGCTGCATCTTCAGCAACCACCACGCAGACGCAGCACAAGATGCAGGGTTGATTCCTTCTGGATGTTGTAATCAGCCAGGGTACGACCATCCTCAAGCTGCTTTCCAGCAAAGATCAGGCGCTGCTGGTCAGGGGGAATGCCTTCCTTGTCCTGAATCTTGGACTTGACGTTGTCAATGGTGTCTGATGACTCCACCTCCAACGTAATGGTCTTGCCAGTAAGGGTCTTGACAAAAATTTGCATACCACCACGCAGGCGAAGCACCAAGTGCAATGTGGACTCTTTCTGAATGTTGTAGTCAGCCAAGGTGCGACCATCCTCCAGCTGCTTACCAGCAAAGATCAAACGCTGCTGGTCAGGAGGAATACCTGCAGCAAAGGAAGCAGTCAGCACATAAACTTTGGCTGGCAGCCAGTCACCTAAAGCAACAGATGCACAAAGCGCTCTATGCTGCTTTGCTGACAACAATACGATAACAACAAAGGCATGCCCCTGCAAGGGGTCACGTGTTCAAATGCATGCTCACCCTCCTTGTCCTGGATCTTGGACTTGACATTGTCAATGGTGTCTGATGACTCCACCTCTAATGTGATGGTCTTGCCAGTCAGGGTCTTGACAAAGATTTGCATACCACCACGCAGACGAAGCACCAAGTGCAATGTGGACTCCTTCTGGATGTTGTAGTCAGCCAAGGTGCGACCATCCTCCAGCTGCTTGCCAGCAAAGATCAGACGCTGCTGGTCAGGGGGAATGCCTGCAGCCAAAAATATCCAGCTTAGCAATGAAACACCAGACCCTTTGAGCCATGGAGCAGCTTGATGCATAAACATAATCGGGGGTACTGTCTAACATGTCTTGCAAGCAACTCAGCCAATCTGAAACAGGTGCAGAATTGCAGCAGGTGTACAACTGCAAGCAGCTAGTTCACTTCAGAAGCTGCTGTGCTGCTTCCCAACCCGTGACTGTTCAGTAACAACATTGGTAACTCACCCTCCTTGTCTTGAATCTTGGACTTCACGTTGTCAATGGTGTCTGATGACTCCACCTCCAATGTAATGGTCTTGCCAGTTAGGGTCTTGACAAAGATTTGCATACCACCACGTAGACGAAGCACCAAGTGCAATGTGGACTCCTTCTGGATGTTGTAGTCAGCCAAAGTGCGACCATCCTCCAGCTGCTTGCCAACAAAAATCAAACGCTGCTGGTCAGGGGGGATACCTGCATGGAATGAGTAAGAGTAAGACAGAAGCACAAACAAACAATTTGAAAAGCCAAAGTCTTTGGTTGTCTGCCCAGAATGACATTTCTGTAAATCATGAGCTTACCCTCCTTGTCCTGAATCTTGGACTTGACATTGTCAATGGTGTCTGAAGACTCCACCTCCAAGGTGATGGTCTTGCCAGTCAGAGTCTTGACAAAGATCTGCATACCACCACGCAGACGCAGCACCAGGTGGAGGGTGGACTCCTTTTGGATGTTGTAGTCGGCAAGAGTGCGACCATCCTCAAGCTGCTTGCCAGCAAAGATCAGACGCTGCTGGTCAGGAGGGATACCTGCAGGATGAGAAGTCAAGTAAGAAATGTGACCGAAGACACAAACACCTATAGGAAACCACGGGCCTCCAAAGTCCCAATATCACGACTCACTCACCCTCCTTGTCCTGAATCTTGCTCTTGACATTGTCGATTGTATCAGACGACTCAACCTCCAACGTGATGGTCTTGCCGGTCAAGGTCTTTACGAAGATCTGCATGCTGCTTGGTGACACTGAAGGCTTCAAGGATGTCTCAAAGTGTAGTGCTGGCTCAGATAATTATGCGGCTGAGTAAGTAGCGCAAGTGTCTGTTCGGTCAGGATTGTTGAACTTTACGGGACTGGGTTGTTGTGCTGTACAAATTTAGGCACCCCCTTTCGCCAATTTATGGCATGTCAGTGCAACAATGCCTGTACATTATGTACTAAACTCTGAGGCAAATGTTCACACCTGGCAAACAAATTGTAGACTTTCCCGATGCTTCCACAGGCGCCACCGCTGCCCGTCCCACCGCCATTGCCGATGCGTGCGTGCGTGCCTCAGTGGGAACTCTCTTGACTCTGTCTGTGGGAACACTGTCCGCAGACCGATCATGTACGCAGTCAAGGTCAATGTCAAGCAAAGCACAGAGGACGCTGAGCTATCCGAAGAAGCCAGCAGGCTAGCAACTGCACTGCTCGCTGAACAGGCTTTGGAAGCGACAGGCAGCAGTGATCACATCCAGGATGCTGTTTCATTTTCTGCCGGAAACCCAAGAGTGGAGCACCTCACTGGGAAAGTGCACTTGTACAGACAGATCTCCAACCCAGAGCAAGCCCAGCAGAGGAATCAGTTGCCTGTAAGTTAGTAGTTCTTATACTGTCCAAAATGTGGGACTTGTCACAAAGCACATAACATCTCAAGCAAGACCCGGCATGTGCAGGCTGACAGATCAGAAAGACTATGTGTTTTGGCAATGCCACTGGACATGGGTGTGGCTGAGTTCTGCTCATTTGTGGGTGGATACCTGCCAAAGTTGCGCGAAATGCGTGTTGTGAGACGAGAAGACGGCAAGTCAGTTTGCTTGATTCTGCTACGCTTTGAGAACTTGGAGATAGCTGACAGCTTCTTTCACGATTACCATGACAAGCCTGTAAGCTTGCCCTACTGCAGACTTGTTTGCAAGCTGTAGCCAAGTGTGACCACATTGGCTGTATAACCACATTGGCTGTATGTCTGCGCACCATGATGGCCACTTCACTTACTAAGCCCTTGCTTGCAGTTTTCCTCCCTTGAACCTGACGTTCTATGCCGACTAGTGTATGTCAAAGATGTGGAGATCAGCAGTCAAGAACAGGACACACAGCCACAGACTCCTCCTGGTATAGCCATGCTGCGTGTGCCATGCTGTTCTGCTGCTGTCCTTTTACCTGACAAGTCAGCATTCAGCTTCATGGATGCAGGTCAGACTGAGTTACCCACCTGCCCTGTTTGCTTAGAACGGCTTGATGAACACATCAGTGGAGTCGTCACCACAGTGAGTCCAGTGTAAATGATCGTGAAGATGCATACGCATATCTGTGCCAGGTGTTGTTTGCCATATCGCAGCTCAGCTCAGCATGAGCATCACAAGCAGCAACATCTGGCATGCTGTGTAAACCATGACAATGTCTGTATTTGATTGTGGGAACACCATCCTTCTCCTCCCCCCACCCCCATCCCTTACTCCAGTTCCTTTGTGTTTGCAGAAACTAGGTCCAGTCTTCAAATTGCCTTGCCTGTATGTCCTGCTGGCCGTGTACAGCTGGCTGTGCTCTGGCATATATACTTCGTGCATGGTGTTTCTTGCAGGTCTGCAATCACCGATTCCACAATGAGTGCTTGCAGCGCTGGGGCGATCTGAAATGCCCAGTCTGTCGCTACTGCGCCCAGGCTTCCTCTACAACCTCTTACTGCTCTGTTTGTGACACGTCTCAGGTGAGACCATTGCTTTCACCATCGCCTGCTTCAAGGAACGCTTTGTGCATGGGCTTTGCAGGTAGTGAGTGGGTGTGCAGGTGAGCAAACTTTGGGCATCTGATGGTCAACTGCTGCCCTGTTGGCACCAGCTGACTGTGTTTGACATTCCTGGAATTTGTGTTTGTGATCAATGAGATTGTAGCATCCCATCTGTCTCTGATCTGTTCTGAACTCGAGCAATTTGTGCATACTTGAATCCATACTTGAATCCAAGGCAAGCTATTGTTGACCTGAGTCCAACATGTCATAGATGTTTGACGTGTAAGCATCCATTTGCCAGAGCTCAGAATGCAGCAGAGGATTTCTCTGTGTGCAGGATCTCTGGATCTGTTTGATATGTGGGCATGTTGGGTGTGGCAGAGGCACAGCCAAGCACGCCGTAGATCACTGGAAAGAGACTGGGCACTGTTACTCTTTGGAACTAGAGTCTCAGCGGGCAAGTGCAAGCCTTCTTTGTCCTCTGAGTCTCTGTACACATCTAAGCAATGTTGGCTATGGCTTGTTGGGGTCATCAGCCAACTTTGTTATCAGGGAAAGCGCTAACTATGGCACATTTGGCCCTGCATGCCTTCCTCCACACTCCCTGTGATGCCTGAGATGCCTGCTAGAGTGTTGGGAGCTGGCGTACAGCATGCTCACATGCTCTACAGCTGTCTGAGGTACGACTGGCCTATTGTGCAATGTTGCAGATGCACTGTGCTATGCTCTCAACTATCCTTGGTGCTGTGTCTGCTGCTAATGCGTAAGAAAAAAGCAACAGAGCTCAAAGACTCACCATGAAGAAGCTACATGACTATGCAGGTGTGGGACTATGCAAGTGATGGCTATGTACACCGCCTCGTGCAGTCCAAGACAGATGGCAAACTAGTAGAGGTTCCCTCACCAGCACAAGCAGCCTTTGGAGAAAGACACTCAACAGACTGCCCAGAGTATGCTCCTGAGCCAGTGCTGCTGACTGCCTGTATCATCAAATGCATGAGTCAATCACCTCTCCCCCATTCTGCTCAAATTCTCAGAATGCACAGGGCCAGATGTTAGTTTTCAGTAGGCCAGTCAGGCTTTCACTGCCTTTGCTAACTTGTTTTGACTTTTGAAGTGTTTCTATACAGCACTGATGACGGTGTCGAGTGCATGCAGTAAAAGCACTGATGATGGTGTCGAGTGCATGCAGTAAAAGCACTGGCCTTTTGCTCGGTTGATGGGAGCATTGCATGAGAGCAGGTGCATGTGCAGGGGTCCCAGAAGCAGTGCAGAAGATGCAGCTCTTGGAGAAGCAATGGTAGCTAGTAAGCGAGAGGAGATGGATCGCGAGATTGATCACCTACTCATCATGCAGTCTGAGAACCTGCGACGGTACTGGGAGGTGAGCCCCCTTGCTGTCTGCTGCCTTTGTTGCTTCAAGACTGCTGATGCTGTCATGAGGCTGCCTTTGTCATGGCCAGTCGTCAATGCTCGATGGGCATTGCAGTGATCTGCACACGCAGCTCGGTATGTACAGTGCATGGTCACTGCCCAGTGCAGACGCACCTTGCTGTCTAGCAGTAGGGAAGACACCTGTGAATAGCAGCTGTGCATGCGGCACAAGACAAGGGTAGTAACTCTTCTGCTTACACATTGTGATTGCTCGTGCATATGAGTCTCACAAGCATGACTGCATGGACAGTGGACAAAGCAATGGTGTGACGCCATTACAAGCTGCTGGTGAGCAGGGCATCAATTGCTAGCTCTTGCATCCTGAGACCATCAGCTGAAAGATGGGTCGACCATCAGCTCACACCATCAACTGTCATCATCAGCGGACACCATCAGCTGCCATTTCCAGCTATGTCGACAACAGGGTGTGTGTGTGTGCATCACAGGGAAGAGTTTCCGACGCCCACTTGAGGGGCGAAGCTGCCTGTACCCAGCTGCAAGACAAGCTGGACTTGTCATGTGCTGCGCAGCAGACCGCGACAGCAAACCACAAAGAGCTAGAGAAGCAGAAGAGAGCTGTTGACAAGAAGCTGGTAAGCCCTCCCGGCAGTTCAAGAGCACATTGCTCACGACAGAAGTAACTGCAACAAAACCTGTGGATACTGGCAGCCATGCATGCTGTTGCGTCATGGCATCAGAGCTGTCACTGCTATCACGGCTTTTGTTGGTGCACGGATGATGTATCTTCAGCGCTGGCACAAAGTTTTGCTCCTCAGAGCATGAAAGCTGGGCACGCCCTGCGTGATTTGCTGCACACATGTCTGTTGATGCACAGCAGCAGCTGCATTTGTCACTTGATGCTGCGGACAAGTGACTGCTGCAGCTAAGCACAGCAATGTACAAGCATTACTGCATATGTAACGTGCAGGGTTGTAATGCTGGGTCAGTGTGGCAAAGAACCGCATCCACTTTGGCTCAGAAGCCAAGCGTGTAACGTTGTGAGCCAGAACGTGCATCCTGACATCTCCCTTTTGGACCATACTTCCTGCTGCTGACATTGTTGTTGTTCTCCAGCTTTGTGGTCAGATTTGCATGATGACCAATCAAGTGATGACCATGACATTGGTTTGCATGATGCCAGGTTGCATGATGATCATGATGCTGGTTTGCATGATGCGTGCAGGCAGAGATAGCAGTGAAGGTGAGCAAGCTACAGAAGGAGAAGGACTTCCTGCAGCAGACCAGTGAGAGTTTGCTACGCAATCAGGATGACTTCCGAACCCAACTCACAGCTGAGCAGGCCAAAGTGAAGGCCAAAGATGCCCAGATCACAGACCTCACCGAGCAGGTCTGCCCCTGATTGACATGCATGATGCTGTGTGTAGCCTGCTGTGTTGTATATGTGCATTGCTGGGTGAAGTCTGCGCCTGCCTGCGGCTGGGCATGTCAGTGTAGAGTCTCTACCATTTGGCTGTGGCAACTTTTTTGCTGACTCAGACACTTCTTATGCGCCTTCTAGTGGGTATCAAGGTGGCACTATCTTTTGACACATGGTTGGGCCTTGTGCTCAAGTCAAAGGATGTTTTGCAGATGTCAGCTCACTTTCCCTTGTCTGGCAAGCCCTCTCAAGCCAGCGCCATGTGCCATCTGCTACTGTCACTGCCAATTTAGGTCATAGAGTTTACAGTCACATTCTACGTGCTGCTGCCACAGTCTGTTGTTCTGTGAAGTGATCTCCAATCAGCTGCACATCTGATCAGAACTTGTGTCACTGCTGAGGTTGCCAGGTGCTCTGTAGGTCTGTGGATTTATCACATGCATACCCTGCCGCAGCAGATGCCTGGCTACTGGTGCTGCCAGGTGCTTCCTAGAATTGTGTCTAGTCAGCTGCATAATCTGTCAGGAATTATGTTGCAGGTGCGAGATCTGATGGTGTACCTGGAGGCCCAGCAGCAGGTTCAGGCCAGTGGTGAAATGGCACAAGGCACAGTGCTGCCAGTCCCAGGGCCTGCTCCTGCCCCGAAACGAAAAGGCAACAAAGGCCGAGGCCGCTAGTAGCCAGCCTGGCTTCAAAAGCAAGCAAACAACTGCTGCAATCAGGCAACCAGTCAGTCTTTATATTTTTAGGGCGGATGGCTCAAACTAGATTTTCACATCTGCCTTGTTATAGCCTGTACAACAGTGTCATTGTATGTTATTGTCAGGTCATTGCATTTTACAATCAGGTCAAAGTCGCTGACTGTAGGGCGCATCAGATGCAACACCACACTTTAGTCAATTTGGCCAAGCGAACCTATGTGAGTGCGTGAGATTTCACCCTCAAGACACTCTGGCTATACCTTTAAATGACCCATCAGCATGCCAAGTTGCCATGACTGATTGCAGCGTTTCATGCTTATGCAAACGGCATGCTTATGTCAGTGCAGTCCTCTGTTGTCTTCATTGCCAGCGCAACCTGCCAAGCTTCAAAGGGACTTGGCAAACGCCAAGGATGCCTATCAGTGTTGCTCATGAGGAAAAGCAAACGCTGGCATGAATGCAACTCCAATTTACTGTATTGTGATTATTAGGAACACATGCTTGTCAGCTTCCAGCACGACAGTCAATGCCAGAGGCAGCCTGCATGCAGTTGCGCAACCACGCAGAGCTTTTACAGCTGGACACGTTGACGTTTGGGCTGTTGAAAATCCCTTGCATTTGCTGACACTGCACTAACAAACCTGCTGAACAAGCTCATGCAAGGGCTGTAGAACTATCGACAGAACTGATTACAAATGAGTACCAGTCACAGTTAAATAATCGGGGACAATTTCTGTTGAGAAATGACAGATCCCACATGTGTACAAGCATTCATCCATGATGTCAATTGCTGAACTTTGCCTTCCAGGTGGTGAGCTGAAGCCAGACTTGCAATGCCATTGCATGCTGGAGAGCTGGGGCATCATACGGGCATTTGTCAGGGTGTGCCAAAATGCAAGCTTCATGCACGAGCCTACGCATCTGAGCTTTCCAGTCAGCGACGCCAAGCACAGGCTTTGGAGGCAGCTTTGTGGCGTCCAGCTTGCTGTAGACCGGACTCAGCTGTTCAAAGAAACCATGCACATTGTTGTTGCTGCCATGTGTTCTGTATGCAGCTGTAACTTTTTCTTGAGCAGTTGGCTTTTCATCATCAATGGCTTGCTGCCTTGCCTCAGCCCTTTCTCGCTCATTTTGCTGCCTATGCCCTGATGAACCAGGTGTTGCTGCAGGGCCATCCTGCCTGTGCTCCTGCCCTGCTAGCTGATTTTGATAGCAGCGCAATGCCCACCTGAAGTGTGCTTGCTGGACTGGCCGCATAGCTGTCAGCTGCACCTCTGGAGAGACATGCTTCAAGTCTCCCAAACCTCTGACCCCAAGGCACTCTGGTATGCTGAAGGATGGTGAAAGCTTAGCATGCTTTTGCCAACTGTCCAGCTGTGCTTTGGGAGGGAGACTTGCATTGCAATGGAAGGGGGTCCACTTTGGAGGGTCCATGCTGGCGCCCAAGGCAGTGAGCCAGTGCCACATGTGCAGAGGCAAGATGGGCTTCAGTATCTCGAGCACTGTTGGCTCAACCCACTTGAAGTCGTCTGCAGGGCAACATGTCTGTGAATTGAACACATGCTGCGTTGCTGTGTGCGTGATCAAATGCCATTTGCATGACCTATGATTGCACACTGCAATAACCCATCTGGATCTTTGGTTGAGACAACAACAGATGCATAGAAGACAGGCTCGTTGTGCTCAGAACATCATAGCATGGCATTTGATCTCCTGATCTGGTGATGTGCTGAAAGAACCATGCCAAGTGCACCCATGCTCTATACATACCAGCTGCATATATGCCAACTGAAGACAGAGCTTGCGGGAAACGCTGCATGGACATTTTGTAGTAGTCTTCTATGCTGATTTGCTTCAGAGCGGCCTGTACGGACTGCTTCCAAGCGTCACCACAGAAGGTCTGCTGCGTCCAATCAAGCTTGTCAAGGGCAGCCTGAGTGAGGAAGACAGCATCTGCTGGGTTGGTCAGCGCAACATCTGGATGTGCAAGCGCTCCAGAGTAATGCCTGAAGAAGCTGGAAGCCAGCCACTTGGCATCTGCAACATTGCATAGGTGTCTGTGCGACTGCACTGAGTTGCAAGTAGTATACCACAAGCAGGAGGCATTGTACACATGCAGCATGCCAACCAGAGGGACCAGGATCGCAAAGTTGAGCGGCGACAGCTACAGCAGTGATCGTGCAGGATAACTGCAGCTGTCACACCTGCACACCAGATGAGCATGTTGTTGCTGCTAGGGCAGCAGAACAGGCTGGGTTCCAGAGTGCCATATGACACATCTTTTGACAGCAGGTCACTGATGCATGCCCGCAGATGTCGGGCATGCCAGGGCAGCATATATGGCTGGATCTGATCAAACTGAAGCTGAGCCACGTCCTGCAGAAAAACAAGACGTCAGCGTCGTTCAAGAGCAAAAGGCTGTGGCGATGTCATACCAAAAGTTGAGCAGTTGGGCTGGCTGACCTGCAGCTCATGTACTCCAGCTTCCTTGAAGAACGGGAGGTAGGCAGCCAGCTGAACTTCTGGATGCAAGAGCCAATCCTGCATGCTCACATGGGCCTTGTTGGCTGCAATCCCTGATCTGGTAATTTCAGCAACATACATACTTGCATAGCAAAAACTTTCAAAAAGGACAGCAATGAGGCTGAAGATTTGATCTGAAACAAGATAAGGCTTACCATGAGCCTTCCAAGACCAGATGCTGGTAGTGCATGCACATCTGCTAATGGAGGCAGCATCTTGCGCTCCTGATCTGGCCTTTTCTCAGACAGGCCGTGTAAGAAGTGAGAAACAGCAGGCGAGAATAGACTCTGGAAAAGGCTGATGAGACTGTCCAAGTCTCCAGCATGGAGGTCCATCAGGTCATCTGCAGAACAGTGCTTGGCGTATGTCGATGATAACAGTTGCAGTGAACAAACCTTGCATCGAGCTTAGGCAGGATGCTTGATTTTGTGTACACCATTGCCAGCATCATGCAGTGTCAGCCTTGAAAATTGAGCATGAAATGACACGCACCTGGAGTCCTCATGCCAAATCCTTGGTCTAAGACCGAACCATATCTGTGCCAGATGTCCTGAAGCTTGTCAGTCACCCCCAAATGCCCAATCAGCGCCTCTGCTTGCTGCTTTAAAATCAGAGTTGTTGATATCATATTTGCATAGCTGCATGACGCAAACCCATGCCTGCTTGTCCTCAATCAGTCACCGTGGATGAGCTCACACAGCTCATCAACATCATACAGCACAAGATCCCGCACACTCTTGCAGTTCTGTGGTAGATAGCCATTGGTGTGCATTTTTGACCACCATAAGTTGAGGCGCACTGAAGCCAAAAGCTTCCTCAGCTTGCGAAAGGGCAATCCCTGCTTGAATCTGCCTTGCCAGCTCAGCATTTCCTCCTTTGACAGCATTGGCACATCCTGCAGCGAATGCTCACATGCAGTCCTCAGTGTGCAGCATACAGTGTCTTGACGTCATCATGCCAACCATGATGCTTTTATGATTCATAGGGTTTAAACACACTGGCTAAGACAGCTCTTTGTATTTATACGGACCCATGTACATCTAGACACTGACATATCACACTCCCATACTCAGGCACAGCTGTGGATTTGCAACACATCTGCACTTACACATAACAGCTGTCTCAGAAAATGCGCGGCCGCACCTGCATGATGTGGAGGTCTTGCTTGTGAAACAAAGAGGCGCAAGTTCCCAGACCAAAGCTCTTAAGCCATTCCTGCACAGCAACATTGTGAGCTGGTCCACCTCATGTGATGAAACTATTGCATGCACAACAGGCATCCAGCAGCATTCAGAAAGTGTGCAGCATGCCTGCTGCAAGCCTGGCAAAACCCCACAACACATATGTGACTAGATGTACATCACACCTTGATTGGCATCTGAGGGTTGCTGACAGCATCTGGAAACTCAAGTGCAATTGGCGGCCTGCAAAGACCTGTTTGCATGCATTTGACCATAGTGTCTAGTGCTACAGGCGGCAGCTGAAGCGCCGTCAGATCAGCTTGGTTCAGGTAGTCAAGATCGCCTGCAGGCAGCAATCCACCCAAGTACAGGTGCCTCAGGAAACAACGGCAGAGAAAGGGCATGACCAACTACATCTGCATCTGCATGGGCACAAGGGCAGCAAGTACTTGGTGACATACCTGATGTAATAGCACCAATATTGGCAAATCTTGCTCTGTAGCCCTCAAATATCAGCTGCATGTGCTGTCGCAGAGTGAAACGTGTCACAGCTGCTACCAATCTTTGCAAGCGAGACACGTCCAGCTGGCTGCATGCAGTGCTCAAGCAGGACTTGCAGAAGTCGCTCAAGTGGTGTGACTGCATCAGGACGACTTGCTGATGATGGTCAAGCATGCCCTGCAGATCTGCCAACTTGGTGAAAGCTTCCTGCAGCCAAGCTGACGTCTCTACCCACTTCAGCTCAGCATGCCAGGTTTTTAAAACTGCAAACCAAAACAGTCAGTTGGGAAACTTGCATGCAGAAGGCCATGATACTCGTGCATGACAGTACTACAGGGTGGTGTTACCTGTCAGGGCAAACAGGTTGCGACACGCGTAGCCAGATACAGACTCAAGCTCTTTGTTGAAGCGTGTGGGCTGGAAGCTGTGCTGAACTGCAGCACACCAATCAGTATCATGATCAGAAAGAGTTCACAGGCTTGTCTGCAGCAGACTTGTGTGAGCAGGCGCAGACACAACACATGTCACGTCATGAAGCAGACGTTACCCTGGTCAGAAGCACCCACACTGCTGTCGTTCTGAGTGTCCTCCTGCATATTGGGTCTTGTTTGTACCCTGCTGCTTGAGGCAGGTCCCATTCAGTACATCCATCAGCAGCAAAGATACTCACCTCTGCTGAGAGAAGCCAGTTTGCAGCGTTGTATTGACCAGAGCATTTGCTCATGGCATCCTGTTCCACCTGTTCCAGATGGTGCGCAAAGGACACAGCTGAGTTCAGGGACAGCAAGCGAGGTGCAGCCTTGGGTATAAGCTGCATGAACCATTCTCCTAGTGCAAAGGTAGATCGCCCATCAGGCCAGCTGCTGGGTGCTGGCGGCCCTTGACCCTGCTGAGGGGGACCAGATGTGCTGTCCCGTGCTGAAGGGGCCCCCTGTGAGCCTGTTCCACCAGCAGCCCCAAACACACATCCTGAGGGACTGCTACCTGGACCGTTCCAACCCCAGCAATGTGCTGCACCTGAAGCACCTTGTGCAGCAAAGGATGGAGCTGGAGGCACTGTTGACTGGCCACACCCTGCTTGGCCTGTCCCAAATCCTGTCTGTCCAGGAGATGTTGACTGAGGCCTGCCACTGGGAGGGTATGCCTGAGAATCAGGCTGCTGTCTAGTGGCGTCTGCAGACGAAGCTGATGCAGACGCTGGATCAGACGCTGGCGCAGAAGCTGGTGCGGATGCTGGGCCCGGAGCTGGTGCAGGAGCTGGTGCAGAAGCTGGTGCAGATGCTGGTGCAGATGCTGGCGTGGATGTTGGAGTGGAAGCTGGTGCAGATGCTGGCGCAGATGCTGCAGCAGAAGCTGATGCAGACGCTTGTGCAGAAGCTGGTGCAGTAGCTGGTGCAGACGCTGAAGATTCTGGTGCAGATGTTGGTGCACAGCCTGATGAGGAAGCTGATGCAAAGGGTGGCGCTGTAGCAGCTGCTGCAGGAGACAACTTAGTGAAAAATGTGGCACTGGGAATGGCTGTACCAGATGGGTTTGAGGAGGAGCCAGGCAGAGAGACAGTTCAAGCAGGGCAAGCGGGGCCAGAGGCAGCTTTTGGGGGCCAGATGAAGCCAGTACTAGAAGCTGATGTTGAGCCAGGTGGCCGAACAGGTTGCTGAGATGGTGCAGGATCTGAATTGCATGTGTTGGCAGTGGTGCTGCCTTTGCACCCAGCCTGTGAATCAAAAGCACCTGAATATAAGTACTGACTTCGAGACTACACACTGGTGAAGACAGCATGCTTGACAGTACAACTGCTCTCCACATCTGTACAGACATGAACCATTTCATGTCTGCTTTGAGCCACCCTTTGCGTTGCACACACTATGTGAAGCGCGCATCTGGACAAGACCTACTTGGTAGTCCTCCCAACGCAGCTCCTCGAGTGACTTGTGTGCATACTCAAGCATAGCACTGATGGAGTGGATGAACCCTTCGTGCTGCTTTGAATCTGTGCCCCAGTATTCAGTTCTTCTCCAGGGTGCTTTTCGCTTGCCATTGCAAGGCTTGGAACGTGGACCTGTACCAAAAGGTGAACTTTCTGATTCTGCAGTCTTACCAGTTCAACTCAGCGCACACTGACATGCATGCATGTCAAGACATGTACAAAATCATCAACAGCGACCTGCAGCTATGAAATTGAACACTGTAAGCACTGATCACATATCACTGTTGTCTTGACACATGTAACAGTCAGGTGACATTGCTATCATTGCAAATAAGCAAATAATCATTGGGCGGGACTTTGCTGGTGATGCGTAGAGATGTTTGCAGTGTTCTATGTAAGCATACAAATCCTGCTGCTGATGCCAGACTGTAGGCTGAACATCTCAGACTTCACCATCGAAGTAATTGCACTCATTGCTAATAAGCACGGAGCTGACACACTGTGACATGAGGTAATGGCCTTCCGCAACAACATGACTATGCCTTTACATGTTGCCTTGCCAGCTGACAGCGCCATGTCATGTGCAGCATATGGCAACAAAGAGTTCAATGTGAAGCCAAGGCCACAGATGCAGGATGCTTGGAACCAACCTGGGTGATGTGAGGAAGCAGATGCAGCAGACCCAAGCGGAGATGAGGCACCTGAGCCAAAGCCGGGGGAGGGAAATGTATTGGCTGGACCGGGCTGCCCAAACCCAAATGAAGATGGAGCACCCAACCCAAAGCCGGAGGAGGGAGATGTATTGGCTGGACCAGGCTGCCCAAACCCAGAAGGAGATAAGCCAAAGCCAGAGAAGGGAGATGTATTGGCTTGAATTGGCTGCCCAAACCCAGATGGGGATGAGGGCCCCAAGCCAAAGCCAGAGAAGAAATATGTGTTGGCTTGACTGGGCTGCCCAAACACAGATGGGGATGAGGCCCCCAAGGCAAAGCCGGAGGAGAGAGATGTGTTGGCTTGACCGGGCTGCCCAAACACAAAGGCACCAAATGCTGCATGGGACATCACAGCATTTGTTTGCATACAGCTCAGAAACTGATTCAAAGCATAAATCATGCCTCACGCATGCATGTACAGACCTGAGGAGATATGACGTGCACATGCACACTACACCTGCAAAAGCATGGGCTCAGTCTGCTGCTGCAGACACCACATGCGGCACAGTCGGTCACAGCATGTGACTTGAAAGGTAACATCACAGCACCTGAGGTCTGTGGCGCAGCAGCTCCCCCAACTGTTGAACCAAAACCAGAGCTTCCAGAAGAATAGGAAGGACCAAAAGAAGCAACAGGGCTTCCAAACAATCCTGATCCAAAGGGCAAAGCTGATGTTGAGGCACCCTGTGCTGAAGAGCTTTGGGACGTCTGCTCAAACCCAAAGCTCCCAAGCCCAGATGAAGCAAAGGCAGCAGCTGCACTCGAGCATGTTTTTAAAAGATGCTACAAATAATGTCATGCAATTTTGGTAACTTGCACAGCACCTTGATGTTGAAGCACAAGGATTACCAAGGCATGCTCTCAATGCTATGTCAATCTGGTGGATCGGCGCAAACACAATCATGTCACTGCACAGACATGTCGCTGACAGGTATGACAACCCAAAAAGGAGATTTGGACAAGCTAGGAGTTGACTGCATGAACACGGGTATCAACAAAGGGGATGTGAAGACTGTGACAGCAGTCTGAGGTACTGCAGCGCTACCAGATGTAGAAGGACCTCCAAATGGTCGGGAGCCCCCAAATGTTGAAGGGCCTCCAGAAGGTCCAGAGCCCCCAGATATAGATGGGCCTCCAAATGGTCCAAAGGCCCCAAATGAAGGCGCAGCAGGGGAGAACGAGCTGCCAAATCCATGAGGGAAAGTTGAAGCAGCTTGTGATGCAAGGAACGCTTGACGGAACCCACAAGAACTTGAGCCAGCAGCTGCAAGGCAACATGTTCGTCAAGGGTCAAACACAATGTGTGGTCCGTCAAGACTGTGAAATAGGGACCTGAGCAAGGCTCGCTTGCTTTGTTTGCGCAAGTGGACAGCTATGACTGCACCTGAGGCATGTGCTGATGCTGGAGCCCAGGAAAGTGGAGGGGCTGTTGCCTCAACCGGTGATGGAGCAGCAGACTGTGGAGTCCCAAAGCCAGCTGCTGCTCCAAATAAGGACGTTGCTGGTGATGAGGCACTCTGTGATGCAGCAGGTGCCTGTCTGAAGCTGAATGCACCCAAGCCTGCAGCTACATGGCAGCCAATGAATGTAAACAGCTTTCTTAGGGTATAATGAGTCAGCTGATCAGGCTTGGCTGTACGTTTGTTCATTTCATTCATGCTCAAGTTCACCACTCATTGTTGTGCTAGACAAGCTGTCGCTCATGATGCATCAGTGTGTAGCGTTTGACAGAGTCACATACATAGTTGACCACAACAAGAAGAGCGTTGGCAACTGTGCGGCAACATTGAGGCATCTGTCTGCCTTGCACCGGAAGTGTGAGTGCTGGCGCACCTGATGCCAATTGTGGCACAGGGCCTCCAGAAGCATGAAAGCCACCAAGTGAAGGACCATTAGGCAAAATAGAGCCTGTAGGGTGAGGTGCTGGACCAGCCGGGAATGCTGCTGAAGAGGCAGCATGAGATGTGAATGTTGCCTGACGAAAGGACGAGTTGAAGCCAGCAGCTGCAAACAAACACATTGACATCAAAGGCACGACAAAGCAGATGCATACCTGGGTGCGGTTGCATCCTTCCTTGCAAAGTGGTCGATTCATGTCCATAAACTGCATGACTCTGTGTGTCATTGCACTGGGTCAACTTGAATGGATGCGCGTTGATGCACAAATGTAGCAAGGCGTAAGTTGCTGCAGCTGTATTCTGGCAATACAGCAAACTTTGACATGCAAGTCAGTGAGTTAACTGATTGCTAAGACCTCCAATACAGGCTTGGTGTTGAGTGGGAGGGCACCTGGGGTTTGTGATGATGCAGCTCCATCACTACCTGATCCAAACGAAGGTGCGACATAGGAGGCAAACTCAGGCTGAGGCACTTGTCCAAACAGAGAAGCTGCAGGGGCTGATGCAACAGCAGGCGCTGTAGAAAACACATGGCCAAATCCAGCTGCACCAGGACCAGAAGCTGCAACAACAAAACAATGAGGACACTTAAGGCAACTTAGGAATGTGTAGTGAAATTCTGAAATGGTGCTAAATCTTGATGGCGCAAAGTAACTCCAACGCTGCATGAACTCATACACCCCATGCAAGCCACAGCTAGTTGAGATGTAGACATTGGGCTATGTAAATCAAACAAGAGTGCCCATTCAAAAATGGCGCATACAGGAGCCACTACAAACAGCAATTTAAGCAGCTTGTGTACCTGATGTCTGTGAAGATGGAGAGCCCCCATTTGAGCAAGGAACCCCAACACGTGCCATGCTAAAGCCAGGAGCAGATGTAGCGGTGGCAGCAGCAGCAGCAGCATGGAAGAAGCCTTGTCCAAAGACTGGCGCTACAGGTGCTACAGGGGCTTGTGCAGCAACAGAAGGCCCTCCAGACTCAGGCAAGATAGCAGGCTCAGTAGAGGATGCCGTGGCATTCCCTCCTGAGCTTGGTGATGCGCCAGAAGCTGCAAATGTAGCAACGTCAGCAACAGATGCACCCGACTTTGATGCTGAGCCATCAGCAATGTTATCTGGCAAGTTGCCTATCCTACCGGCCTCAATGACATTTTTGGCACATGCAGGGACTGCCAAGAAACCATGACCAGAACTTTAATCGCAGTTGCATCCCAGGACAAGACACGAGCAGCCACTGACCATGCATGCAGGCAACATGTGGCGCCGCGTAGGCCTACTGCACTGCAGAGTGTTCAATGGTAACATGCAAATCCTAGCAAAAGCTGGCAGTTACATATCCACTGCTGAAAGCGTATAGTGGTTGAAGCTTCGGCCATGCTGCTCATCTGCGGAAGTACCTGAAGTAGTTGCTCCTGAGGGTACTGTACGGAATGCCGTGCCAATTTGTGTCCTGACCGGACTCGCTTCGGGGTGTGACATCGTGCCTGTGTCATCGGCTGGTGTCGAGGTGACTCCGAAGGACTGGAGATCACTGGTGAAAGGATCATGAGCAGCCGATGCCGCTGGATCATCAGACACGGATGCAGAGTTAGCAGATGAGTTACTGGCCGGATGTAAGCACGCTCCAGTTCCCTTCATGAAGACGCAGATCTAAGCGGACACCTGACACTTGATCCAAGCCTTGCTGAGCGGCTCCCAGTATTTGATGCAACATCGAG
>JAABUO010003205.1_pt1 | contig 19593 bp, 14 predicted proteins | sample 5559291 | NCBI WGS metagenome assembly JAABUO01 (sample SAMN10711878, study PRJNA513372) | rock metagenome | isolation source: Antarctica rocks | place: Antarctica: Victoria Land, Finger Mt sud
ACACCTGCTGGCAGGAAGGTACATCATGTACGTTTAAACAGTTGACAAATTTGGCCGGAACGCCTGCTAGGCCGTCCCACATCTGTCTATCGTCAATTCCTCTCACTGGAAAGCACGGAGATAGGCTTGACAGACAAAGGAAACTGATGATGCTGTGTGTGTGCGAAGCAGCACGGCCATGGCTGCACGGAGAGCGACATCTGACAGTGCAACATCTGCGAGATCCTTGAGGCATGCGCTATTGTTTGCGTATGCCCACGCTGTGAACAAGACGCTGTTGTCTGACGATAGGAGCTATGCTGTTTGGCTCAGTCCAGCACCTGTACAGTAATGCAGCTTTCTAGACCACTTTGGGTGTTGTTGGCTGTTGCATGCGCGCTGATCCTTCTGACGTCAAACGCCATCAACTCCTGGACAACAGTAGTATCTTCGAATCAAGCTCGCCTCAAGTATATTGGGCGCCGTGATCTGCGCGTCGATCTCGGACATCCTAAGGCGCAGCTTCCCCCCTCGACCCTTCTAGCTTTCGTCGGCGTGCTTACCGCCACTAAGCCGGAGCGAAGGCAGGCAGTGCGTTCAAGCTGGTTTCCATCGTCTGAAGCAGAGTTGGCAAGGTAAGTCCGTGGGTGTGACTTGCTCTGGTCGGTACCGCCTCGTTTCTGAAGTGACCAAGCTGGCTGTGTTGACAGGCTCGAGGCAGACACCGGTATCAGGTTCCGTTTTGTTGTGGGCCATCTGCACGATCCTGTCGCTCAGGCTGCGTTGGATCAGGAGCAGCGTGACCACCAAGATTTTCTGGTTCTAAAGATCCAGGAAACTTATGAGAACCTGGTGCTTAAGGTGTGTGCAGTGCACTGCAAATTGGTATGTGGGGTGCTTTTACCCGCAAAAGCTGCTGGCAGACAGTGAGACTTCTGCTGCAGCTGTTTGTACTGCTCATGCATCGATACTGCTGCAAGTTGCATGTGGCACTCTCACAGCCTTCCCAAGCTGCAGAGCTCACATAGTAATGAGTCATGTGTCCTTTACATGCGTATGCACCCATTTCATCACTCTGTGTCACCCGAGAGTACATCTTTGAAGATGCAAGTCCTTGCATGTGCAGGTGTACACATTCTTGCAAGATGTACAAGCCATGTACAACCCTGAGTTCATCATCAAGACAGATGATGATCTGTATATCAGGCAAGCTGTGCAGAAGACCAGGTTGTCATTGAGCATGTCCACATTTCCTTACACTTAAGCACTCTGTCGGACGCATGCTTTGAGCATTTCCTGTCAGTAGAAACAGCTTTGCATTACCTGCAATTACTTGCATGTAGGTTAGCATTGTTTTACCTGAAATGCAGATGCAGCCAGAACATTGGCTCAGATCTTTTGATGAGGATTTTTAATGACCCTAAACCTTAAACCCTAAACCGCTGCATCCTCTATTCTGCCACGCTACATGTCAAGCATGCTGCATGCCTTCACATCATCTGTCTTGTGATGTTGTTGCATGCAAGCCATTACAATTTGAACAGCGGAGTCACAGCATGCACAGCACCCCCCTCACATCCAAATAGTGCCTGCTCGTTCAGCAGAGTGCTGACAATCACCAATGACATGTCTCTTGCAGCACCTACAGCACCTACCGTGTACTACTGGTATGACCCCATGAACTTACCTCATCAAAGGCTGTATTAGCTTAACAGTCAGGGGCTAATTTACTTCGGGGCGGATTTGATATGGGCCCAGTTCAAATCCGTGGCGGCGGAAAGTGTCCTGACCTCGTTCAGACCCCCTTTCAGACCCCTGGTTCTGTTCCTCTTCCCCAGCCTTCTGCTCAGCATCTTCCTCTTCCTCTTCCTGTTCCTCTTCCAATCCTTATCAGGTTTGACAATGCATGCAGGCCTGATCGCCTAGCCCAAGCTATTCCGCAATGGCAGGCGAAAGGCAGCGGATACATAGGTGCCATGCGTGTTGGCAGTGAAGCACATGACATGACTAACAGCCCTTGGTATGAGCCTCTTGGGGTGCTGTACAGTAAAAGGTACCACATGTATGCCAGTGGTGGGTTCTATGCTTTGTCATCCGAGGCCGTCCAGCTTCTCACTCAAATTCCAATGAGTCAGCGACGCCTGGCTGGAGGCGGTGAGGACGCCTCTGTCGGGTTATGGGTTCTAGGGTATAACATCCCATACCTGGATGACAGGAGGCTGGCGGGTTTTGTTGAAAAGGACTGGACGACTTGTCCTGACAACTTTATAGGTGAGCACAATCAAAACTGGTCTCATTGCAGTTTGTAGCCCACATGTTGGCCCCGCTGCTGTGCATCACATTGTCAATTTAAGTTGCCCAGTAGCCTGTGACAGACTGCTCTCAAGAAGTAATATTCTTCAAAGTGCAGTAGGATTGCCAACACTTCTCACCTTTTGGTCGCACAGGCAGACAGCCAGCTCCGAGTGGCTGCATGTTCCAATTATCTTGACCACTGTTGTCTGATGTCTGTGGTTACACCTTCTTCTCAGCCCAGTATCAGCAAACCCCTCATGATCTTGCAAAGGGTTGTGGGCTGTCATTGATGATTATGGCAGATAGCTGACTGCCATGCATGCAGTTCATGCTCTAGTGAAGCTCAGACAGCTTTTGACAATTGCGACAAACTTTGATTCACCAAAGACTCCACTGTGAACAGCTTGTGACCTTGCAAGAAGCTGATGATCTCATTGATGGGTGCTGTGCAGCGCTGACAGGGCCTTGCAATGGCCTGTGTGATGCTGAGGAGACGTTGGCCAAGCTGCATCAAGATCCCAACTGTACCAAAGCAATCACTGCAGATCTGCCTATGTTGGACTCCTATTATGACTTCAGTCCAGTGGGGTGCGTTAAAATGGATGAAGAAGGCAACGTCAACAAGACATCATGCTTTCCGTAACCTGACATGGTGACGATAGCCAGCTCCAAGCTGTGCTTTTCTTGTCGAAGCAATTTAAAAGTGCTGAGGACGGCAACGTGGACAAGGACATCATGCTGGCAGTAATCTGACCTGGGGACGCTTGCGGTTGTGCTGGGTAACAACTGGTCTGCTCACAACAGGCAGCTGTACAATGTGATCCAGTCTTTACACACAAACTCGTGTCATTGATGCAGTAATATCAAATCTGGTGCTGGAGCACACTCAACTTATGCTTCCAAATGTTAAGGTTTACAGAAACATTTACGCAAGTCTGTCTTGCTTTCTCATATCATATCATCTCGTTGTTCGTCAAATCTACACCTGTCACACCATGAGATTATGTGTCATGATGTAGCAAAGCCAAAGCAGAGGTAAAAGGCATAAAGCCTGCTGCCAGGAATTTCTTCCAATCTGCCAGGAATCTCCCAATCTGTTACATCAGGACTGTCAGCCTTGACCGACAGTCAGCCGCAGGCGCTAGGGTAATTTCTCAGCAGCCGTCTTAATCAGCGGGACCACTCACCCATGGGGTGGCTGTAAGTTTAGCGTCCGAGATGCATGTCAATACATCGCTCAGCCTAAATCAACCATGCATGACTGCATACCATACCTGCACAATATCTTCGCTATCCAGACATTGTACCAGGCTCTGTGAATCAGTGCATCCTTAAGGACGTATGTCTGAGATCCGATCTATCAAGGAACCTGCTACATGATGACAACTTGCCACCAGCTGTCGTAAAACGATCAAGTGCACACGTGTTGTAAGCAGATTGTGATGTATGGCGAAAGTGTCTAGGGCAAATTTGTCCAGCCTACACCAAACTTAAGAACCAATTGACTTAGCTGCTCTCACATCCATCATGCACAACGCATTTCATGTCTCTGCTAAAGCTTGCCCAGCCCAGCAGTCACAGTGATTTGGGTGCATAAAATAGGCTCAATAATAGCAGTAGCAGAGCTTAGCCTGAAAAATCATCGTCAGCAGGGTTATGTGATTTGCACTTGTGTTTACATCCTGGACACTTCCACACAATGAAACTGAACAGTCCAGGACTATGACCAGTCCAAACGACGTCAAAGTGCCCAGGTGACGCTGTCCATAGTGTCAAAAATATGCGCACATTGACTCTTGCATGCTGCAGCAACAGCTCTACTCTTGCACATTGAAAAGTGGAGTTTGACATAATTCATGTCAACAGGTTTTGCTATCTGAGCTGGGGTTCACGCTGTGTCGAGCTAAGCTGCATTGCGTCATTGCTTTCGGCCTTCACATAGGATTAGATGGTACCCAAACTGTGTTTTGATTGGCTGTGAAGTCATCTGTCCAACCTGCATGGTCAGATGCAGTCATCCTACACAGCAGATTGATTACACATGGCACAGTGAGCGCAAGCCCACTAGCAATGTTCAAGCAGACTTGTGCTCTCAAGGTAGCTCTGTCAGATACACTCAACAGTGCAAACTCACTCATAGTAGATGTCAAGTGCGCTGCGATTGCCATTGAGAGGCATTGCATGTATGTGGGGAATAAACTTGCTGATGCATTGCGCTGTAGAAGACTCCGTGTGCAGCTTCCATTGGAATAGAAGGACGTGATGACAAGCGAGAACATGATGAGCAATGTGCAGGAGCAACTTGCCCACACCCTATTAGGTCTATCTGCTGTTGAAAAAAGTCCACATCTTGAACATGCATGCCTGCAATGGGCAGACAGATGGATACACTCAGGACAAGGGGCTGCATGAAGTCTGCAAACTTGCCAAGGATACAAGTGCCAGAAGACAGTTGACCTTGTCTGTACATAGAAACAAAGACCTTGCAAGCCTGCTAGAAGCGTTTGCTGGTGGTGACAATGGGCATGATGCATGCACCTCGAGCACACACCTCCAATTTGAACGCTGCCTCGGCAAAAACTCCCACTACCTCCTGACGCCGCTTCCACCCAAGATCCCCACCTTGCCTAGCTTTATCTTCTGACATTTCACCAGCTACTGTGGCAAACTGTTCGCCTGCAGCAATCCTTTGCTGGGCCTCCAGGATCTGCATATAATCCTTGTGGCAGTCAGTGCAGATGAGTCCTGGTCCAGCCATGATTGTCATGCCGCAACCTGCTGGTGCAGGTCTGGCCTATATCAGTGGTCGCCCATACGTCATTCTTTTGACATAGAGGCAGATATATCAGCACAACATTGGGCCAGATAACTCGTTACAAGCTCTTGTGCTTTGTAGGTATCTTTGGAAAGCATTGCTGCTGGTGAACAGATTACAGGCAAACTTGATAGCATCAGGCTCATCCACGGAGAGACGCGTGTCACAGTGTCAACACTCGTGAAGCGCAAGGAAAGACAGCCACACCTTGCTCTGCTTCTCACACAGTATGTGCCTGACCTTCACAGAGTTAGCAGGCTTCAACTTTTTATCAGCAGCTACGCCTGCATCTCTGCAGCAACAGGTGCACGATCAAGGTGTTTTAAGAAGGTGCTTGCAGCGAAGTCAGAATGTAGCCCGCTTAGCTCCGTACCAACTCCTACCCCGGTGCCTCCGATCCAGCACTCTTGCCTCCCTTGCTCTTGCCCTTGGCCATGCCTCACCTTGGCACCTCACCTTAGCACCTCACTTGAGCACCTCACAAATCGTCCAGTCTGTAAGGACCAGGAGTGCAAAGCCCAGCCATGCGCGCTATGCAAATGCTCTACGCTCGTGACATCTGCTTGTGCATGTGCGTAGACACGCATAACGGAGTCCGTGCGTCCTGCCCGTGTGTCAACCTCTAGCCGCACCTGCTGTTCTTCAAGCTAGAGATCAACGCATGCGCGCATGTGGACCTAACAGCTGCGCAGTGTCTTAGCAAAGTGGTTCGCCTTGCACAAGGCCTGCATTACATACTGAGCAGCCCCTGAGGTTGACGACGGATCACACTTCACTTGTGCTGTTTGGGAGTTTTGCACCTTTTGCAACATGCCAAAGGTGCAGCCCCCGGAGCTGAAGAATTTTATGGACAAGCGTCTCAGTGGTAGGTGACCCCGTGTTTGCCAGAGGCTTGCTTGCAAGAGCAGGTCTTGAGCCTTGTTCTGTTGGGTGCAGTTGCTCTCAATGCGAACAGACAAGTGACAGGCGTACTTCGAGGATTCGACCAGTTCATGAACATTGTTTTGGACAACACCGTTGACGAGAAGAGTCACACTGACATTGGCATGGTCGTGAGTATCTGACTAGCTGGTTACACTGTTACTTTGGCTGATGCAAGAACAAAGCTCAGAGACAGTCTGGTATTCAGGTCATTCGAGGAAACAGCATAGTAACAGTCGAGGTATTGGAGCGATTGTGACGGCAGCAACACTTATACATGATGAGCAATTCAGACCAGCTCACAGCTGCCTGCAGATAAGGCTATTCTACCTGTGCTCGGCAGTCCTGTTTTTTCTTGGACCTGAGTCACTCCAGCAGTGTACAACATACTGGGGGAACATCTTGAGACTGGCAGCAGCTGTCTTGCTCCTGCCACTCAGTCTTACTAGTGGCAAACTTATCCTGCTGTGTCAGCAGTAGATACGTAGAAACACACGCAGTGGCAGACTCACCTACATTTTCAGCTTTTCATTCATGAGAAGTACTATGTCATGCCTATTTTTGGTCCAGTGAGAGATCAGACACGCTGCTCATGCTGCACAGCCCTGCTGCCCTACGGTATGCTGTAATAGAGGTACTTGTGAGCGATGTGTACAGACCTTGACTTTCAATACAGTCTCTGTATGTGTATCCATTGTCTGTCTTACTGAAGCTACAATGCTCTGTTATGCAGCTTTGATACCATACAAATGCAAACTTTTGGGGATGGGCACAAAAGGCATTTGTTGACTGAGTGACTGAACCCAAAAACATATTGCCAAGGATGCACTGATCTGCCGAGCCTGGTGAAATGCTTGCAACCGAGCCTGGCATTTGTTTCTTGGTTCTAAGTTTGAACTTAGTTGGCAATGCGCAAGCAGATTTCATGATTGCACTACCCCAACATGCATTGCCAACGTGTAGAGCATGCCCCATATTGGAATTGTGAGGTGAGCTTGTCAACCAGCCCAAGCAGATGTGTACAGGCAGAGCACCGTCCCTGGCCAGGTAGGCATGTAACAGGTTTCATTCATATAGTTACACACATATGTAGTATATCTAAAGAAAGAGAAAAGAAAAGACTACACTTTTCAGCGTCAATTTAATGAGAAGCCAAGTATTATACCGGGCTACCCAGGGAGTATATCTAAATATAAAGAGATGTGCCGAGGTGAGTTTCAGCGTTCAACTCACTGCACTTACTACACACTTTGAATTCAAGACACACTGCAATTTTGGCAGTGCAACTCAAGATACTGAGCTACTTGTTCAAGCATTTGACATAACGCCATGATGGTCAGCCGCACATGAGTAAATCACAGCATGTCAAGGCAGCCATTACTCAGCAAGCACACTTGCAGTCCAAATAAATTTAAAGCTGACCAGTCATGCCAAAGTCAGTGAAAAGGCTTGAACAGAGCAAAATGTTTGCAATGAGCAAACTCCTGGAAAGCCCACCACACTAGGAAAACGTGATTCCTAGCTGTTGCAGTCTCAGGGTCATTGAAGCAGACGTTCAAAACTGAGTGCATGGGCACATGATGTCATGTCACACTAAACTGTTAAATTGTGGGCACGCTGAAACACTGTGCAAGTACGCTCACATCACTTGCCACACTCAGGCAAATACAAAAATGGGCAGATACCTCTGAGCAAAATAAAACACACAACCCTGAAACTTTACTCTGATGGAATGTACTCTTCTCTATGAGGTACAAAACCAGCCAGCCAGAAAGGAGGCAGTGCACAAGACCACATAAGGCAAAGATGTATGTACATGCTCTCCACTGCAGCTGTGCATTTAGACACAATCACGAAATGACGTTTTAAAACATACAGTCCTGATCTTGACTGGACATGCAACTCACTACTTTTACTCTTTTGCATTGCCTTCCTACATCTATTGCACCTGTCAAGGGACTGATCAGCTGAGACATGGGCATTGCAAGCTTCAGAATGGCTGATTTGTACCTGCTTGGTTTGAGAGCTGTGTCGAAGGACGGACAGCAGGACCCCAGGGTGCCCATACCAAATGATGCCCTGATTGGTACATGTACAATATCAATATCAAGGTATACCCGCATTGTTCGGAATCCTGCTTCCCATTTGCAGCCTCGTCTGGTAGAAGACCGGCAGAAAGCTGATCCCTTCTTCAGGCCGTCAGGACTCCCATGACAGTATTACAAACGCAAAGACCCTGTCACAGAAAAGGTTGTCGTGAAGAGGCGTGGTAGACTCGCGAGACAAGCTGGAACTGTGAAGGCAAGCAGGGTGCAGGTACAATGGTCGAGCTCATCGTCCTTCTGGTCATCCCAAGACGCATGCGTACGTATGAAGACCATGCAGCCATAATGCCGGGTAGCATGCATAGGTAAAATACCTGAACAGCTGTTCTGACTATAGCAGCCACCCTTTGTTGATGCCAGCTGTGCAGGAACTACAATGGTGTCTTGACTCACAGCGTCGGGTGCCTTCTTGAAGTGCGTCACAGCAAAAATACTTTCGTTGCGACGAGATGTCCCGAGAGCTCCTACATACTGCAGAGTGTCTGCGTATCTGTTCTATGAGTTAGCCGCAGCCTGCTCTGACTCTGTGCAGGCTGAAGGACATAGTAAACAATAAAGTGCGTCAGCGTGCAGGACGGCTGTTTCGCAAAAGGTACGACATAGCGACAGTTGTAGAACATTAATGAGAGGCATCTTATAATCTTACGTACATCTAATTTTGGATAATTCCCAGAAATACAAATTCTGTGCCAACACATTTACCAAGCATAGGGCACAGATTCCTAAGGTCAGTAGCCAGGCAAATTGTATATAACCCTAGACCTCGGAAGTGGTACAAACGCACGACCTGATGCTTCAACTGTTGCAACTTCATACAGTCAGCCGTAGCTACGTATAAAGCAACAATAACATGCAGAATTCACCTCAGTACACTGTGCAATCATTGATGTAAGATTTGTCTCTCTGTCTCTCCTGAAATCGAACATGACTGCTCAAATCTGTTACAGAGGTAAGCTGTTCTACTTCTGGCAGCCTTGTAATTGGGACCCTGTCAAACACAGTTCCTGAAACACTTTACAGAAAGCAACTAATCAAGTCCAATGTGAGCACCCCAGATACACTCACAGATGAGAACCCTTGTTGTCCATTTTCTGTTCGTCCATGCTGACAGGCGCATTCTCCTCCTTTCCCCCCATAGGCTTGACAGGACTGTCATGCAGCTCCTTCAAGGACTCCACAATAGTCTTGTCAGCACATGCTGTCATGGTCTTGACATGCTCACCTTCGTCATCTCTGACATTGACAAAGACATCGTACAGCGTACTGCAGAAGCAAGAAACGAGTCAGTAAGACTTCAGTTTGCTGCGGGGCCATGCAGCTACCTTAAACACTTCACACTGGTGGTGTCTGCGCTCGCTGTTGTTGTCTCAACATGCTGGCTTGTGCCAACTTTGATGTCTGGACATATGGCACGCAACATACTTGACATCTTGCCTGCGCAATACTTTGTGTAAAAGCAGATATGTCACATGCTCATACCCATGGTAGATATCTGACTTACGCTGAGAGTGACTCATGCTGAGGGAGAGTTTGAGAAAGCTCACTTGCAAGGCGGTCTTCTAGGCATCTCCTTCTTGGTTGTCATGAAGGCATCAAACATGTACAGGTCCCCACCCCTATAGTACTCCAGGGCGCAGACTGGAGGGGGCAAGCTTTTCAGCAGGTCCTCATTTGTGTCTGTGAACACCTTGTAGGTGTCTGCTGCATGGTGCTGCAATACAAGAAATGAACAGGTCTCAGGCATGTAGCTTTGAGGGCATACTGGGAGCGGCAAGCTTTTCAGCATTTGAGAGCATGTGTGCTGATTTGTCATGGTGTGTGAACGTGTGTGTGTCGCGCATCTGAGCACACTGGAATCATGGAGGCAAAATGATGATCACACAATGTGCTCTTGGCACAAAACGCCAAACCAAGGGGTTTATGTAAATTTGTAAATCCTCGATTCTTCATCCAACATGCCACAATCGAGAAATGTGTGTGCCTTTGTAAATCACCTGATTCTCAAGTATCAGGGAGTTTGTAGATGCATGACTCAACCTCATCTGCTGTGCAGTCAGGCAGGGTTTTGTTAGTTTTACTTCAAATGAATCATATTGATATTGTAATAAACTGTAGCAGAAGAGATGAAAAACAACGCAAAAATAGTTTTTTTTGGTTGGAACTTTTTGTTCTTTAGTATGTCTTTGGGGGGCTCACCTCTACAAGCTCAGAGAAGACGTATGCCATTCTGGGAGCAAAGGTATAGAACAATATCAACACCCAGAAGTAGAAGATTGCCGAGTGCTGAGCCAAGAATCTGTCCCACCACATTTGATCCCCTCCCAGGGATTCCATGATCTGTAGATGATGCAGCTCGTTCCACTCCTCCGCAAAATGGACCTGCATCAGCAATTTGGTTTCATAGGGTTGGAGAAATTGTCTATCAATTTGTGAGTAGGGTTGAGAAATTAGCTTTAAACACCTCTTAGGGTCCCCTGGCAGGGATCATACATTCTGTAGATGATGCAAGTCACTCCACTTTCCAGGGAAATGCACCTGCATTGACATCAGCAACTTAATCTCTTAGGTCAGAAAATTGACAATCAAGTTGTGACTAGGGGTGAGAAATTAGCTCTGAACACCACTTTGGGTCCCTGGGCAGGGATTGCATGATGTGTCAAGGATGCAAGTCATTCCAGTCCTCAGCAAAATGAACCTGCAGCGATGAATTGTGTCCTGCATATCGGGAATTTGCCAACAAATTGCATGATTTGGGCTCTGCGTACTTGAAACCTATCCTTGATCTATGGATGGCGCAGCCCAGATTACTTTTCAGCAGAATGCTTGCATATCACCTATGCTGACAGATTTGCTTACTAGCACTTGGAAACTGCCTTGCGAGTTTGCAAAATGGGGTTTGAAACTGGTTCACCAATGTGAAAATTGTTGCGCGACTGCTAATCTCCCCAGCTCATGATCTGCGGCTGTTGCAACTCATTGCACCCCTCAGCCTTCATAGATCTGCCTCTAAGGTTCGGAAAATTGCTGTTCAAACCTGCTAGCAGGGTTAGACATGCCATATTTGCATCAATGGGAAAAATGAGATTGGGGAACAGCTTGCCTATTTCCCCCATTTCAATAGTCTATATGCTAATTGTGTGGAAAATTAGGCAAGCAGTTCCCCAATCTCAACACAAAGACAGGCAGCATCTCACACAGGTGCATACAGACCAGGATTGGGGAACAGCTTGCACATCCCCTCACACCACCCTTGCAACTCAGCCGCCTTGAGCAGACACAAACTGACAGACAGACAGATCAGATAGACAGACAGACAGACGGCATGTCACACAGGTGCATACAGACACAAGCAATGCTAACAGGCTTGCCAGATTACAGTCAGCCAGGCAGACAGACAGACAGAAGCTTACCCTTCGGAGCTCTGCGCCTGCTCGCCACCATCCCAGAGACTCGTACAGGTGCAGCATGGAGATGTAGGCGAAGTAGGGCATGCGGGCGACCACCTCCAAGACCCAGAACCTGCATTCAACAGACCAGCTTTTATCATGCGCCCCTGTCACTGCAGCAGTAAGATTTAGGCAAAGTAGGGCATATGCGTTGCCAGCTTCAGCATGCACAACCTGCATTCAAAAGCTAGAACGTCTAGAGGATGTGCTTTACGCGGGTCTGCTCTTGTGCAGCATGTCCAGAGATTTCGCCTGCAAATGGGTGTGTTCATGTACAACGTGTCTAGAGAGTTCGCCTCTGAATGGGTCTGTTATTATACAGCATGTGTACTAAACATACCTTTGAATGTGGCTATTCCTGCACAGTATGTCCAGAAAATTCACCTTTGAACGGGTCTGTTCTTGGTCGGCATGCACATCCAGAGAGTCCATCTTTAATATGGGTCTGTTCTCATGCAGTATGTCTACAGATGGGTCTGTTTTGTACAGTATGCAGGTCTAGAAAATCCACCTATGTATGGGTTGGGTTTTTCACAGTGTGTCTAGAGGTTTCACCTTTGTATGGGTCTGTTCTTGTACAGTATGTCCAGAGAGAAGCACAGGAAGTTGTAGGTCCACCGAATCGGCCAGGGCGCCGAGACCTCCCCTTCCTTTGCTTTCCTCTTGTGCTCGTATGCTGTCACGTCCTCATTCCTCAACACTAACCCCCTCAAAGCAGACCTGACCTACACAGAAGCAGGAGCATTCTTGTGCTCATGTGCTGTCATGTCCTTGTTCCTCAGCACTAATACCCTCAAAGCCGTCCTGACTTAAAGAGCAGCGGTCTAATCTTGTGCCCATATGCAGTCGTGTGTACCCTGGGGGCCTTGAAGATACTGGAATATGACACAACAGGAAGCTGCCACTGCACCAACAAACCAGGGCAGAGTCTGATTGGCTGGGGACAGCGGGTAGACAAAGGGGGGGGGAGGGGTTAAGTAAGTTGATGACCAAAGATAGCAGAGTAGGATATTTGGGGACAGCACAGCAGGTCACTTTAAGATAGCAAGGTAGGGCAGCTAGGATCGCAGACTAGGGCATTTGGGGACAGAACAGGAGGGCACTTGAGATTAGCAGAGAAGGGCATTTGGGGACAGCACAGCATGGCTCAGCTCTGAAGCAAAACAAGGCTGAGGAATGTCGCAGGCCAGGTGTGCTAGGGTTTACAGCCAGACCCATACCTCTGAGCAGTCTTGAGTCATGTTGCCGTTGCTGTCAGTGACCTCATCAGGCATCTCATTAGGGTCTAGTTCCTCCAATAGGGGGGTTTGCTCCAGCTTCTCATCTAGGGTTGCCAGGGCTTGCACCCCCTTGTGCTGTACCGAGCCCCATACCTGCACACATGAAAAAAATCAATGAGCATTCTGATGTGAAGGCGGACCTAAAACAGCTGCCCAATGTGGAATTGCGTTTTGACTGTCCCCAAGCGTTTTTGAGTTTGGATTTCCACTGTAGAATGGACGTTTCTGAGTTAAAACAAACATTTCGGGATTGAAAGGACCTTCTTTTGAATTGAGACGCCTCCAGTAAGGGCGTTTGCTACAGCCTCTCATCTAGGGTTGCTAGGGCTTGCAGCCACTGATGCTGTACTGAGCCCCACATCTGCAGAAAACAGAGACTTTGGTGGCAATCCTTTGTAGAAGCTGGGCGTCAGGTTAGCATCTGACTCCCCCAGCTAGAATGCTTGCTCCAATGTGTCATGTAGGGTTCGCGCAAATTTGTCGTGTAGGGTTTGCTCCAATTCGGCATGTAGGGTTTGCTAGGTTTTGCTCCTGTGCTGTACTGCTCCCGCTATATTATCTGACATAATGGGACAAAGCTCAAGCCAAGTTGCATTTCACCCACTTTGACAGATGAATATGGGCTGGCAGAGTTTGTAACTTTATGTACAGCACTGTTCTTGAGATATGCAACAAGACAGCACAGTCGAAATTCTGACATCATGGCACTGCATGCATTGTACACAACTAATGTGTCAGGTTGCAAACTCAAGCAAGCAATGAAGTCAGTGATCACCAGAATGGTGTGCCAGCTCAGTATGGCCAATGCTTATCTCATCATCAACGCCCACGTCATCAGTACGCAGCAAACAAAGAAAAGGAAAACAACAGGAAAGTATATGCCTTGCAGCAATCACAAAAGCAGCCGCCTGAGGAAGCAGCCCAGAACTGCCATCTCACTCCAGTTACGACTGGTGCTACTAGAGTTGTCAGTGGTAGTATGAGTGTTGCTTTTGTCATCATTGTGAGTGTCATGATCGTTACTATCACCATTATGTTTGCTGTTATCAAACTGAACACAAGTAGTTGTGTCATGATGATTGCATGCAGTCATTGCTAAAACATTTTTGAGACAAGCAAGTGGTGCTAAGCCAAGCTCACCCGTTCCACAAAGTTTCTGGGGGGGTTGACATCTGAGATGGACTTGTACTCATTGAATCTAAATGAGCGCCGCAGCTGCTTGAATTCCCTAGCAAAGTTGTCCCCGCCCTGAACCAGAATCCACATGTTTATTTCTTTTGCTGACGTTGAACCAGTTTCTTTGTCATCATCTGGCAACAGCACACCACATCAGCCTGTGTTTTCAAGCCAGAAGGTCTGATGAATCTCACAACTGGCTCTAGACCTTAGACTTCAAAATACCAAATGGCGACAACATGGCAGGTGAGGATAGCACAACTGAAAAATTATGCACCAGAAATCAACACCTGGCGTCAGCACACCACTTTCACCTGTGCTTTCAAGCCGAAATGTCTGATGAGTCACAACTGGCTCTTACACCCCAAACTGTACGGTACCAAACGGCACCACAAAAGATGGCAATGATCAGGTGAGGACATGGACAAATGGGCCCTATGTCCCATGCAAGCGTACTAACACGTGACTCATGTCAATGAGATGCTGCTGCAGCTGTACAACGCCAAAAGGCATAGCATAAATGAGTGGTTCTGACATCTGTTCACAATTCCTAGCAATGGAGGGACCCCTATTGAGGGCACAGCCGGCCCCAGCAGAGCCTCATGCAAAATGCCACCAGCAGTGTATACACAGTAAGCATGGAAGTTGACACTAGGGTAAGAGACATTTTTGATGAATGCAGACTGAATGAGTGAAGGAGCGAATGAATGAGGACTGTGACATACAACAGATGAGAGGGTGTAGTGACTGGCTGTCCTCATTGCTTGCAAGTGTGATAGGCTAGTCCAAACAGAATGGTAATTAAAGGGCAAACAAGTGAAAACCAGAAAAGCGAAAGTTGCCTGGATGAAACGCAAATAGGAAACATACATATGGGTGAAAGCAAGACCCAGGTCAGTCCAGCAGAACAGACATGCAGCCATGAGGCTTGCATCAGTATGAAAACCGTACAGTAACAGTAACAAACACATTACTCCTGGTATGCTGGCTGCTGAAACAGGACCTCATATGACAGCTACTCAGGGCTGCATGTACCTGACCCTTGGGATAGACATGTGTGTGAATGAACAATGAACAAACACGCACTCTGATGTTGTTCGTACCAGAGCAAAGAAGTTCTTGGGGACTTCCCCAGTGCTGCCCTGATACAGCCTGCCCACACCCGACCGGAAGCCGTAGTCACAGCACATGGCCTGCATGTGCATTCATTCATTCGCGCACACATTTGTTCATGCATTCATTCGGCCGTCGTACTTTTGTTTGTTCGTTCATTCATTCGTTTGTTCATTCTTTCATGCACTTCATGCACAGGTTCATTTATGCAGTTCATGGTTTGCTAGCAATGACATAACTTGCACTACTAGGATGCTGCCAGGTGATCTGACATACAAAGTTGACCTCACTATAATGCACATGACTGCAGGTGCAAATTGAGTTACTGCGCTTGTGTTACTGGTATGCTGGAGCATGTGGGCTTTGCATCAACAGACATGCGCCACATTATTTGTGGCAACCATGACTGGCTAGACATGTGCATCTGACCTGGGTGACTTCACCATCGGGGGCAACAAAGACGTCACATGCGCCTAGGTTGCCCTCATCATCCTTGCCTCCCTCATATGGGTTGCCGTTGTTCTTGCCCTTGCTGTTACTGTTGCTGTCCTTGCTGATGTCACCAGTTTCCTTGAGTGACTTTCTGTGATGTAGATCAAAGAGCAAATCAGCATATTTGGGCTATTGAAACTGCTTGTTGCGTGCTGCAATACATCTACATTTGCAAAGCAAGACCAGTGTGCGCTGACTGTGCACTTCAGACTGCTGAGTAAGCACTGGCCAGGAGGCTAGAATCAGAGCAGCCTATTACTCACTTCCTCGTCTCCTGAGCTTGTGCCTGAGAAACGGTACGGGGGCGAACACGACTTCTTACACCAAGCTGCCTGCAGCGTGGCGTGTTTCGTAAGCAGTGACGTTGATGGCTTGGGCAAGAGTTAGCCTGAGGTGTTTGGCAGGCCGTAACACGTATTTTGCAACATAGCGTGCAGCTGCACACGCGTCAGCACTAGTGAAATGCCGCCCAGCGCTAGGCACGCACCAATGATTCAACGAATAGTGACAGAGCAAGCACTGCACTAAGCGATCGGTAGACCCTTTCTACCACCGCAAAGCAAACGTACCTCGGCTGCCGCAAGCTTGGTATGCTAGACCGACCTTGTCCTGGAAGGTTCACAGTATGGATGCTGCGCATTGGTCCCCGCAGCCGTCCGGAATACGTGTAGAGCAAACCCTTCAATGGTCGTGCTGGGAGGACTCAGTGCGCGATGCAACAACGCAAGACAACTTCCAGGCGATGCAACAACGCAAGACAACTTCCAGAGGAACTGACCAAAGCAGCCGTTGGGCTTGTCGATTTGTGGCACAAGGGTGCACAGGCACAGATGGTCCGTTACAAAGTTGACCGGACGGGGACAAAACTTCCGACACGCTAATGCCGCTTCTTCTTCCTTTCACTGAGTCATTCAGAAGACTTCTTCTTCACCATCCTTCAAACTGCTGCTTTGGCTTAGTTGCGCGACTTGCAACGCGTTGATGAGCAATGTGTTGCAGGCACGCCGGCTACAACATGTTCGAGTCGAGACGGCTACACCTGGTCACCAGTAGAAACTTGCTACGCGGTGTGATCAAGCCCTTGTGAACCAACTCATACCTTGAGTCAGTTGCTCGCTGCTTCTCATGGCGCAAGTCATGGCAGACGGCCAAGATAGTGCGGAGTCGAAAGTCGTCTGTACAAGGTGCAAGCTTGAGATTTCGGACTCGGACGACTATATTGTCAGTCGGTGCAATGGGCAAGGCTGTGGTGAAGAAATCACCTGTCACCAAGGGTAAGTTGTTGCTTGTCAGAATCTAGCTGTGTCCCTGAGTCAAGTTAAGCTGCTGCAAGCCTGACGTTCAGCTAAGCTCTGTTGTACAAGGGCGAACTTTTTCTTCCCTCTTGATCTCAATCAGTGATGCTGTGTTACAGATGCATAGAGGAAATGCTGCTGAAATCAAACATGAACAAAGCTACATCACAAAGTGCAGCGCAACAGAAGCGACAGGTGAGCACGTGCAAATCTCCATGTGCGTGGTGTTTGATCTGTCAGTACGCCTCTGTCTCACAAGTTCAGGCATGGACCGCCAAGGACTATAGACAGGTCTTTGAGCTTTGACATTCTATATCTACTCCTGACCTTTGCCAAGCAATGCTTCTGCTTGCAGAATAAGCTGGCACATGCACCACATGCTGCACTCAAGGCCCAGCCATGCCCTCGGGAAGGCTGCACAGGCCGGGTGCAAGACACAGACAGAGTGATGCAGACCAAGCGAAAGAAGACCTTAGAAGCATCACTTGCTGCACCAGCAGCAATTCCTGTTCCAGCACCCAAGCCATCAGGCAAAGGCAGAAAGACTCACATGGCACCTGGAGGCGCTGAGGTCAATCTCTCGCGGCTGTCACCACATGACCTGCTCAATCTGCTGCTGTCCGTCCACAAGCCTTGCCATGCTGTGTCAGAGTGCCTTCAGCAAAGCAGTGATGCTGCTACCCTAGGCTCCTGATGTTGGTGTGCTTGCCAACCATGCGTCTGTGCATGCTGATTGCTTGGCAATCACAGACACCTGGCACTTTCACCCTTGACAACACCCAGCATTCAATTTCCTCAGTCCTGTTGTCTACCTGCTGGTCTGGCTAGGCTTCACACATGCACTGGCTGCGCCAAAACCTTACATGGAGTGTGCCTCGATACCATCTAGCACACCCATCAGCAGAGTAATGCATACTCGGTGCTGAAATGTAGTCACACACAACTTTGACATCATCTGTGGTCACACCCACCAAGAAGCAGGTGCAGGTGGGGTGCGGGCAGGGGAGACAGATGCAGGGCACACCCATCAGTGCTGGCACGTCGGCATACTGATATTTGACAGCCTGCACGTACCTACCTCATCATGAATCGTTGTTATTTTTGTTGTTAGTGTTATCACTGACAGCCTGGCTTGGTCACGCAGGCCCCTGGCCCACCTGCGCCTAGTCAGCCTCCTCCTGTGATCAAGCAAAAGCCCCAACTGAATGTTCCAGGTGGGTGTAGCTCCCTATTGCCACTGCTTTTTGACACAGTTTGCAAGTGGGAGCCTGTATGTGTTATGGGCGCTGGGTTGCCATACCCTGCTGACAGGCAGCACTGCCGTGCCTATGCATATTGCAATGTGTATGCCCTGACGCTCTAGCGTTGCCTGTCAGCACGCAATGACAGCCTGACGTCTGAGCCATCCAGGCTCTCTGTTGTGACTTACAGTTGGATGAATGTAGTTTGGACAACAGAACAGAAAAAGATCTCAACACAAGGCTTCCTCTTTAGTTTCTTGATGGGTGTGCCATGTACTGTTACGTACTCCACCACTGTGTGTCACACCCATGTGCCTGTCAGCCTCAATGCTGCCTGTCATTGGCGTCGACAGCTCAGAGAGCAAGTAAAAATGTAGCACAGTGCATGTCTTTTTGGGCATGTTACCTTTGTGTTGCTGTTGCTGGTCTGCTGACTGCCAAAACAGGGGTCTCCAACAGGGATGTCATACTTATCAGTCATACCACTCATATGTGCTACTCTGTTGTACTTAGCCCTAGGGAAGGACGCGTGTTGAATGCATGTATGGATGAGTAATGCAGTGCTGTGCATGATGCAGCAAAGTCTGATGTAGTCTGGCATCCCAATTCAGCAGGATTGCCCATCATGCCTAGCAGAGTCAAGGTCAACGGGAACCTAAATCCGTAAGCTCCTTCTTGCACACTGCCCTGTCTTGCCTCTTTTGGCACAGCCTGACTAGGATCGGTCTTCTGTGTAGGTCTCATTGTGAAGCTTTTCATCACCGTTGCAATCCTGCCATCCAGCCAAAACTGGGCCTGTGATATACAATTTACGCAGCATTTCATTGCATAATGTGCTGGTGCAAATCATGACAGTTTGTACACACTATGGTTGACACCCCCAGCTTTACTAATCAGGACCATCAATGCATCATTGCCATCCTTTTCTCAGTATGTCTTAGCCAACATCATGACGTGTGTCTTCATAGCCTACTGAACATTCATGGGCCTACATATGCTAGCCTGTGCAAACTGCCTGCAAGCAAAGGTCTATGATGTGATGGAACTCCAAGCTGGCTCCATCATGCATGCAAATACACCCTTGTGCCAGCTTGTTCAAGCTGTCACTAAGGGCTTGCCCACCAGGGCTTGTTCAACCGCCTGCAAGCGCTTGTCCACACTGCCTGCAAGGGCTCATTGAAATTGCCTGCAAGGGCTTGTTCAAAGTGCCTGCAAGGGCTTGTTCAAAGTGCCTGCCAGGGCTTGCTGAAATTGCCTGCAAGGGCTTGTTCCAGCCTGCAAGGCTTTCTTCAAACTGCCTGCAAGAGTTTGTCCACCATCACTTTCTTCACACCTGCTGTATCCTGTGCAGGTATGCTTCTCTGGCTACTGTGAATGAGGATGAGGAAGCAGATGAAGAGGAGGAAGCCAGTCAGGCAACCCATCAGCCAGCAAG
>JAABUO010003206.1_pt1 | contig 19584 bp, 24 predicted proteins | sample 5559291 | NCBI WGS metagenome assembly JAABUO01 (sample SAMN10711878, study PRJNA513372) | rock metagenome | isolation source: Antarctica rocks | place: Antarctica: Victoria Land, Finger Mt sud
AATGAGGTATTTGCAAATGCTGCAACAAAGGTGCTCTTTGGGTCGAGTGTAGATTTTGGGATAAACGGGACTGCGGACGTGGGTGTTGCGACGGCTTTGGGGCAATTTGTATTGAGGAGGATTCCGGCACATGGTACGGTTATGATCAATGGTTATCTATCACGTATGTAAACAATTAGGCTAAGTTAATAGGGATTCCGTCACTTGGCTCTCTGCATCCAAATCTGGAGTATCTCGATGTTGTGGATTCCACCAAGACCAGTCTTTCTGTGGAGCTCGTCGTCGAGGTGGTCAATCCCACAATGTACGAATCGGAGATACCGTATCTGGAAATGCAATACTCATATCATGGCTTCGTACTAGGGTCTGTGACAATCCGAGACTATTATATGAAAGCTGGTCGAAACCATATACCAGCTTTGGTCAGGTTCAGTCCCTTCGAGCTAGGTGGAAGCAATTCCGTTGCGAATGGAATTGACATGATTGGATTATACCTGAGTGATTTAGCCCCAAACCTGACAATCTCTGCATTTGAGGGCAGCTTACCTTCAATGCCTCTCCTCTCGAAAGCAATGTCCATGCTCAATGTTACCCTACCAATTCCTCGTTTACCAAGGGAGCAAGATGATCATGCGGAGTTGTTTAGGAGCTCGGGGCTCCGCATACAAGGTTCTGACCTCCTCAAGGCAGCGACAGTAAGAATGTTGAAACACTCACTAATTTTGAGATGCACCTTTTCACCTCCTCTGCGGATTTTGTCATTCATAATCCTCTCCCTGGAACTACAATCACAGTAGTCAAGATCAATGCTTCAGCTTTGTATCATGAAGGGGAGCTTGGTCGAGTTTATTATGATTCGCGACTTGTCATTAAGCCAGGAAAAGCTGGGTATACACATACTCCACGCCTTCCGGTTAGTTTCAACATTGGTTCCGACAGCTATGAAGCGCTACGGCGTGCCTTAGGTGGCGTATTGCATTTAAACGCGACTGCTTTCTGTGACGTAAGTATTGGAGACTTTGTCATGCAAAATATACTCTACCGTGGTCAGGGACTTGGTGCGAAAGTGAGTGATGCTAAAAAGCAAGTATTGAACAACAGGTACGCTTGACTTGAACCAAGCCAAAGCTTGTAGATCTATTTCACATACATCAGCCAGGAGGGAGGGCACTGGCGTCAACTACATCAGCAGCTTCTTTGGCCATGTCTTTTTCTCGCGCATCATTTGGCTCGAGCGGAGTCCTTGGGAGGGCCATCATTCCACTTCTGGCCGCTTCCAGCACTCCAAACGGCCGTAAAAGTTTGATGAAGGCGTCGATACGAATTGGTTTGGCGCACCTGTAGATTAGCACCTAGACCCTAAAGCACTTACACTTCAACGATACAATTATTGACAGAAATGTCCAGAACTTTACCTCCGAATTGATGGGCGAGCTGTGTGACTGCATCTAGATGCTGATGCTTGTGCCGCAGTGCTTCCGATGGGGCGATCCTTGCTGGATGAAAGCTCGTCTCCGAATCCGCCAAAGACCCCTGCTCCTCAACGCTTCCATCGTCTTGCCGATGATGATGCAACAGCTCCTCAAAGTACTCCGGCCCAAGTAGAGAGACCTTCGCAAGCAGCAATTCCCTCTGGATGATTGGTGCATTCGTGTAATCCAAGACTGCCCACACCGGCACCAAATCCTCCAGCTGCCTTCGAGCTTGCTCAACCACGCCGTCCTGACCACTCAAGACAATTGTCATTCTCGAGAGATCTTCGACTTCTGTATTGCAGACCACGAGTGAATCAATGTTGAAGCCTCGCGCTGCTACAGTTCCAGAGACGCGTGATAAGACGCCCGGCTCATTCTGAACAAGGCAGTTGAGTACATGTCGTTTGGCAGGTGATGGGGATGGTAGAGGTGTTTCATAAAGAATAGAGGACACTGCAGAGCTGGCAGACCAGAGAGGGGCCTCGTTGACTGGCAGCGGAGGCGGTTGAGCGCGTCGATGCAGCGCCTTGTATGCGAGCGCAGACGTCGAAGAGGAGGAATTGTGTCTAGGACAGCCCCATGCATGTGACCTTGTGGGAGATCGTGCATAAAAGCTACGGAAAGCCCTCATCGTCTTGGCTTCGGATGTGCGTGACGGATCGGCAATTTCAGTAAAAAGGAAAACTTTTTTTTCTTTTCTTTTTTTGAAAAGTTACGTAAATAAAAAGAAAAGACAAACCAACAAGGTGTGGGCATTGCACAAGACCATCCTAGTCGACGAATATGCGGGTGCTCAAAGAGCTGATGGACAGTCATCTAAATCTCTATAGTCTACAAAAATCGTGCAGTCGTACAGTCAATAAATACCTATCGTAAATCATGCTCCTCCTTGCTCTTCCCCCGGACTCACAACCTCCCAAAGCCTCGCTGGGATCGAAAACAGTGTCGACAATCCAAACGTATATTTCTTCACGCGGACGAAATAGATGAAAAAGAAGACAAGCATCCAATTGGTCTTGGGTTAGCAGGGATGGATGACAACGTACGATGCAGAATGTCAACAAGATGGCAAAGTATGGCCAGCGGACTCCATACGATGTGTTTAGTGTATTCAAGTAGTCGTCTCCAACGCTGTACTGGCAGTATTCGCACATTGACGTTGCATTTGGATTCAACAGATAGCCGGTCGCAGACTCCAGAAAGGCGGAGAGGTATTGCCCACAGGTCTGGCCTGCAGGCGCATTAAAGCGAGTAGTCTCCTCAGGCGTGCATACGATTGGCACACCGTGCAGTGTGGCGCCCAAAGCACCAGCAACATAATACTAATGGTAAGCGAAAACAACAAAATGCCATACGGTATTAGGATTGGCGTAATAGAGCCCTTTGAAGAATGCATTCATCTCAGCATATGGCAATATGATGCCATTGAACAAGCTGGTGGCCACAAACATGAATGGCAAGAAGTTTGAAATCACAGTGTAGGAGGGTGCAAAGGCTGAAATCCACTGTCCAAGGCTGTGCATAAAGAGCGTAAATAGCAAAACCATAAGAAATGTGTATCCTCCAATAAAGGCATTGTCAGAGATTCCCGATGGCGGGTACCACAGCAGGAAGAAGAGAATAGAGAAGACAATAGCGTACGGAATCTCATTGACAATTTGCGCAAAGCAGAAGGATTGCCAGCCGTAGATTCGTGAGGGCAGTTCTCGCCTCTCCCACAAGTTCCGCTGCTCAAAGATTTTTGGAATGACTGCATTCACAACGGTTGGGGGAAGGAAGAAAATGAAGAAGGCCGAGAAGAGACGGTTCTGCAAATCCAAAGTACTATTCCCCAGCTGGTAGAAGGTGAAACCAGCGAGAATTCCTCCAACGACAGCCGCAAATAGCTTTCCATATCCGTAAGATGCGTCTCGCCAGTAGTTCCGTGCAACGCGCTTCGACAGAAGCAGACACTGATACCAAACGGGCGTAGCATAGGCACTTTGGGACCTATCATCCTTGGATTCAGCATTTGCTCGCTCAGCATGGATGGCATCGATTTCGGCAGCAAGCTGCTTTGCTTCCTTGGACTTCCTCCAGAGGTCATTGTAAGTTGACTTGCGCCCAGCCTCCAACAGGAATTCTGCCACGTTTCGGTTGGGTTCGCAATGCTCACCATGCTGTTCGAAATAGTCAATCACGGCTTTCCCATTCTCGCCGATGGGGCCATAGTAGAATGTCTGGCCACCAGGGTTAAGCGCCAGTACTCGGTCGAATTGTTCAATGAGCTGAGATGATGGCTGGTGGATGGTACAAAGAATAGCTTGACCGGCATCTGCGAGCTTTCTGAGGAAGCGAATTATGTTAAACGCCCCCTGTGAATCAAGACCAGAAGTTGGTTCGTCGAGGAACAGGAGGAGGGAGGGTCGAGCGGCCAACTCCACACCAATCGTGACCCGTTTCCTCTGTTCAACGCCTAATGATCCAATGATTGCATTTTGTAGTTCGTCTAATTCCAAAACATGAATGACAAAGTCAATATACGAAAGCTTCTCTTGGCGCGGTGTGGCCCATTCTTGTCGCAGTAGGCCCGAAAACTCAAGCGCTTCTCTCACCGTGGCTGTCTCGTCGTGGATATCTTGTTGTTCACAGAACCCCGTACCACGTTGAAAGCTGATTCCAAGCGCTTTGCCATCTACCAATATGTCGCCGGTAGTCGTACCAAAATCATTCCTTTGCGCCAAGGTATTTAGCAATGTGGTTTTGCCGGCCCCAGAAGCTCCCATTAATGCCGTAAGGCTACCAGGCTTTGTGTAGCCTGAGGCTGAGGTGAGCAGCTGCTTCTGTTCTCCTCGATATGGCACAGAAAAGCTCAGATTCTTCCACGTGAATAATGCCTCGGATTTGACCATGTCACCCAAGTCCAGGGTCGACGCTGGACTTTGCGTACGACTGGTCTTCTTCTCCGGACCGGACTCCTCATCCAATGGATGAGTTTCGCGCTTCCTCGACTTGGAAATCCCTTTTGTGAAGGCAATAGATGACCCTTCCGAACGTGCAAATGTATTTATCTCAGAGCCAATGACAGTAACCAGAATATATGCCATCGTATAGGCCAGTGCAATACCGAAATTGCGCCAAATATTTGAGGCGGCTAAAGGTCAGCGGGGCATCAAAACATTCCTACAATATTGAAAATTGGCTTCCACGTACTGCGAGCCAGCTATGGTGAGCTGACCAGGGGATGCTCCCATCAATGCGCACGCTTTCAGAGCATTATCGGTATAGGATGGACCACTCGGCACCGTTTGCTGTGGAGTGCACGTCAACTCCAATCCAGTAAATTCATTCGCAACGACTGCTTCGAAGATGAAGCCAATGCTGTCGAGATAGTATAGCCATGCTCCAAACCACGGAATCTTGGAAATCATAGATTGTTTCGGGATCAGATATCCGGCGAAAAGAATCATTACGTTGAGGCCAGTGCCTGCCAACCGAATCGCTTCGTCAAAATGCGGCGAGAAGGCAACAAACATCCGATAGAACTGGGTGAGCATGAAGGTGGCGAGGTAGACAAAGAGGTAATAGACGAAAAACTTCCCAGCATCCAGCTGAAAACCCACCATGAAGTACATGATGAGCGTAAATATGGTAACGTGGAAGAAAATCAGTGGGATGTCCAGCACGATACGTGCGATAACAACAGCACTGGGCCTGTACAAGGCAAAATCTTTGTGGCGCTCAACAATCGGTCTTCCTTCAAATGCCACGCCAATTTCGCTCATCTGCAACCAACCATTAAATAGGACAGAGAAAAACAGAGCGCCTCCACGACCAAATGCTCCAGCTGAGGTCGGGGGAAGCTGAAAAAAGAAGCCACCAACCAGAAATGCGTTTGAGATATTGATGAATGTTTTCGTTGCCAGCGACTCTCTATCTGCATTCGTACGCCATGCCTGTCGGTAGGTACATGCTATGACTTGTCGAAAGAAAGAGACAGTGTACTGTGATGACTTTGGCACCGTTTTGCTCTTACCTGATCTGACGTTCTTTCGGAATTCCGTAGCCGGCGCGGAGTTGCTCGTCTGCAACGATGCTTCATACTCTTCTATTTCCTTGCAGACATCTCGATATTGGGAGCTCTTGCGATATTCAACTGCAAGATCCTTTGCTGTCTTTGGCGTCTGCAGCTCCATACCTTCGCGGAAGCGCCGCTCTTCTACATTACACAGGGACGTCAAAAAATCTGCTGTAGTCTGTCTGTCCAGGGCGAGGAACCCCAGGTCGACAAAGTATTGCCGTGCTTGTTTTCGAGGGCCATTGTAGATGCACTCTCCATCCTCAATGACCATGACCCGATCTACAAGCTGGAAAATGCTTTCACCGGCCTGGTAGAGGGTCAGGAAAGTTGTTCGATTCGTCACATCAGTGAGCACCCGAAGGGAGCGCACATAGTCTACTGCGGTCGAACTGTCAAGACCACGCGTTGAATTATCCCACGCCGCAACAAGATACTTCATAGCCAGTGTCTCGGCAATGGATACCCTCTTGCGTTCACCACCACTTACCCCGCGAACCATGCTATTCCCGACCATGGTGTGTATGGTGTGTGAGATACCAAACATACGCAGAAGCACGTCTCGAATTTCCGGGATGGCTTTGTGAAAGTGCTTTTTGGTTTTGTTGTAGAGGGCAAAGGAGAGGGTCTGGTCGACGGTGAGCATCGGGATATGGTCATCCTGCTCCCCATTGTAAATGATTTCCCCGCGGTATTTTTTCAACGCTTCGCGAGCTTCAATCCCACCGTAGTGCACATCCCCATACACACCAGTATAGGAGCCGCGCTTGTTTGTGATTGCACGCAGGAAGGTGGTGCATCCGGACCCAGGTGTGCCAAGAACCAGCATCATCTCACCGGGCTTGTTGATGCCGGTGAAATTCTTGATGAGTTCACGCGTGTCTCCGCCTCGTCGTCGTTGATACTTGCTTCGTAGTGCTTTGTACCAATCGACCCCAAAGGTGCCGATGGTGGCATCGACAAGGGTACGGACATACGTGCTCCCCATAATCTGGCCTTCCACCGTCATCTCCTTCCATACGACGCCCAATCCGCACGGTTTCTTTGTCTCATCCGCGTTTGAAGCTTGCAGGAAGTTTGCAAAGTCAAAAGGTCGTGCTGTCGCTTCGTCTTCCGCGTCTGCATGCTTCTCACTCACAGCACGGGAGCGCTTTTTGCTAGCCGGCGGGTTTGAATACTCCGAAATCTGCTTCCTCAGGTGGTTGACCTCTTGGAGAGCGAGAATGCTATCAATTGCCTCGGGGTCCGTAGATGGCCGTGCTTCTCCCCAGGAGGACTCACTGGTCACGAATCGCTCCAGCTCGACATGCTCGTCAGTCATTCTGCCCTCTTCCCTCGCTCGCTGAGGAGGCAGGGTGTTTGCCAGTACCATCGGAGGAGGGCGTGAGTAAACTGGTGGGGATTTATCCGGACGGTCCCGTTTTCCTTTTTTCCGAATTCAACTTGCCAGATCGGGGGTACAACAGCGCAACCCGGAGATGCGGGCAACGATCCCACGGGCAGGGTAGTCGATGTGGACCGTTCTCATATGGGGAGGAAGGGAGGGAAGGGTCAGGTAGATGCGTCCTTCTTACATGCTATGAAGAACTTTTATTAGGAATAGTCTGCACGGGGTCGAGTAAATCCTGCTGGCCGAGCATATATCGGCGATATGTTGTTAAACACGTCCATCCACATCTGAATCCTATCACCGCTCGAACAATCCGCATCTTCTTGCAGACGAATACCATCGGACTCGTCCTCTCTTTCCTGCTCATCCATAGACAGCTGTACGACCTCCTCCGTCGTGCATCTGAATATAATCGAAAGGGATTTCTGCACTTCCTGTACCCATTAGTTGGCGGTGGAGATATGAAATTGCCCAATGACATCTTGCTGGCCACCTTCATTTAGACATGAGATCGACGTCTTAAATTCTAGGGCCCTTCCACCTCAAATCAAGTAAAAAGAGGTTGAGGGATCGGATCACTCGGGAAGTCAAAAGTCAACGCGGCGTCTCCTCGGTGGCTTGCGTACGGGTACGCAAGCCTAAATCGGGTCCTCACATGCTTGCCATGCTGGCGAGCATGGTCTGAGCGCCAGACTTCCATCGCTAGGTAATGCATCTCTAGGTCATATTCCCTTGGGTTGAAATTGAAATGAAGTCTGTAGTCGGGCTGCACTATACCCACAAACTTGAGCACCTCTTCTGAAGCTTTTCTTCATGCCTGTAGGGGAAATTGTAGAGGAATCCTTTGTGGTGCTCGGCTCCTTCACTGCCATATGTGTTGTTGAATTGCGAGCATTGCGAGGGCCTTCTCTCGTTCCCTCAGCCTCAGCCTTGGAATTGGATTTAAGCTCAACATTAGCTTTTTTAGCTCTCTCATGCTGTACAGAGCTATGGGATGAGATGCTCTCGTTGTTAGAGGACTCTTGCTGTTTGCACGTGATCGTTACTGCTGGAAATGGTCGATGAAATAGAACAGCCATGACGACCGATCTGACAGACGCGATGGAAAAAGTCGGTATTGCTCCGAAGGGGGAGAGAAATGGGACGAATGGACTGCATGATGAGGAGGTAGACAGCGACGTGGAGGAGAGGGAGGACAACAACCAAGCTCCGAATGCCGCCAAGAAAAAGAAGAAGAAGAAGCCCAAGAAGAAAAAGACAGGAGGGGGTGCTAACGGGTCCGTCACCTCTCAAACCAGTCCTCCGTCCATTGGCCTCTCCCACTTCTTCTCCGATACCTATCCCGAAGGCGAATGCAAGGACTACGTGGATGAGAACCATAGCCGGACGACCTCAGAGGAGAAGCGACACCTTGATCGCATGGCATCCGAGAAATGGAACGACTTCCGCCGCGCTGCCGAAGTGCATCGACAGGTCCGGCAGTATGCACAGGGATACATCAAGCCGGGGATGACGATGACACATATTGCCGAGACCATTGAGGGGTCCGTGCGGGGGCTGGTGGAGGAGGATGAGGACAGGAAGAAGCGCGGCATGGGCTTCCCCACCGGGCTCAGTCTCAACCACTGTGCCGCGCACTACACGCCGAATGCAGGCGACAAGGTGGTCTTGACGGCGGAGGATGTGATGAAGGTCGACTTCGGGGTGCAAGTGAATGGACACATCATTGACAGCGCCTTCACGATGACCTTTGACCCCGTCTACGACGACCTGCTTGCCGCTGTCAAGGACGCCACCAATACCGGGATCCGCGAGGCCGGAATTGATGTGCGGGTGTGCGACATTGGCGCTGCCGTGCAGGAGGCCATGGAGTCGTATGAGGTGACGATCGACGGCAAGACGAGCCAAGTGAAGCCGATTCGCAACCTCAACGGGCACAATATCGATCGCTACAGCATCCATGGGGGCAAGAACGTGCCGATTGTCAAGGGCGGCGACCAGACTCGGATGGAGGAGGGCGAGGTGTTTGCTATTGAAACGTTTGGGTCGACGGGGAAGGGTGTTGTGCGCGACGACATGGAGTGCTCGCACTATGCCAAGCACGACGTCGGACACGTGCCCCTCCGCCTGCCGCGGGCCAAGCAGCTGCTGAATGTCATCAACGAGAACTTTGGCACGCTGCCCTTCTGCCGCAGGTACCTCGACCGCCTGGGCGAGTCCAAGTACCTGCTTGCTCTCAACAACCTGGTGCAGGCCGGGGTGGTGGAGGCCTACCCCCCGCTCAGCGACGTCAAGGGGTGCCATACGGCGCAATTCGAGCATACGATCCGTAAGACATATCTTCTTCTCTGTAAACTTATGCTAGTCCTGCGGCCCACGTGCAAGGAGGTAGTGAGCAGGGGCGACGACTACTGAAGGGGGTTTCATACATTGTACTTAGAAAAACAAATATGCCAACATGAAGGTCAACAGACAGAGCGTCGCCACCAGCGGCACGGGGACGCCGCGCTGGCTGGCCTCAAGCAGGGACTGCCGCGTGCTTCCCTTCTTTGCACTTGGCACACCCGTCGACGATGCGGCTGATTTTCGTAGCGACAGGGTGGACTCCTGGATCTCGTTCTTGAGCCGTACTATCTCCTCCTGCGCCTTTGCCAGCTCTAAGTTTTGCGTGGATGCAGGCGAGGACGCGGAGGTCGTGCCGACGGTCGCGTCGCGTGCAATAGCGCCCTGCGCCAACGGAGATGGCGCTGCGCCGAGCGGAGACGCGGGCTGCAGTTCTGGGGCCGCGCTGGAGAAGCGCTGGGAGAGGCCCTCCTCGCGCGAGTCGTCCGCCACAGAATGCAAGGAGCTGCGGTGGCTGACGCCGTTCACGCCCACGTCGTCGCCGCCGCCGCCGCCCGGGAGGAAGGAGCAGCGGATCTTGCATTCATGGATGTGTGCGCTCTTGCCCTCCTTGTCCACGTGGGTCCAGATGTCGGCGACGGGGGTGGTCTCCCTGTCGGCCGTGATGGCGAGGGACTGCACGAGGAACTTGTCGCGGCACTTGTAGTCGAGCGGGGGGTCCTCCTTCATGGCCTGCAGCAGCACCTGCACCTCCACCTCGGCGCCCGCCTCAATGCGCCCTGAATTGGGCCGCACGCAGTACTGCCTGGGCGCCGTCGTCTTGACCTTGAAGGCCACGGGGTCGGTGTTGGGGTTGCGCACCACAATGACCCTGCTGACCTGCCTGTCGCGTTAGCCTGCCAGCGCCTGTCGCTCGCACTCACTCTGTCAATGGGCGGCGGAAGCTGAGCGTCGCTGGGGGATCGAGTTCGACCGACATGTTTCGTGGTGGGGAATTCGTCACCAGGAGCGCATCATTTCGGATCCAGCCGACAGCGAGGAGGAGGACACAGGAAGAGGAGCAAGTGGAAGAGCCAGAGGAGGAGCCAGAGGAGGAGCAAGAGGGATGGACAAGGAGACGCTGCTGGAGATGGGCTTCCCCCCGGACAGAGTGGAGCTGGCGCTGAGGCGGACAAAAGGGCTGCTGGACGCCATTACCTGGCTGGACGAGAATGCGGACCGGTCCATGGAGGATCTGGGGGACGCCGAAGGGGGGGAGGAGACGGGAGGCAAAGAGGCGAGGAGCCTGCGCTGTGCGGACTGCGGGCGCACTCTCAAGTCCACAGAGGCAGCCACGCTGCACGCGGAGAGGACACAGCACACCAACTTTGAGGAGAGCCCGGAGGAGGTCCGGCCGCTGAGCGAGGAGGAGAAGCGGGCCAAGCTGGAGGAGCTCAGGAGCCGCGTGGCAGCCAAGCGCGCAGCCGAGGCGGAGCAGACGGCGGCCGAGTCCAAGAGCTCCGAGATGATCCGCCGCAAGCGCGACCAGGAGAGCGCCGCCGCCTACGAGGAGCTGCGGCGCAAGGAGCTGTTCAAGGACGCGGAGGAGAAGAAGAGGGAGAAGCGCGAGGAGGTGCAGGCCCGCCAGCGCATCCGGGAGCAGATCGAAGCGGACAAGCAGGCCCGGCTGGAGAAGGCGCAGCGGCAAAAGGGCATCGCGCCTGCCCCCAAAGCACCTCCGGCTGCGACTGCGACTGCGACTACGAGTGGGACAGGAGGGCTCTTCACCGACACGCGCGTGCAGATCCGGGTGCAGGGCCAGCCAAAGCCGATTGTGGAGTCGTTTGAGCGGAGCAAGACCCTGGGGCAGATCGCCGGCATCATCGAGCGCGAGAGTGGCATTGACAGCGCCAACGCCGTCTTCACGCAGACCTTCCCCCGCAAGGAGTTCCGGGGGGCGGTGCTGGGCGAGACGCTGATTGGCTCCTTTGGCCCGAGCATCTCGTTGCTCTTGCGCAGTTCATAGTGTAGCATCCATCCTCCTCCACGACGACCACCACCAAACTTCGTATGATCGATGAAGCGCCGGGCAGACTTTGACGACCGGCCGAGCAAGGCGCAGAGGACCCGCAGCGCGCACCGCCTGCCCACCGCGCGCCTGCTCGAGGGGCTGGGGACCGAGGCGCTGGTGGGCATGCTGCACACCCTCAGCCAGCGCCACCCGGAGCTGGACGACGAGATGCGCGCCCTCGTCCCGCGCCCCTCGCTGCACAGCACGCTGGCCAAGCTACACGACCTGAGCGACAAGATCACCCAAGCCTTCCCGTACGGCGGCGACCCCGCCGGCGAGTATGCGCACCAGCGTGTGCAGCCCTGCGTGCACGACCTGCTGGCCGCCCTCGAGGACTACACCCCGCACTTCCTCCTCCCGCTCGAGCAGCAGCCCATGGTCTCGCTGGCCTACCTGGACGGCGTCTCCGCCCTGCTGCACAAGCTGCCGGGGTGGGCTACCCGCGCGCACAATGCCCCGCGACGGGGCGCGTACGAGGCGGTTGCGCGCGCATGGATCACGACCATCAAGGAGGCGGCGAAGCGCGGGGGCGGCGTGGGACTGGTGGCGGGGGGATGGCTGGAGAAGATCCAGCGACACGATGCATTGGCTGACGGACTGCTGCAGGATGTCGTGCAGACGGCTCGGGATGAGCTGGGCTGGCTGGGCACAGGGCGCACGCTGCTCACGCCCTCTCCGCAGCCCCAGCTGAAGACGTGGGCGTGAGCGCGGAATGGATGAGACGCCTGACGGAGAGTAAGATGTACATTGCTTTAGCATCTGGAATGGCGTAATCTGGAAGGAACTGATAGTTTATCCCGTCACTGCCCGTATCGTCTACTCTAGCCAATCAACCTGACGACAGCCCAGCCAAAAGCTAGAAGGAAATCCTGGAGACGTCTAGGCGTCGACAGGATTGAGGAGATGAGACTAAGAGCCGTTGCCAAGGATGGGAGCCTACTACAGCTCGTTCGCATTCTGATGACATTGCTGGTGCTGCATAGAGATCGTTTGCTCGTTATGCCCAGGGTTTCCAGCGGGTCTTTCGAAGCTAGCCGATTTCCAAGAGCCTTTGCCCATAAAACGTGCAACAAGATCTCGCTGCCTTCAAGTTGCCTCCAGCTCTCTGTTCCTTGGCGCCTTACCCGCACCTACCCGCACCCGATCTTTCACCCTGCACTATAGCAATCGTGTCGGATCGCAGGATCCATTAGCGGCCCTACCTACTGACCCTCAGTGGCCTCTGTCATCATAGTAGCAAAAAGCGAAATGAACTTTTTCATGCAAAGCTGTGGTCGCTACTTGCTCGAGCTAGTGCACGTCTAGATCACGCGGATCATGGACGTGCACGAACGGCCGCGAAGCCACTCGCGCAGAGCATCGCTGCATGAACGCTTCCAGCTGCAGCCGCTGGCGCCAGTGAACATGACAGACTATTTCTCGAAGCGCACAGGAGCAGAGGAGAGCAGTGGTGGTGGACGAGCTAGCTACCTGGCGCACAAATCCGCCCCACAGACCCCTTCGCTGTTCGAAGCGCACGATCTGCCGCGCACAAAGTCACAGGTGGGCATGGCTGACTGGACTGTGCGCGCCGGCGCCAAGATTGCCGACGTGTCGCGCGACGATCGCGGCACTGGATGGATGCTCACCCGCGCCTCCTCCACCAGCCTCTATGAGCCCGAGCCGACATACCCCTACCCCTCTGCTGACTTGGACCTCGACATGGAAGAGGAGGAGGAAGAGGTGGATGGAGAAGAGGCGCTGACGAAATGGATTGGATGGATTATGCACTGGGACATGGACGAGGACTTCAACCCGCGTAAAGTACGGGAGCAGAAGAAAGCCACGCAGACCCAGCGCATTCAATGGCGCGATGAGACAAGCAGCGGTGAGTGGGACGTCGTGGCCTGGATCACCCAGCTGGCCGCCCAATTCTTCATGTCCAATTCATGAGTGACTTATCTCTATGGGCTCTACACAGCTGCTACATGCCCTTTGACAAACCTCCCGCTGGGGTCGGCACTGCACCCCCACGCTTCCTTTGGGACCCATCGCATCACGGTGCTGGCCGCCTGCGGTGGAAAGACGTCGTCAAACATACGGCGATACCACCAGGCCTCCTTGGTGCTTGGAATGTCATCCCCCCATGCAGGATTGGGATGGCGCATCTCTTCATCTGTGACGGCGCGCTCGGCCGCGTCTTTTAGAGCGTCAATCCAGCTATACCCCACCCCGTCACTGAACTGCTCTTTCTGGCGCCACAAGACATGGTGGGGGAGGTAGGGTTTGGTGTCTTCTCCCGTTGTATCAAAGGCCTTGCGCAGAATCCACTTTTCCATCCGCTCCTTTGTAATCATCTTCTCCGCCGGATCGATGGACATGCTCGACTCCAGGAAGTGCTTGTCGAGAAATGGCACTCGTGCCTCCACGCCCCATGCCAATGTGGACTTGTTGGCGCGCAGGCAGTCTGACAGGTGCAAGTTCTTCACCCTGCCCACCGTCTCTGCATGAAATTCCTCCTTGCTTGGGGCCGCTGAAAAGTAGAGATACCCGCCAAAAATCTCGTCGCTCCCTTCCCCGCTCAAGACCATCTTCACGCCCTGTGCCTTGATCTTGCGCGACAGGAGATACATGGGCGTTGAAGCCCGCACGGTGGTGACGTCAAACGACTCCAGATGGTAGATGACATCCTGCAACGCGTCCAGCCCGTCGTCCAGCGTAAACGTGTGCTCGTGGTGGACGGTGCCGAGGAACTTGGCCACGTCTCGCGCAGCCAAAATGTCTGGCGCGCCCGGCAACCCTATGGAGAAGGAATGCAGCCTCGGCCACGACGCAATGGTAGCAAGCTCGCTCTCCTCCACGCCATTGAGCGTGCCTTCTAGCTCCTGTCGCTGGGCAAGAGCCACACGCTCCGTCTCGCGCGAGGCTATGGATGCAATGAGGCTGCTGTCCAGGCCGCCAGAGAGCAGCACACCGTAGGGGACCTCCGACATGAGACGCTTTCGCACAGCTGCCTCCATGTTGGCGCGGATGAGCTTGAGGTCGAGGGGAGTGGAGGGGACGCACGCAGGGTCCCACCACGACGGCTGGAAGTAGCGCGTCAGAGAGTCGCTCAGCGAGTCGTAGACATGGCCCGGTGGGAATGAGACGATCTTGTCGCACACAGGATGCAGCGACTTCAGTTCGCTGGCAAAGTAGCGTGCGTTGGGCTGAGCGGAGGACCAGCCTTGGTAAAAGGAGGTAATGCCAATCGGATCCCTGGCTGCAATCAGCCGGTCCTGGGTTTCGTCGTAGAGGGTGAAGGAGAACATGCCATCCAGATGGTTGGGGGCACCAATGCCATGTTCGAGGTAGAGGTACATGATGACCTCGCAATCAGAGTGTGTCTTGAACTTTGGCTGCTTCCGCAGCCCTCGTCGCAGAGCACGGTGGTTGTAAATTTCTCCATTCACGGCGAGGACGATGGTGCCGTCTTCGCTCACCAGTGGCTGTGCGCCCGTGTCGACACCGACAATGGACAAGCGCTCGTGCGTCAGGATGGTGCTCTTGCGAATCGTATTCCCACTCCAATCAGGGCCTCGATGGCGGACACTGGCGTTAGCGACACGGCAATAAGAGACCTACCATTTGGCCAGCTGAAGAGCCTTGGGCTTGAATGCCTCGACGGAGGGATGGTGGTGACAGGCAAATATCCCGCACATTGCTCGTATGACTCTTATCTAGGTGTATGTACAGTCAACCAATTCAGGCACGGAGGGCGGCGAGAATGGTTAGTCTGAGCGCGTCCAATCCCTGCCTCTTTTGCGCACTCGTTGTCAGGATCTGCGCATCACCAGCCACCGCATGGTGTAGTGCTTCCACCTCCACCCCCATGCCGTCACTTGGAGCCTTGTCCGCCTTGGTGAGCACCATCTGCCACGACACTCCCTGCGCCTCCAGCAGGCCGAGGATTTGATGATCAGCCGGCTTCAGACCATGCCTTGCATCCACCAGCACAAACGCGCGTCGTAGCATGCGCGTGCGCAGAAACTTCATGGTCGCCTGGCCCCACTCGCGTCGGCTGCTGTAGCCATACCCTGGCGTGTCCACCAGTTCCAATCCGCTGCCCACCAGCACCCCAGCCAGCCTGCGTGTCCGACCAGGCTTGCTGGACGTGCCGAGAAGGCCTCGCTGGAAGACGAGCGCGTTGATCAGACTCGACTTGCCTACATTCGACCTTCCCACGAATGCCACACACGGCACCTCGTGTCGTCCATCTGAAGGGCGTTTGACGCTGTGCAGGAAGAACTTGCGCGCCCGTGCCAAATCCAGGCTGGTCATAACGACGGGTTCATGCCATGCCACAGCGACACAAGAGCAAGGACGTGGAGCAGGCAAGGAATGAAGGACGTCAAACCCGCCGAGAGGACTTTAAGGAGAGAAACAGGGCGCGTCGGAATCAGCAGCAAATCCAGGCGCGCGGTGGAGAGGATGAGATGATGCGCGTTGTCTTCCTGGGCGAGCACAAGGAGGAGCAGCGGCGGCTAGCTCAGGAAGCCGAGCAAGTGGCTTTGACGGCGGATCATATTCCATAACACCCCGAGCAGGCCACACCAGAATAGGAAGGGCAGGGCTATGGTACACGGCGTAGGCGGGTCATATGTACATAGCTGAAGAGGCAACCTCGTCATGACACAGGACACGCGTCCTCGGGCAGCTTGGGCATGCCATTTCCATCCAAATCCAGTCCATTCGCAAGCTCGCTCATCATTTCCGCCGGCGGTGATCCCAGCTCCTGCATTTTCTGCATGCGCTCCACAATGTACGCCTTGCATGTTTCATCCCCGTCGTCGTAGCATGGTGCATCGAACTTTACAATGATCTCGCGGACATACCGCTGCTGCTCGGTGTACTTTGTCCTCTCCTCCGGCGAGAGATTGTGGGTGCGTAGGTAGTCGGGGAAGCGGTCGTCCAGGTCTTTCATGGGTTCGTAGAGGACCTCCTTGGACGTTAACTGCTCCATCATGCCCATCAACATGCCGCTAAAGTCCGCATCGCCGCCCTCCCCGCCCGCTGCCGACTCGACCTGCTTGAGCATTTCGGAGAGAAAGTCGTTGGAGTCGGAGGAGGCGGATTGTGCCGCGTCTGCCTCTCGGCCACTCGTTTTCATCCGCTCCATAGTCTCTGTAACCGTGTCCTGGAAGGTCCGCGGCTCCGTCCCCGTCCCCGTCCCAGCAGATGCGGTGGCATTCGAGATCTCCTGCACCAGACCCTCAAACTGGTCTCGCTGCTCGGGCGACTTCTCCAGCTCCTTCATGAGATCCTTCATGCCAGCCTGCAACTGGCTCGCAAAGTCCTCCTCTACGTCCGGCAGCAGTCTCTGCCCCTCCCCTGCCTCGCCCGGCTGGCTCCGGGCCACTTGCTGCGGCTGTGGCTGCGGCTGGAACTCGTCGAGGATGTCATCCAAATCATCGAGCCCGTCATCCTCCATGGTCGTGTCGCTCCACAGAGTCCACAGACTCCCTCGACGCACAGGTCCAATAATGAGCCTCTGCAGGAATCGACTGCAGGAGGAGAAGAAGCAGTGGAGGAAAGACCACCCGTTTGGCTTCTTTGCAAAGCCAGTCAAAGCAGCGGACGGGTCTCTCGATCTCTTGTCCTGGTCGGCTGGCGTGCCGGGCAAAGCAGGAACGCCGTGGGAGGGAGGAACGTACAAGCTGACGCTGACCTTCACGGAAGACTACCCTACCAAACCCCCCAAATGCAAGTTCACGCGCCCGCTCTTCCACCCAAACGTCTACCCCAGCGGCACCATCTGCCTGTCCATCCTGAACGAGGAGCAGGACTGGCGCCCGGCCATCACCATCAGGCAGATCCTCCTTGGCATACAAGACCTGGTACGCATTGCCACACAGAGCTTACTAACGAAAGCTGAATGCACCAAACCCTGACTCTCCTGCCCAGGCAGAAGCATACCATCTCTTTATCCGTGATAAAGTGCTGTATGAGAAGAGGGTACGACGACAAGCATTGGAGTATGCCGGCTAGGGACTCGTACATTGTGAATAACCTATATATCATATCCCATCTATTGACCTGTCGACGGAGCGACATCATTTATCGCATAATGAACGTGCGCATTCATGAGAAGCGCCTAGAGACGCGGGGTTTCGCACACGAGGCGGAAACAAAACAAGACGCCACCCAAAAGACGCTCCATGCTCTATTTCTCGCTTCCAACGCACTTCGCGCAAAGCATGACGAGTGCAAGAACTTGCTCGCGCGAAATGTGCCTCGCATCACCGGAGCTCTGGACCAAATGAGCGGAGAGAGAGACAATCGGAACAGCTTACAGGGCTCTAGGAGCGGTCGTGATTAGGTACAAAGACTACATGCCTGGTGGAGGCGGATAAGCATACCCGCTCCCATAGCTTGAGTAGCCGGGTGCCGAGGCAGGCCCGGGAGGAGGTGGCGAGAAGGAATAGGGAGGACCTCCAGGAGGTGCGGCTGGGTTCGCACCCGGAAAGGCATTTGGCGGCGGCGAGGCGAATGTGCCGGGCGGGGGACTAGCAAAGGATGGTTGCGGTCCCATAAGATCGTAGCCATTCTGCATGCCGTAGCCAGCCGTCACACCAGGGGCAGTCACACCAGGGGCAGTGAGGCCGGGAGCAGTGAGGCCGGGAGCAGTGAGGCCGGGAGCACTAAGACCAGGCGCGCCTGCGTTTGGCCCTAGCGCAATAGGACCGGGTGAGGGGTGGGAAGGAGGATGTGGAGTAGAAGATGAGTTTCGCGTCTTCATCTGCTCCCGCACAGAGTTAATGAGGTCCTCACAAAGAGCCTTTGCGCGCTGTACTTCGTGTGCATCCGGTCCAGCCACCCATAGAAAGGTCTCCTCATCGCTCTCCCTCCCTGTCAAAGGCTCCATGAATCCGCTACTTCTTCCCTTGATCTGCACACGACACTTTGTCTCCTGCTGAATATGCTTCACATACGCCCCCTGGGGGCCAACAATCTGGGCGCGAATATTAAAGCCTGGCCGACTCTCCAGGCCAATGGGCACACGCTCCTCTGGCCACTTGCGCCGTCCGTTTTCATCCCTCTCCACATTGCTGTCGTCACGCCGCCGAAACCGCCGCTCGTCCACCAGCGACCCCAGATCTTGTTCGATGATGTCGATAATCCTTGCAGCTGCAGCATCCATGCCCGTCTTCGTGGTACTGCGTATGTGTAGACCGAGGGGCGGGTCACGGTCTGTGGAAAGGAGTTTGTCGGGGTAGTACCTTCCACGAGTCATGACTTCCGTACCCGTCTCCTTTGCTATACTCTCCTGAGTAGCCACTTTTGTAAGCAGGTATCGGTTGCGCAGGTCGTTGATCTCGATATGCTTATTGAATCGGTCGTTCTCGTCCATGAATTCACCCTCGCCGAGGGAGGGCATGGGCGGGGGAGCTGGCGAAGGTGGTCGAGGTGCCGCCCTGGCCACTTGCGCAGGCGTCGGCGATGGCGTAGCTTTCGGTGGTGTCATCTTTTTGGTCTTTGCAAGCTGCGCTGAGATGCGTGCAGCTGCGGCTGCTGCTAGAGCAGCCGGATTCGCTTTCTTTGGCGGAGGCGATGGTCCGGCTTTGACTTCGACTGCACGCGAATCGCTGTCATTCTCACTCGAACTCTTTGGCATTCTTGGATCCTGCGACTTCGCCGCTTTGGAGGCTCGCCCATTTACTCCCCTCCCACCTGCCAGCGCGATATCCTCGTCTGGCTTGCGCTTCGACATCTGTTCCTGGAGGTTGAGTCCGCAATCACTAGTGCTGCAGTTCAAACATCAAAATCAGAAGAACATAGTAGGGTTAAATCTAAGAGCTAACAGCGAACAGCGAACGAGCTGGTGCCATCTTGGGCGCAACGGACGTGGGCAAATGAATCTCTTCTCATGAGAGTTAGCAGACTGTAGTGACACGAGCATCGATCTTTGCAAGATCACCAGTGCAACAGGCGGACAGGAAATGAAATGCAAAGATAGACGAGATGCAAAAGAGAATTGGTTCTCCGCTGCCTGAATCGAACAGGCGACTTTCAGGTAACAATAAACATTTACAGCCCGACGCCATAACCAACTAGACCAAGCGGAGTTGCCGATAGTGTGACATTTGACTTATATAAATAGATTTTGGTCACGTGCCTATATTTCTTTTCAATACCGCCTTTAACGACCCGAGGAAAAAGTTGCATCACGTGATTCGAATTATATACCTAAAATTTACGAAGGAGCATCACATTGAGCAACTAGAATCATGAGAATATTCGTTTGACTCGT
>JAABUO010003208.1_pt1 | contig 19577 bp, 16 predicted proteins | sample 5559291 | NCBI WGS metagenome assembly JAABUO01 (sample SAMN10711878, study PRJNA513372) | rock metagenome | isolation source: Antarctica rocks | place: Antarctica: Victoria Land, Finger Mt sud
CGAACGATCAACCGAACCTACTCTGACTGCTGCAACTGATGTTGTAGAGGCCCTTTTGGATGGGTTGAGGCATATTTTTACCTGCAGGAAGCTGGAGGCCATGTGCAGTGGCAGTGATCCTGTCAGGAAGTTCTCGCTGACACGCGCTCTTGCAAGGAATGGCATTACAGCCAAGACCGAAATGTCACCGGTCAGCTGGTTTTGGCTCAGATCCAGGTTCTGCAGCATCACAAAACATGGGTTGGTAAGCAGACTGAACCCAGTACGCTCTTGCTGTGCTGATGTGCAACAACCACAATGTGTAGCAAGGTTTGCCAGTTTAGTCGTGCATGGTCCGGCAGCTTGTGTCTCAACACCATCACCACCGCACAAGTATCTTGTGACGAGACAAAGTCAGACATGCACTCTATGGCAGAACAATGCACTCAACAGTTGTGAGAAGCCCTCTGAACATTGGTGGTCATGGTGTGTTTACATATCTGCAATGCGACGAGTGAATGTACACTGAGCAGGAGCAGATGCGTTGTCCATGGGGGTCTGTGGTAGTGCAAAATTCACAGATGAGTCAGTGATGACTCACCCTGACTGGCAGGTACTGGTACTCAGCAGGTATGGTTCCAGTCAGCAGGTTGTTGCTCATGCCCAATTCGAACGCAACATCTGCAACAGACATCGCTTGCTTGGGTGCTTGTCTTTGTGGCTTGCAGCTTCAATTGAGAAGGGAAGGGATACGATACACGAACATGAACAAGAATAAAGATTGATTGAACACAAACTTAATGATGATCCCACATAAGGTCAGATGCTGAATACTGGATATAAAAATATGCAGATACAGCTTGTGGTCAGATTGCCAGCTTTGTGGTCAGCCAATGATGTAGCTGCATGTCAATGCCTCTATGCCATCAGGAGTGAGTGAAATGTTCAGACAAAGCTGGCTCATGCAGATCACGTCCAAACAGTGCCAAGAGAAGGACCAGACAAAAGCAGCAACACAGACAAGCTGCAGGAGTGGCAGTAAGGAAGGCAAGAAAAGAGTCCTCACACTTTGTTCCCAGCTGATTCATGGGGGGAGGCATCGGGATACTGCCAGAGAACTGATTGTGGCTGAACAAGGCCACCTGCAAGCTGCTGCTGTGTTGCAGCAGCGGCACAGCGCCTGTCAGCTGATTGCGAGACACATCCAGGACCTTCAGGCTGACTAATGTGCTGTCCTGGGGAAGTGCCCCTTGCAGTGTGTTCTGAGACTGCAGCACAGGCACACAGAGCCGTCCCCATCATTCATGCTGATGGCAAAAAGTCAGGCAGTCAGCTACCCAACTCCTGTCAAGTGCTGAATACGTCATTGGCAGTACTTGTGAGATATAGGGAGAGAGACATGTGCCTGCTCAAGCCAAAATCGCTACGTGCTATTGGGTGCCATGCCAACAGAGAGTTGCACAACATGTTGACTGCGGAATCGCTGTGCACGAAGGTGATGTGTTTGCATGCCAAGGACTTGCCTGCATACTCATCTGTACTGACGCACCCAAATATGCTGATGATGATGCTCAGAAATCTGGTGATTTCCTGCCAGATTGGAAGTCTGGCAGAAAAGCACCAACAGATCATCAAGTCTAAGGTTTACAGCCTTGTGTCAACTGCTGTTGGCCAGACAAGTGACAGATGACAGTCAGAACCTGCTTGCATTGCAACTGTGCTGTTGCTGCAGCAAAGCTTTGGTGTTGAGACTGCCCCCAAGGCGTTGAAAGGTCTGACTCAACACCACTTACGCGATGTGCACAGTGCATCACATCCACTGCAGGCTTAATTGATCATATGCCAAAAAAATGTAGGATGCATGCAGTGATCTAGCAGAAAGGAGTGCATACCAGCAAGAGATGAGTCAGCCTTTGTAAATGAAACATGGCAGGCGGTATGCTGGAGACGAGAGTGTTGTTTGCTAGATTGACATAGATCAGCTTGGGCAGCAAGCTGAGACTAGTTGGTATGGACCCTTCCAGATCATTCCCTGTGTTCGCAGACACAAGTGTTTGAGCTTGTCAGAAGAGGATAAGCAGTTAAAGCAAACTGCAATAGCACAGAAGGTTGCATGGCTTTCTGTGTAGTAAGCAGGGGGTGTATTTAGGCTGCAAGCTGCTACAGACTAAACAAAACCAGGAGTCCATTTTGGATGCGTTGGTCATACTGCTGAAACACCTTGATGCATGAGATGTCTGTCTGTGAGTAGCGCATGCTTGCTGCACAGTGATTGGGATCAAGGGGAGCACGCGGCCTGTGCCAGAATGCTGAAAGAGCAGAAATAGCAATTGACCCAGCTGCCTTTAGGAACTCATGATGCAGATGCCAAGTTAAAGGACAGCAACCTTTTGTTGATAGCAGTGGTTTTCTGGCATCGAATTTGTAACAAGCAGTATGCAAAATGTCATCTGGTCTACACCTGACAGGTCCAGGTACTTTAGAGAGGCACCCAAGGCAGGCCAGACTTCCTCTGTCATAGCTCCATGCAGATGCTGGTTGCCCATCAGCAGCGCAACAACTCCTCCAACCATGGTGCAGTTGACTGCTGCATTGCTTGGAAACGCAGGAGTTCCTGATCCAAGCACACCCACAGGCAAGCAGCAGTGCACGCCACTCCAGCTACAGTGCTGAGGCCAGCTGTCACATGCAGAGCCGCACGGCGAGGTAGTCCACCCATCTGTATGCTGCCACTTATGGCCGGACGTTTGAGAGTATAGCAGCTGCAGTGACTCTCTTTGCGACTGTTGGCACTGCCTGTTACAAAACTCCAGCTGGGCACTAGCTGTATGCAGAACAAGGATTGCAGCTAAAGTTGCAAGGCTGACTGAATACATTGCTGCAGCAGCAGCTTGTCTGTTCAAGCCAGCCTCGAATTCGCTGGCAGTCAAGGTTTGAGCGGGGTTAGGAGGCGTATATGAGCGACTCGCTTGTGCAAGTAGGACTGCTTCGTGTTGTGAAAGACCGCCTTGTCGTAGCCTGCGAAGTTCGGTTGCGAAAGCGAGTCGCTTTAAGCGACAGTCTGCCTGCGAAGTCAAGAATCATCACCTTCAACGAAATTCAGCAATTGTGAATTCTGGAATTCTCAGGAGATATTTAATCCAAAGTTGCTCCCAGGGTTCCTATCCCTGGGGACGCCAGATGCCGAGGTGTACGATCTGACTTCGCACGAATCACTCGACACTGCCGTGCGCCAAAGCAACGTTGCTCACGCTAAAGCTTTATCGTACCTTATGCGTGCATTGCTGCTGCGGCAGGCGGCGCAAGCTGTAGTATCACATAGCCGTGTCAGCTTCAACAGACTGGTTTGCATTTCTCGAACTTAGCCGACAACGGCTGCCTCACCTGCTGGTGAGCGGCATGGCAGACGCTCAAGAGCAAGTAGTTCCAGATGCAGAGAGTCCCCAAGAGCCTCTCGTCACTCCCGTCACTCTGCCAGACTACTTGCTTGAGCCCAACGCAGTCCTGCTTGACAACTGCCGGTGGCGCCATGGACAGGTGTTCTGTTGTTGCTATGTTGTTGTGACCTTGGCGCTTGCGACTGGCAATTTCCTGACCATTCTTGGCCCCAGCTGCCTGCTTGGCGAATTCTGTTTTATGTCATAGGTGCCTGACTACAGCAAGGCAAACGCAAGCTTCTTGACAGGTACATCCACTGTCAAAGGATGTTGGCATCATCGGAGCAATTGAAGAGCTGGTTACTCACTGTTGGACACTGTTCTGCAGGGCGAATCACTGTTCATGCTCCTGGCTCACTGGAAGATATAGTGTCAAATCTTGTCAAGAATTGGGAGAAAGAGGTGTCGTACAAGACGCATGAAGAGGACTTCCGTACCATCGACCTTGAGTAAGCAACCCATACGCACCATAACATGCACTATGTGGCTTCTGACTGCCCATGCTTTGTGAGCTGAAAATGCTTGCACTACAGGAACTACCAATTTTCAGTCAATGGAGGAATCAAGAGGGGCCTAACAGAAATGCTGGTGGTAAGCTGGCGGGATTTTGCATCTGCATGAATTGTGAAGCTACATCACTTTGCATTTGCATGATTCATGAAGCTACATCACCATCCACATTGCTTTCATTGCACAAGGGGCTTTGTGACGCATTGAGATGGCTGGTCATGAGGCTTGCGGCTGGTCTGAATGAGTTTGTTGTCTACTCAATGATGTCTGGTCAAGCCTGATGGTATGAATCAGCATGTCAGCACTGCAGTATTTATTCGATCCACTGTCTCGTTGCATGAAGCAACATTCTCAATGTCATGTAGCGCACAAACCTGTCTAGAACTTGGGCAGGTTAGAGGTGATCTTTGCAACAAAGACAATGTACAGGAGAATGCATGTTACCATATCCAACAATTGCTTATGTCCTGCAGATTGGTACCTACAGTGCACTGATTGGAGACCAGGCCCTGTTCTGTTCCAGCAAGATCAGTAAGGCTTTACCATCTGTCTTCTCATACAGTACCTTGCATTCCCCATTGCTAAGTACCCATTGCAGCATCCATGTGTGTTGGGGCCTAACAGCAGGCACAGCTTGCCCACGTCATCAGCCGCTTACAGCACGTCGCATGTTGTCAGATCTTGTCAAAGCCGGGCCCAGATTGTGCAGCCCAAGTCTGCACAATCAGCATAAATCTGCGCGTCACGGATGCGTGCTCACCACAGATCAAGCCCTATGCCTTGTTGCTCACTATGATGACTACACAAGCAATCGTGCGCCTGCCACATGCCTAATAGACACATCGCTTAGCTGGGTCGTCATTGCACGGCTCATCTACATGTAACCAACACCAGCAATCATCTTGTCCAGCTTAACCACATGTTGGTGACATTTGCAGTGCCTATAGCAGTCAGTCATGCTGCACTACGACTTGTACGCAAGAACCATGTTTGCTGAACAGGCTTTGAGGAGTCGCACAAGACCTTCAGAAGGTCATTGACAGAAGGCTTTTCCTGGGAGGTGCTTGAGGTGTGGTCAGGGTGAGTCAGCATGCCAAATCATGGACTACCTGTTGTCATGTATGCAGTTTGCAAACTGCCGCAAACCTGGTTTGTGCTGCAGTTTGCGGACTGCATTGATCAAATGCGCAATTGCAGCCAGCTGTGAGCAGGTACTGTAAGTGCCACTGGGCACAGCATGTGCATAGTCAGGGCTGACTATCTACAACGGCCTTTTGACTTGAGCCATGTTCATGTCGCTGCTGTGACTATGATGGCGTCTAGGCTGCACACGCATCTGCAGACAGGCAACACATGGCATGTGACCCAGCTCTCAGCTGTTGCATGTGCAATGTGCAGGCCGCCAAAGGTGGCCTTCAAGTGGCGGCATTGGGGCAAAATGACAGGGCCCTTGACGTGCCCCCTGCACAATGGCTTGCAAATGGTTGCCCAGCCAACTAACGAGGTTGTGTCCATGACTGGCGTAGCCTTCTGCACCCTCTCTGACAAATTCCAAATTCAGAATTTGGAGGTTTACTTTGACCAGAACGAGCCTATGAACTCCATGGTAAAGGTAAACAACAGCCCATTTGGACTGCCTGCAAAGGGCAAAACCGCTGGCGGAGTGGACGTCGAATTGAAACCTCCTGGGCCACAAGCGTCGCCGGAAAGGAAGAAGGCCATCACCAGAGGTGATAACACTGCAAGCAGTGTGGCAGAAACAAGGAAGCCAGAGCCACAAAGGCCCCTTGAGAAGCAATTTTCCAGCCCTGATCAGCAAGAAGGGGGCACAGGAATTTGGGGCGGCATGCGGGGCTGGTGGGGTTCTTGATCGGGGTCTGTGGGTGCATGATTCATCCTTGCTTTTGCATTGTAAGGCATGTGCCCTAGTGATCCTTGATCAATGTTCGCTTTTGCACTGCACATTTCATGTTGAAGTCAAGCTGTCCCTTTAAGTCCGTGCCAGTGTAGGGTTCACTGAGGAGCTCTTTGACATCAATGTTCCCTGCTTTGCGATGCAGCGGTGATGTCATGTGTCATTGAGCAGCAACTTTCTGAACCAATCAGAAGCTCTTGAGATCTTTGTGAGTCGTTTCTGACTTGCATGCACAACGTCATGATGATAAGAGAGTTGCACTCGGTTTAGCAGTGCTTAAGCAGTCTTGCATCTGCATATCAACAAAAATAAGAGCATGGCACCAGATTTAGGTGCTGTACACCTAGTGACTGTGTGTACCATATGAGTGGGGTGCAATGAGACTTTGCACAACAATTTAGCTGCCTTCATCTTGCACTGGCCTGTGCCACAATACTTTTGTCATTGATGACAGCAATATTTTTGTCTCAATTATATTAATCCCATGAAATCGCAGTTGAAAGGTATCTGACAATGCGTCCTGTCACAAGGTGACGAGGCATGTGAATTGACGTCAGGACTGCATGCTTGATCTCATGAGCTTCTGCAGCAACCTGTCAGCGTAGTTGGACAGCATGCATCTCATGATACTGACGGAAGTGCAGCGTATGGTATGTTACCACATTGTCTGAGTGAATTGTGTGCCTTGACATTGAATTTTGCTGAGCTGTGCATGGGTGGTACCATCCACATGTGTAAAGACCATGTCAACACAGTTCACTGCTGCTACGCTGACCGCATAAACAGGAGCTCATTAACAGAGCCACTCAGCGCTATATACACCTAACCATAGGGAAGACATGTGTTTGATGAATGAATGTGCATCATGTACACATACCAGGTACAGAAAAGCAGTCTCAGAGTCTGCGAGATGCCTGCATGGATATGTAAAGCAGTGACGCAACACGGAGATGTTGCCTCAAAATGCAAAGGTATTTGCTTGATGCAACAGCCTCTGGACACAACCTGAGCCACCTGTATACGCTCTTGCCAGGTCAAGATCTGGTACAGTGAATTTGCAGGCCTGAGCTCACGTTGTTTGGCCGCATGGGTCTTCCCGCTAGCACTTTGGTCAGCAACACAAGCCTCCTAGCCTCTGAAGTTGGCTTGTCATGGCCCAGAAGTAAGCTCATTTGCTGACAGCACGTTTGTTTCCAATGGTGAACGTCACCGTTGCAGCTGCTAGTATCCAACAGTCACTGCTGCAACAGCTATGAGCATGTCATCATTCTTGTCCCCAAGCTCTGGGATTGCAACACCACTATTACAGCACAAGCCTCCATCCACCAGCTGTAACACATGTGCAATGGATTCTGAGCACCAGAAATTAATTAGGCATACATACAGCAACTGCTGAACTTATGCCGGAAGTGATCAAATCAGTGATGCCATACCTCAAAAAACGTTTCGCCATAAGGAAACACTTTCGCCACCTCTTGAAGATCGACGGTGTCCTGTGCACTGGCAGTTGTTAGCCAGGTGAATAACCACTCAAGGGCAGGTACACCATCTATGTATGCGAAAGAAGCCTTTGTGTTCATTTGCAAGCAAGATGTGACCATTGTTGTGTGCACGCACTGGGAAAGGTGTTCCTATTTTGATTTTAAGCTTGAGGCCATTCCGCCCACCGGGTACAAGGCGTTCAACGCTTGGTATACTGTTGAACTCAATCGCATTCCGGCAGGCGCGAACGACTGCTTTCTGCGCAATGCAGAGCTTCGTCAGCGCAGTGATTGCATGCAATGAAGCTTGGCATAGGACTATTCGCCCTGCACGGGCCCCACCGTGGAGTTTTGACCATGCTGATCGCACCCAAAACCTGACTCTACAAATAAGACCTGGCAACAGCAATCAGGAGTCGACAGTGTGAAGTCAGTCAGGATGCTGACAACGTATGGCGCAGAAGCAGCTCGCCTGCTTCAGGTCGCCTGCCATCACTTGCGGCTTCTGTACCCGTGACCTATTGATCTCACGGTGGCGACGCAGCACCACAGGGGCGAAGAAGCTCGCTTTGATCAATTGTTGGGAACATTCTGCATAACAGTCTGCACGTATGCATGCAGGTCGGCGAGTAAGCATTGCCAATGCATCGGTTCACATCTGGGGCTGTCTGGTGCTGGAAGGGGTCCTGTAGGGCCTACAGCTGTGATCCAGAAGCAAGGTCCCAATGATGCAGTTACATTTCGAAGGATATGCACCACTAGCACGTCAGCAGATGTGTGTGAGATGGTTTGTGGTAATGTTCAAAGAGCGATAAACACATCCTGGGCACGCAGTCAGTACTCAGCACAGGGGTCAGAACATGCCGACGAATATGCCAACCAGCCACACATCATTTCTGGCTACAATCCACATGCTTAGCAGAACTGCTGAGCATGATGCTGTGATTCAGGATGATGTCAGAGCATGAAAATTCCTGTTGCTCACTGAGCACAAAGTCTGACTTCAGGACCTAGCATCCGAAAGCTGTGTTCAGATTTGTGCAGGCTGAGCTCAAAAAAGTTCAGCTGCAAATATAAGTATTTAGCGCCTGCTGATGCTGAGCACATATGTGTTGCCATATGCTTGTGACAAAGCACAGCGTGCACTACTGAGACTGGCTTGCTTGAGACTGAGCTGCTTGTATCTTGCTTTGCACCATTTGCCCTATCATGGTGAGCTGTTGCTGCTTGTCCTTGACCATCTGGAATCACAAGGAGCTGTGTGGGTTAGGTGCTTGCAAGTGCACCCCGACATATTTGCATGCAGGAACCATACCTGTCCATTTTTTTCTAGATTCTCTTTCAGCATATTGACCTTGCGTTTGCAGTAGTCTACGCCCTCTTCTGGCGACCTCTGCAATCAACAGCCTGGCTGAAGCGAATGTAGAATTTTGCGTGACTTGTGCAACTGCTTTGAATTCAAAGAACATGCAAATGATAGCTAGATTGCTAACTGCTTTGCATTCAAATAACATGCAAATGATAGCTAGATTGCTACCTCAGCGTAGTATCCTGTCCCAATGTCTAGCAAAATTGAGTCATGGCTTGCTAGCTTGCCGCTGACATAAACAGCTGATGTGAGAGGGAGCAGCATAGGCTGATCTGCAAGGAAGTCCTTGTATGGACGTTGCAGCAACGAAGTTATTGGCACAGAGTTCAGTCAGGCCTGGTGGCATACCTTCCTTCTGTTCAGACAGCTGCTGCAAAGCTCGGCCTGAATTGCCATATTCTCCTGCAGCCCTTTGCAGAGCAACACTGCTTTGCACTAGATTATTGATCTCGTTCTCGATCGACTCGTGAATAGACTGAAGCTGACGCGGGTCTAAGGTACTGATGTCTACTTGCTTAGGGGGCATGTTTGTGCTGCTGTGGAGTCTTGGCAGTGCACAAAAGCAGCTGGACAGAGACAAGGCAGTGAAAGCTTGCTATGATTGTACTCAAATGTGATTGCCTTCCCCGCAACAGGCCCAGTAACAGAAGGACTGATTGATCAGGTGTGTATGGGTACGCAGCACTGGACGCTCCCGGCACAAGCTCAATCTTACAAGATGCAAGATTGATTGATACGCATTTGCCGCTTGTAAGGTATAATCATACGCCTAATGTATTTGCTTGCAAAAAGCCTTGACTTTCGCGACACAGACACTTGCCACAAAACAGGTTCTGCCAAACCCTAGACAGTTGCTTAGGGCTTTTGCCACACAAGCTTCGCAGGATGCCTCGTGGGATAGAACGCTGAGGGCAGCATCTCTGCTGACGTGCTTGGCCGCAAAGCCCGCAAAGCTTCTCACGCTGTATTGCGCGACGAAATGACTGTCAAACGTGAGGCGTGACTCTTCCTTAGACTGGAGTGTCTTTTTCGGCACTTCAGTCAGCACGCCCCTCACACGTCTGTGACTTTTCAACTCAACACAGCGACAACTAGACGACTTCACTGTACATGTACTTCTATTGAAGTGTTCCATCAGAACAAGATCACTACTTCTCAGACCCCCTTCTGTTATTTCACAGTGTCAACATGAACGGCAACGCCACACCTTTATGCTCCGTTTGCTGCGACACGCTGGGAAAGTACGGTGGGCCAGTCACACTGCCTTGCGGTGAGCGCAGTGTCTGGCCATATAAGTGCCCAAGCTGCTCTTGTTCCGGCAACAGCAAAAATGGAAGCAGACCTGGCCACTCTGGAGGGCTTCGTTTGTTTGAAGGCAGGTGTGTGTTGCAGGACATAATGGGTGTTTGCAGTGTATGGCAATTGTGCGCCGCAGTAAGTCTGAGTGTCCTCTGTGCCGACAAAACATCCCAGACACCACAGAGCTTGTAATCAACAGAGAACTTCGCGACCTTGTGTCCCTGGCTTCTGCTTTGCATACTGTAGACCAAGACGGCTGGGAAGCAGTCACCAGTAACAAAACCCTCACCAAGTCTCGCAAGCTGGAAGCAGATGCAGACAACACTGATGTTACCCTTGTACCAACAGCCCCTCCTGTACATGTATCATTAAGCACAGTCTTGCAAGGTGGAGGCGATCTGCTGTCTCTTGAGCCACCAATATGGCTGCCTGACAGTCATGCCCAAGATTGTGGAAATTGTCAGCAAACCTTCAGGTGGGCATCTTTGCTTGCTGCAGCTGTTTGCTCCAGCCAGAATCATCTATGCAGGACACCCTGCTACCACAGAGGAAAGTGTCATGTCAAGCTGCACTGCCTGAAAGGCATGCCATGCTCAGTATGCACCACTTTCCCAGTGTCCACATTGCCTATGCATTGTTGCACAAGGACTGGTGAATTTATGCCAGACTGCACAATACTGTGATGGCAGCAAAGGCCAAGCAATCTGACCCAGCACATGTTGTGCAGAGCCCTGAGACGCTCCCGGCATCATTGCCGACTGTGTGGAGGCATCTTTTGTGCAAGCTGCTCCTCCAAAGCACTGTTGCTGCCTCCCAAGTTCCAGCAGCAACAACCCCAACGGCTCTGTGATCCCTGTGCTGATTTGCTTGAGCCTTTGCAGCCCTTCCTAGCAGGTACTGCTGGTCTGACTCCTTGCTCAGCCTTTTGCTGACTCGTGCCATATGACATGAACCCCGTCAGAAAAAGCTGGCGTACAATTGTGCTATGCTGTCAGGTCACAGTTCATGCTCATGGCCATGCAGCGTGTTTGCATAGCAGCCAGCACCTTATACCTGGGCCAACACTGTAGTCAGCACCATTCAAGGAAGCTAGACAGCATTACAGAGTCTGTGTTGGTGTCGTCAGAACAGAGCTGTAAGCATTTCTGGATTGGCATTTGGCTGAATGATGTGAATGTGCCCTGCAGGCACCATTGCACAGGCAGTGCGTCCAGCAATTCATGACGTCACAGATGGCAGCGTGATGCGGTCTTGGCTGAACAGCCCGTTGAGCAGTGGTCTGGAGTCAGACATCTACAAGGCCACCAACATACTCAACAGCTTTGCCCAGGTTGGGTATCTGCAGCCGGAGAAGGGCATACCAGCAGCTGTCTTGCAGGGCGCTGCTGGGTTTGCCATACTGTCTGTCGCTAAGGTAACTGTGGACTGAACAATAGCAAGCCAGCAGCATCAGTAGTAGGTGTTGTAATTGGGCAAGATTGTGTTTTATATCTAGGTCTGGTCAATGACATGCAGCTGGCGAGCAATGTATGCATCACAAATGTCACATGCAAGATAAGAGCAGATTGGTGTTGTGCACACTGAGGAGGTGCGCACAGACAGAGACAGCAATGCTCAGCAGCAACACCACCTATTCAACCATTTGTGCATTCTATTTGGCTTGGGCAGGCAATCACTCTTGTGCCCTTTCGACGCTGTGCTGGCTCCACTTTCCTCCTTGGTCTCTCCTTCTCAGCTAACTTGATACTGATTCTGCAGGTGGGTCTGGGGTGGAGTGCAGCAATGGGTTCAGGGCTGGTGGTGGTGAGGGGGGACCGGGGTCACTGGTCACCCCCCTCTGCTTTGGCCATGGCCTCTGTAGGGTGGGGGCTGCAGGCCGGGGGAGCCCTGCATGACCTGCTGATTGTGCTGCGTAACAGGTGGGTCTTGTTTCTGATCAATTCTGTCCCTGCACACCTGGTGTCAGGGCAGCCTTGGTGCGTTACTCATCACTTTAATGCAGACTTTACTCAGGAGTCAACAACACCTGGCATGGCTGCTATGGTGAGTTGGGGTTAACGTTACAGATAACTAGACGCACTGCAATGTGCATTGTTTCCGTTGCAGGACTTCAGTTGATTCACCTATAATTCTCATGAAGGCTAGCCTTCTTGCATGTATCAGCTGATTCAACCCTTGCCTGACCTACATTGCCTGACATACATTGCCTGACCTACATTGCCTGACCTACATTGCCTGACATACACAAGCAGTGTGCCTGTGTTCCTTGCGCGAGCCAGCACACATATAGCTTGCCCCATTGTTGTGCGTTTCATCCATTACAATCACCAGCAACTTGCCCATTTTTGTGCCTGTCATCACGTCAGGTCACCAGCAGCCTGCCTACTGATGTGCCTTTCATCACTTCTGCCTTGGCTGCAGGGCTGCAGTGCAAGCCTTCTGTGGCAGCATCCACTGTGGTGTGGGGGGGAACGTGAGCCTGGCCATGGGGCCGGTGGGCAGGCAAGCAGACGCCAACATGCGTTTAGGCAGGAGCGGTGCTGCTGTGTGCTACTCCTACTCTTGCAGCAGGGGCGCTTATGCAGGCAAGCCAGTACTGGGACACTTACCATAACTGTAATCACAAATGCGCTGTGATAGAATTGCAGATGCATACGTGCGAGCTGTCATAGATGCTTGGTCAGAGTCGCAACCAGCTGGTCTCAGAGGTGCATTGACGCGTTCTGTAAGTGCCAGCCGTCACAGACGCTCAGTCAAAGTTGCACACAGCTGATCTTAGGGATGGCTTCCTGTGTTTCATATCTGGCTTACGCATCTACAGAGATGGTGGCAGACCCCGTCTTATTCCACATTTTGGCTGCACCTGCCATCAACCTCTGTGAAGTTTTCACACTACTCTGTGCAGCCAATCTTGCTGTGCAGCACGTGCTGATTTGTGTTTGTGGAAGATACAAGCCTCACAACTAGAAACAACAGCCTGTTGCGGCTGGTATGGCAGGGGTCTAGAACCAGATCACCATGCCTGACATACAGCATGCTGTTTCAGGCATCGTAGCTACAGACATTGGTCAATCATGGCCAGTTGGCAGGCCTCTGCATCCAGATCATTATGCCTGACATGCAGCATGCTGTTTCAAGTGTATCAGTGGTGGGCACAATCATTGTCATGCCTGACATGCAGCATGCTGTTTCAGGTGTATCAGTGGAGGGCACAATCATCACCACCAGGGATCAAGCCAACCAGGGCTTCTACGGACGAGCCCTGACAGGCAAGCAGCTTCTGCTAGGGGAAGCAGTCAGTCAGCCCACCGCTGCCAAAGCCCTGTATGCAGCCCTGCATGACCTCATGGACCGAGTGGAGGAGCCAGTTTCTGTGGCAGCATCATCGAGGTGACTCTCCTCACAATCTGAAGGCTTTTTTCACATGGACTTGGGATTGATTGGCAACACTCTGTGTGGGCTTGTACACATGGAAATACCGCTGTCACACATGGAATTACTGTTAGTCTCTGTTGCAGCATCGCTGCCCACATGTTTACACATGCATTGTTGAGCTATGTTTGTTGTCAGTATAGCAGTGCCCTAGTGAGACAGGAGGAGTATGATCAGGGGTGCAAGTATATTGTAAACCATGTGGGCAAATGGGAAGATTTGTTCATCTTTATGGCGTCATCCGCTTCCTTAGCATGACCTGTCATGCTGTGTCCTGCAGTTCAATTCCATTGATGAACCTGCATTGCTGCGTCTGCACAAAAGTAGTTCTAGTTCATTTGACCAGTGTGCACATCATGCTGTCTTGCAGACTGCCTAGGATGGCAAGACAAGCATCCATTGCTGATGCTGCTGCTGCTTCTGCTGATGCCGAGGAATTTGAAGAGGAGAGGCCAGGCAGGGGCAGGGCCACTACCAGGAGCCCTGTCATTGCCCCTCCATTGCCCAGCAACAGCGAGGAGAGCCACCCAACAGTTCGCTCCTCGCAGGTATAGATGCATATTGATGAGTCACCACTGGTCGGCAGAGGGATCTTGTATATAAACACAAAGAGAGCATAGTGGAACTGGACCATACACTGCATGTTTGCTGATTTTCCCTCATCATCATCAATTAATGACACCCTTTGCTTGCCTTCAGGTTGTTGCATGTTTGCTGATTCACTCTATCTCTGATTGCCCCTTTGCTTGTCTGCAAGGTTTCTTTTGTCGTTTTTCCTTTTCAGTTGCATCCAAGTGTTGCATGCAAGACAATGGGAATTTAATGCGGCGCCACTGATAAAAAACTTGCTGCACAAGTGCAAGAACAATGAAACAGTGCAAAGCAGGCTCTGTTCAGCTGATTGATGCGTCAGTCCCTCATGGTCTTGCATGCAACACTTGGCTGCAGCTGTCGCCAAGGCTCAATCACTGGTTCAAAGGGTGCCGGTCACATTCCCAGGATGAGCTGCAGAGACAGACCCACCATCTCAGCAAGCCCTTGCGCAACATGTCCTGTGTCATTAACCAATGCCACTGTCAGTACAGGTGATGGGCGCAAACGAAGTCAGTGATTCTGAGTCTGAAGAAGAGGATGAAGATGATGAGGAGGAGGAAGACGAAGGAAATCTTATGGGAGGCATGTTTGCTGAGTAGCATGTGACGTAATTGACGGCCCTCTTGGATACGGACATGCAAAACTCTTGACTGACAGACCATTGTCAGGGTGGATTTTGGGCATGGTAGCAGTGAAAGGCATGGCATGGTGATAGTGAAAGGCAGGGTCAGCGCTCGGGCCCTGTTGGGGGCTGCTGCAGCAGTCTTCCCAAGTGCAGTATACTCATGTAATTTTGTCGTCCTGACCTTGAATTCGTTTTTGTTGTAAGCGCAGGCTTTGTTTTTTACTAGTATGGTCCCCATGTACAAGTACTGGGGCCCAATATTGATTACATACCCTGTACAACAGCACAGCCACCTTTGTATGGCAAAGTGTTTTCAGTGTGTGCCCTCTTTGTTAGCTGCAACCGTATTTCTACATGTACATAGACAGCGCCATTGCTTTTTTGGCTTGTGAGGGTCTGTTGTACAATGAATTAGATACGTGCTGAAATGTTATTGTGTCTGTCAGATTATCGTGAAGGCTGCCACTATGTAAAGCAAATGCTTCTGGTCATTGCAAAGCACACCTCAAACTATTCAGTTATGCTCTGCAGCATGCCTTGCTCTTACTCAGTTGAGCAGTAGTGTAGCATGTTCATCCTGCTCGCATGTTGCACATCGCATAGCAACACTTAGGTTGCACAATCGCTACTCCTGCTTTGCCGATAGGAACCCGCCGACAGGCATGCAACCAGGTTGCTGTTGCAAAACGCTACATTTGTCTGATGAGTCATGCAGTTTTGCATACTGGTTGCACACAGAATAGGAGCTTGGGTACGTCCCATCTTACAAGTGAATGGCTATGCCTACTTTGTACAATCTATGTCACTTGCAGTAGTGCCAGTAGGGCTGGGGTTGCCTAAGCTGCCTAAATAATCACCACGTAAGTTCCTCTGCAATACCAGGCACTAAAAACCTCCAATTGGTTCATTTGCAAAACAGAGTAAGAAGCAGTGTTTGCAGACAGGCTACGTCTGGAAACAAGTTCACCTGCCCAGGAACAAAAACAGTAGGTCATACAGGAAATCAAATCAGTTAAGTCAACAAATTCTATCTGAAAACAAACACCTAGCAGTGTTCACTGCAAATGCCTTGTACTAACCATGTCCACCGGTAGCACAATCATGACAAGCGTAGTCATCAGCAGAAATCAGGAGTAACTGGAAAATAAACTGCACTATAGGGGAATGTGAATGGTCACAATAGGTTACTGTACTGTTTTGGGTCTTCTACTTCAAAGACAATGTTGGTCGCCACAAATCCTGCTCAAGGTTTTGAAGATAGGGATCAACAGTTGGCAGGCCACTTTGGCATCATCACCGTTTCAATGCTGCCTGAATGGAATATTGGGACTATTAACCTGAAGCACTGGGTGCGCTGGCAGCAGCAGGTGCTGTGGTTGGCGCCAAAGACTGGGATGGACCTGGAGCAGGAGCAGGAGCCGGTAAGTGACCATTTACGGTAATGGAGGCAATGCCTGGGTCAACAAGCATGGGTGTAGACACTGGCTCAATTTGAAGGAGACTACGCCGAGTCGGTGCAGAAGCAGAAGCTGGTGCAGACAGAGGAGCCAAGTTCTCACCAGGCGCTGGGGCATGTGCAGGTGCTGGTGCAGGGGCTGCCGACAAAAGTCTCCTGCCTGAAGGGGCAGATGAAGCTGCGGGGGCAGTTGCAGGGGCGTGTGTGGAGGCTGAAGGTCCAGGTGCTGGGGCAGGAGCTGGGGCAGCTGCCAGAAGTGATCTCCTGCCAGATGGGGCAGATGCGGCTGCAGGGGCAGTTGCAGGGGCGTGTGTGGAGGCTGAAGGTCCAGGTGCTGGGGCAGGAACTGGGGCAGCTGCCAGAAGTGATCGCCTGCCTGAGGGAGCAGATGATGCCGCTGGTGCTGTGGCAGGGGCATGTGTTGAGGCTGAAGGTCCTGGTGCTGGGGCTGGTGCAGGAGCTGCAGCCATAAGCCGCCTGCCTGAAGGAGCAGAGGAGGCTGCTGGGGCAGTTGCCGGTGCGTGTGTGGAGGCTGAAGGTCCGGGTGCTGGGGCAGGTGCAGGTGTTACAGCAAGAAGGCGGCGGCCAGCGGCAGGGGCACCAGCAGCAGCAGGTGCAGACATGGGAGCTGCCTTGGCTGCTGATGGACCTGGAGCTGGGGCGTTAGCAGGAGCTGGGGCTGGTGCTGCAGCTAAGAGGGATCGCCTGCCTGAGGGAGCAGATGAGGCTGCGGGTGCAGTAGCGGGGGCGTGTGTTGCGGCTGATGGGCCTGGTGCTGGAGCATTTGCAGGGCCAGGCGCAGGGGCTGAGGCCAAAAGTGATCGACGGCCGACTGCAGGGGCGCCAGCAGCAGAGGGAGCGGTCGTGGGAGCTGCCTTGCTCGCAGACGGGCCTGGTGCTGGGGCTGGCGCAGGAACAGCTGCCAGCAGTTCACGGTCTACAATAACACAGGAAGATCAGACACTGATGATCAAAGACCTCGATAAAATAGAAGAAAAGATACCAAGTTGCTTGAACATAACATCGCAGGCAGGTAGTGCGTACTCACTTGCATCAGCAGAGAATGCTGCGACTGCCAAAATCAGCAGAATGCAGACGGATCTGCCCATGCTTGTCGACCGACCGTACGTCAAAGACAAGCCTGCAGCAGAGAACACGAGCTGTTAGTTCTGAGGTCTGAAGCAAAGATCTGGCTAACAACCCTAACAACCAACAGAACCGTATCAGTGCTGCCATCGAACGGCACAGGTCAACATATTGCGCTGCCTGCACGGTTTAACCGAGCTGAGAGATAGTGGACCACAACACAGGACAGCGCTACGTCGACGACACCTAGGTAGGAACAACAGCAAACGCCAGCATAAACGAAGCAAGGCACACTGCGCGTGAAATACAATCGCGTGCTGTAACTTGCGAGAAGAAGCACTGATTACACGATGGCGTGCTTCTAAACAAGGCTGCCGCGAATTGGGGGCGCGATCGCTGAGCTACAGGACCGTAGGCCTACCTAAATGGAAACGAGAAAAAGCCGCTGGCCGAGGACAAACGCTGGCTCCTGATAGTAGTGGAGCACTACGATCGCCTCAGACCGGCTTGTGACAGCAGCAGGCGGTCGGCGAATAGACTTGAAAAGTGAAAGTGCTGCACGCAAGGTTTGTGACTTCGACACAGGGCGGCAAGTAGGACCGGCGTCAAATGCGCATTTAAAGTTCTGGCACCAGCGGGCTGATTCACGTAAAGGGACTCGACAGACGGTGCAAATTGCTCGGGAATTGTCATATCCATTGTCGGATATAAGAATATTCACGGGTTTGACATGATTTGACAGCTGGGACAGGTCACCCGCCCGTGCCTGACATGGTCATGTACCAGCGAATCGGCGTGGCTTACTAATAAATAGACTGATGAGTCTGGGCGCTAGTCAACTGCCACCCACAGTCAACGGCTCAACCAGACAGCACGCATCCGCACGAGCTGTGATGACATGAGACGATTGGGATGCAAGTGCTACCAAATGCACCATTGCAAGTTGCTGACTGTCAAGCAACAAGCTTATGTGCAGCATGGCACCAGGGCTGACTGCCATGCTAGACTTCAACTGTGCTAGTTTAATCACCTAGCGCTGAGACTTCCAGCTTTCAAGACGCAGACACAATCACAATCCTGCACCCAGTACTAGAAGCAGCAGCACTTTCTGTGACGTGCTGGTCATTGCCTACACATTGTATTTCGTTCTTTTGGATTGATGAAGATAAAACATGACGTCAATGGACACAGATTCAAAGCACTTGTGCCTGTGAAGGATGCCAGTCTCAACAGAAGCACAAGGCGCTTCTCTCAATGCCACGAGCAATACAGCTGATGTGTGTGTCAATTACGAGCCATATTAGAACAAGGAGCAAGTAAGCACTCATGGGATTGAAGCACGCTCTGGTTTTTACAGTGTGAATATGAAAGGTTGCACAGCACTGCACATCCCAGTGCAGTGACTGCATCACTACAGACAGTATGGCCAGTGCTATGACAGTCACTTGTATCAAAGGCACAACTCACACAAATACAAGCCTGGTCCAAAGAGTTTGGTCTGTCAAGCGACTCCCTACAGCATCAAATGAAAGCAAGCAGGCTGCAAGAATACAAAACAAAGCAAGATCTTGTCACTTCATTGTAGCTAATCAACAATCCGTTTACACAGTCAAAGTTGCTGCTCTATGCAATTGCACCCAGCTGTACACCGCAGAACACTGAATGTGCAGCTTGTAACCAGTTCAGCGTCCTGTAGATCTAGACCCTATGACCAGAAGCCAAGCAATATAAGGCCCTAAGAAACAACCCTGCAAAGGTCTGCGTACCCCTTGAACAGCTAGGCACTACTTACCAAACCCAATTGCGAGATAGCGTGTGCTTTTGTGATCATCACAAGAGCAATCAAATGCTGGGAGCACCCTTGCCGGCAGGGGCAGTTGTGGGGGCTTCTGTGTGTGACCATGGGGCAGGGGCTGTTGCTGTGTGTGAAGCCGGCAGACCATATGGTGCAGGTGCAGGATAAGAAGCATATGACAGAAGGGACCTTTTCTTTCCGTGTGATGGTGCTGCAACCCCTGCTGGTGCAGAATTTGGTGCTTCTGTGTGTGACCATGAAGCCGGTGCTGGGGCTCTGTATGGTGCAGCTGCAGGAGCATGAGCAGCGTATGGCGTAGGTGCAGGACTGGTATTGGTCAGAAGGGATCTCCTGCCGCTGTGGGAAGGTGCAGCAGCAGCTGCAGGGGCAGTTCTAGGGGCTTCTGTGACTGACCCAGGGCCAGGTGCAGGTGCAGGAGCATGAGCAGCGTATGGACTTGGAGCAGGACTGCTGTATGTGAGTAGAGACCTTCTGCCGCTGTGGGAAGGTGCAGCAGCAGCTGCAGGGGCAGTTCTAGGGGCTTCTGTGACTGACCCAGGGCCAGGTGCAGGTGCACCATTGGGGGCTGCAGCTGACTG
>JAABUO010003209.1_pt1 | contig 19573 bp, 17 predicted proteins | sample 5559291 | NCBI WGS metagenome assembly JAABUO01 (sample SAMN10711878, study PRJNA513372) | rock metagenome | isolation source: Antarctica rocks | place: Antarctica: Victoria Land, Finger Mt sud
CGCCTCTTGCTGTAGCGGCTGTAGCCCCTTATCTCGGTCGCGGTTTGGTAGAATGAGGGTGCGCGTTAGGCACACCGTCACGGTGAAACGGCTTCAGCGCAGCGGTCAATGGGCGCACGCCTGTTGTCCTCTGTCCGGGTCACTCCGGACGGGCCGGTCCAGAGCAGCGGAAGTTAATCCTCGTGATTGGCGACTGGACAGGATACTGTTGGTAAATGCGCTTTTGGCCCGCTTTGTCTGCTGAGCCTACGCCTAACTCCATGTCGGCAATCCACTGGACTAGGCCCTGCGAAAGGATTTACCAACAGTATCTGGACATCAGATCACCCGGCCCTGTCGCTTCGCGCGGCACACGTTGGCTTGCCGGCGTGGAAGCCCTGGCGCCTAACCACGCTGAGGGCAAGCCCATATGCTTTAGCTTTGGGATAGGTGACTGTCGATCCTCTAGCCGCCCCGTGGAAGGGTACCCTCCTATGCTCGATCAAGCCGCCAAGAAGACGGCGCTCCGGCTCTTCACGTACGGTCTCTACGCGGTGACCTGCGCCCACGACGGCGACGCCAACGTCTTCACCGCCAACTGGCTCACGCAGGTCTCGTTCGATCCACCGATGGTGGCGCTCTCGATCGAGAACAGCAGTGCGTCGCTCCCGCTGATCCTGGACTCCGGCCTCTTTGCCGTCCAGCCCTTCGCCTCGGACGCGCGCGAACTCGCGGGGACGTTAGGCAAGCCGCGAGCCCGCGCGGGCGACAAGCTAGGCCTCGTTACCCACACTACAAGTCCGCGCGGGCTCCCTCTGCTGACCGACGCGCTCGGCTACGTCGAGTGCCGCGTCACGGGCCGACTGCGCGCCGGCGACTCCACCCTCGTCGTCGGCGACGTCATCGCCGTCGGCCTCCAGCGCGAGGGCGCCCCCCTCACCATGCGCGACGCCGGCTTCCGGCACAGCGGCTAAGCGCCGGGCAACCCTCGGGTGACTCCCAGGCGACCCTCGGGTGACTCCCAGGCGACCCTCGGGTGACCTGTCAGGTAGAATGACGGTGCAAGGACGAGTCCCCGTCCATGGGCGGGACGTCGCGCGTGCGCCTGTCGTCGGCGCACGGGAAGTTTACGACAAGACAGAGGAGGAGACCGCTATGGCACATCCACTGACGATCGGGAAGCTCCGCGGGCTGCGCCAGCTCTGCGACCCGAACGGCATCTTCATCATGGCCGCCGAAGACCAGCGCGGCTCGATGCGCAAGATGCTCAACGCCGACGACCCTAAGAGCGTCACTCCCGAACAGATGACCGAGGTCAAGCTCGACATCTGCCGCGCGCTCAGCCCCATCGCCAGCGCCGTCCTGATCGACCCTGAATTCGGCGCCGCCCAGGCCATCAGCAGCGGCGCCCTCGCCGGCAAGTGCGGCCTACTCGTCTCGATCGAGAACACCGACTACGAGCAGGTCGGCGACGATCGTCGCGCCGTGATCCTGGAAGGGTGGGGCGTCGAGAAGATCAAGCGCATGGGAGCCACGGCGGTCAAGCTACTGGCCTACGTCCGTCCCGACCGCGGCGAGGGCACGACGTATCAGCGTGACCTCGTCGCCCGCCTCGGCGAGGAGTGTCAGAAGCACGATATCCCCTTCGTCCTCGAAACCGTCGGCTACCCCGTCGGCGACATGAAGACGAACTCGCCCGAGTACGCCGCGATGAAGCCCGAGATCGTGATCGAGACCGCCCGCATGTTCAGCGGCCTCGGCGTCGATGTCTACAAGGCCGAGTTCCCGGCCGACTCGACCTACGAGAAGGACGAGGCCACGTTGCTGCGGCTGTGCCAGTCGCTCGACGAGGCCTGCGACGTGCCGTGGGTCATCCTGAGCGCGGGGGTCGACATCGATATCTTCCGCGACCAGGTGCGCATTGCCTGTCAGGGGGGCGCCTCGGGCTTCCTGGGCGGCCGCGCCATCTGGAAGAAAGCGGTTCGCCTACCGGCCGAGGAGCGCCGCCACTTCATGGAGACCGAGGGGGCTGAGAACCTGCGCGGCCTCGTCGAGATCGCCACCAAGCACGCGCGCCCGTGGACCGAGCGCGCCAACCGCGGCTTCGAGACCCCGCATATCGACGACTCCTGGTACCGCACCTACTAGTTAGGCTGCAAAGCAACCCCTCTAATGAAACAGTAGCAACACGGGCCGACCGCTATATATAGCGGTCGGCCCGTCGGAGCGCGGCGGCGCCGTTTCTATGCGCGGAAAGCGCGGCCGAGCAACGTGAACAGGGCTCTCTTGGGGGCGCCAAGCGCCTGTTCTTGTCGCGACGGGCCGGCCTGTTTGACCTCCGGCGGCACCCCAAACAGGGGCATGGACAGCGCGGGATCGGCGGCGCCTGCCAGGGGATCGGACGCGATAGGGGGCGCGGCGTAGCGCTTCCCCGTCTTGGGTGCCCAGCGCGCCCCGGCCGCTTGAGGGTCTGCCGCGCCTGTCCGCTGCTCCGACATACTATAACTCCTTCACCTTTGCGCGATCGCCACTACTATCAAGAGTACGCCTAACCACACGACCTCCGCAAGCAAAGCGAGGAGCGCGATCACGATCAGACGCCTTTTTACGCGTAATCGCGCGCTGTTGGCCAGGTAGTTGTCCAACCGTACCCGGATCAACGCTCTTTTGGTGTCCTCCTCGGGAAGCTTGAGGTAGTCGGACAGGCGATAGGGGTTGATGGTGCGGAACGGGTTGAAGCTCGCGAACGTCAGGCTCTCCGTCGATTTCTCGACGTAGGCGAGGGCGGCAAACACGACAACCACGATGTACAGGACGACGTCGACCGCGATCCCCCGGCGCACCAGACCGGAGGCGGGGGACGGCTTCAGGGGAGACACCGCGCTCAGGACGGCGGTGGCGGCGCCGATCAGGATACTCGCGGCGCCCAGGATAAAACTGGCGCGGGTGTTCAACGCGTCGCGCTCGTTCAGGATGCCGTCCGTGACGTCCTTGACCTCGTCGTAGACGATGTCGACGCTGGGATATGTCGGCGCCGACGGCGCTGACGCCACCGGTGCGGGCGGCCTAACGGGCGGGGTCATGCACGATCTCCTCACCGAGTTAAGAACACGAGACAGCGACGGGGAATCGTTAGCGCGCCGCGACCTCGCTCTTCGGAACCGCGACGCTCTGCCGGCCCCCTCGACCGCGCACGAAGAAGGTGTAGAGGGCCAGCGAGGCCACGGCATAGCACAGGGACGCGAGCAAGAAGGGGACGGTGAAGCCGCCCGTCGCGCCGCGCAGCCAGCCGGTCGCGATCGGACCCGACGAGAACCCGACCGCCCACGTCACCGAATAGAGTCCGCTCAGCGTCGAACGCTGGTCGTCGCTCACGCGCGACATGGCGAAGCCCGTGTACGTGGGGTCGATGGCGGAGCGCACGAGGCTCCAGACGACGTACACGCCCAGGGCCACGCTAAAAGCCGGGGCAAGCGCCAGCGCCGCGATAAGCGGGATCGAGCCCCCTTGCAACAAGATCGCGGCGCGCGCCGCCCCCAACCGTTTGACGAGCGCGGGTGAGGCCAACGCGCCGACCGCGCCGATCACACCGGCGACGGTCAGCACCTGGCCCAGCGACGCGGCCGAGAGATGAAAGGTCGTCGCGAAGTAGAGTTGGTTGAACGAGAGGACCGCGCCGGCCCCGAACGAGAGCAGCGCGTCGGGCGCCAGCAGCCGCGCGAAGAGCCCAAGGTCGTAGGTCCGCCGCGCGCGGATGCGCCCCCGCTCACGCGGCGCCTCGCGCAGCCACAGCAGGGGGACCGCGCCGACGAGCCCGATGACGACGATGCTGAGCATGGCCCAGCGCAGCGGCTCGGTCCCATTAGGGTTCCCATGCGTGAGCGACGCCGCGACGGCCGTGACGCCGCCGCCCAGCAGATACCCGATCGACCCAACGCCGAGGAAGAGCAGCGAATTGACCGAGAAGAGGTGCTGACGGTCCTCATCGACGCTGCTCTCGACGATGATGGCCGGGAAGGCGATCCAGTAGAACGAGCCAAGGGCGCCGTTGACAAGACCGAAAACGACCTGGGGAGCAGGGTCGGTGAAGAGGGCTAGCCCCAACAGGGCGAACGGGTTGGCGAAGCAGCAGGCGACGAGCAGCTTTTTCCGCCCCACACGATCGGCCAGCATCCCTAGCGGGACGCCCGCGACGAGCGTCGTGACGGCCGGCATGGCGTCGAGCACGCCTATGAACGTCGAGCTGTAGTGCAGGCTAAGCAGGAACAGCTTATAGACCAACCCCTGAATAGTGAGGGTCAGCCCTTTGGCGAAAGTATAGCTCAGGATCAACTTGCCGTTGCGGCTGAAGCCCAGGAAGCTGCGAAAGTAGCTAATCACCCTTCCAATGGTACCATTAACGGAGGGGAATCTTTGCCGCGGGCTAGCCGCCGATCATGGACATCGACTTGTTGGCGCGGATGAATCGCTTGTCGCCGATGTAGTGTTTGAGTTCTTTCTGCCATGTCGCGGCGCGGATAATCTGTTCGAGCGCGTCGTCGGAGGCCCCGTCGCGCAGGGGCGCGCGCAGACCCGTCTCGACCGTCGAGAAGAGACAGGTGCGGAAGTCGCCCTCGGCCGTCATGCGCACGCGGTCGCACTGGGCGCAGAAGGGCTCGCTCACCGGATTGATGAACCCGACCGTCCCCGGCACACCGTCGGCGAAGCGGTACACGCGCGAGGTCGAACTCGCGTCGCGCCCGCCGACAGGCACGAGCGCAAACTCCTGCTCGATGATCCCTTTGATCTCGGCCCCCGAGAGCACGTCGTCCTTCGTCCAGGTCTGATCGGCGTCGAGCGGCATGAACTCGATCCAGCGCACCTCGTAGGGCTTGCGGCGCGCCAACCGCGCGAACTCGACGACCTCGGGCTCGGAGAAGCCACGGATAGCCACGGCGTTGATCTTGATCGGCCCGACTTGCGGATATTTCTCGATCTCGGCCAGCCCCTCCAGCACCTTGGGCAGCGAGTCGCGCCGCGTGAGCGTGTAGAACTTCTCGTGGTCGAGCGAGTCGAGCGAGACGTTGATGCGGCGCAGTCCCGCCTCGGCCAGCCCGCGCGCCTGCTCCTTGAGCAGGTACCCGTTCGTCGTCAGGCTCAGGCTCTTGAGGCCGTCCAGGGAGGAGAGGCGACGGACGAGTTCGGGCAAATCTTTGCGCACGAGCGGCTCACCGCCGGTCAGGCGGATCTCCTCGACCCCCATGCGCAGCATGACGCGCACGAGGCGCTCGATCTCCTCGTACGAGAGGAGGTCGCCCCGGGGGAGCCAAGTTAGGCCCTCGGCCGGCATGCAGTAGACACAACGGAAGTTGCAGCGATCGGTCACCGAGACGCGCAGGTTGCGAATACGCCGTCCGTACGAATCGACCAGCGGGCCGGTACGCGGGTGCTCCGAGCGGTCGAGCAACACTCTATCGACGCCCGCCGGCGGCGTCGCGACCATCGGCAACGTGCGATCTCTATCCATCTCTCTAGTGTAGCACCACTGATGGGGGAACCTTGCCCGTATTCCCGCGATAGTCCATCATTGATAGCAGTATGAAGCAAGACGGGTGGACCGGCGCACGGACGCGCGGAGCGACGATAGCGGGCCTAGTGGCGACACTTGCCGTGTGCCTGCTACTCGCGGGCTGCGGCGCGCCGACGGCCGCGCCACCCGCGGCGACGCCCACGCCGCGGCCCACGCCGCATCCAACACGCACGCCTGCTCCGCCCGCGACCCCATCGCCCCGGCCGACGACCGCGCCGAGCGATAGCCCGACGCCGCCCCCAACCCTACCCCCGACAGCCACGCCGACGCACACGCCGACAACGACCCCGACCGCGACGAGCACGCACACGCCGACGGCGACCCCGACCGCGACGAGCACGCACACGGCCACGCCGCATCCGCGCTGGACCGCCACGCCGACGCCGTTGCCGACGACGGTCCTGATTTCGCAGGGCGCGACGACGCGCAAGACGATCGCGCTGACCTTCGACTGCGGCGCGGACCGCGGCGCCGCCCCGGCCATCCTCGACCTCCTCCGCCACCAGGGCGTCCCGGCCTCCTTCGGCGTCACCGGCCGCTGGGCCGAGCAGAATCCCGACATGATCCGGCGCATGGTGGCGCAGGGCGAACAGGTCATCGACCACACCTACGACCATCAGTCCTTCACGGGGCTCTCCACGCATACGGTTCCGCTCACGGCGCGACAAATCGCGGACGAGCTTGAGGCGGCCGACGCGGTGCTGCGTCACCTCACGGGCAGTTCGAGCCGGCCCTACTACCGGCCGCCCTACGGCGACGAGTCGCCCGCTACCCTCGCTGCCGTGGCCGCCGCCGGCTTCAACGTCGACATCCGCTGGACCCTCGACTCGCTCGGATGGGAAGGGATCAGCGCGAGCGCGATCGAGTCGCGCGTGCTGGGCAACGTCGCGCCGGGTTCCATCATCCTCATGCACGTCGGCGCGGCCTCACAGGACGCGGCCGCCCTCCCGCGCGTCGTCTCCGCGCTGCGGGCGCGCGGCTACCGCTTCGTCACCGTCGCCGGTCTGCTGGGGGCCAATCATAGCGCCGCGACGACCCGTTCGCTCGGCCCGTCCTCGTATCGGGCCGTCGACCCGGCGGCGGTGTACTACCCGGCCACGACGACGACCGCGCAGGGTCCGCTCGCGGGCGACGTCGTGGTGCTCGACCCCGGACACGGCGGGGACGACCCCGGCACGTGCTACCCCTACGGCTACGGCTGCTATCAGGCTACCGGGCCCGACGCGGGTCCCGTGCTCCAGGAAAAAGAGGTCGCGCTCGACATCGCGCTCTACCACGTACTGCCACGGCTACACCTGCTCGGGGCCGACGTCTACCTCACGCGCACGACCCTGGAGCAGAACCCTTCGCTGGAGCAACGCCTACAACTCGCCAACTACGTCGCGCGCGTCGCCCAGGCGCGCAAACGCGGCCTCTTCGTCTCGGTGCATCTCAACGGCGCCGACGACCCGACCGTCGACTACGCGCAGGCTCTCTACGCGGCCAACCGCCCGCAACGGTTGGCCGCGTCCCTGGCGGACGCCTTCGCCCGCGCCCTGCGGCCGGCCCCGGCCGGCGGCGACCATGGCGTCGACACTTTCCCCGGCCACGTGCTGCGCCGCAACAGCCTGCCCGCGACGATCGTCGAGCCGGCCTTCCTCACCAACGCCTACCCCGTCGTCACCCCGATCTCGGTCACGCAAATCGTCACCGCGACGTCGGGCGCGGCGTTACGCCAGGGGCTACGTCTGACCGACCCCGTCGTACATGTGCGCGTCTCCGTACGGTCGCGCCTCAAGGCGCGGTCGCTCGCCGCGGGTACGCGCCACCTGGCCGTCGACGAGGCCTTCACCGGGACGGCGCCGTTGCGCCAGGCTATCACGCTCACGCGCACCGACGCGATCTCGGCGGCGCTCACCGGGCCCCTTCCGGTCACGCAAACCGTTCCGGCGTCCCCGATCGCCCCAACCCTGCTGGCGCTCGCCGCGTCCCAACCGCTTACCGGCGTCAATCCGGTCACGGCGACGATCCCGCCGACGCTGACCTACGTTATCAGCGTGACGGGCGCCGTCTCGGCGACCGCCCCCATGACGACCGTTCAGGGCGAGGGCCCGTGGTTAATCGCGGCGCACGCCGCGACGCGGCGCGTCAATCGGGACTATGACACGCTCCAACCGGATCAGGTGGCGCTGCGATACGCGTGGAACGACCGCGAGGAGGGGATCGCGCGCGGCCTCTTGCAGGGCATCGCCGCTTTCTACGACGCGCGTTTGCCCTCCTGGGCCCTACGCCCGCGCGCCGCGCCGGTCGGCCTAACCGCGATCACGCCCCCGCGATGACCGGAACCCTCGTAAAAACGCTGTAGCGAATCGGGACGCCAAGCCTTACCGCGGTCACGCCCCCGCGATGACCGGCGCGCCCCCGCTCGGCACGGCGGAACTGTGTGTAGTGGAGACCGTGATGAAGCCGCGGTTATGCAACACGGCCTGCCCGGCGGGCGAGAGGACGTAGGCCACGAACCGCCGCGCGAGTGCGGGCTGCGCGCTGCCCTTGACGACGGCGATGGGGTACTTTGCGATCTGGTTGAAGCGAGTTGGGATGGTCAGGGTCGTGACGCGCGGCGCGACCTTCGGCGTCACGTCGGTGACGTAGACGATCCCCGCGTCAGCCTCGCCCAACGCGACCTTGGCGGCGACCGCTTTGACGTCGGTCTCGTTCGAGACCGTGTTCTTCGTGACGCGCTGTACGAAGTTGGCGCCGAAAGCCCGGTCTTTAGCCATCGCGGCAAACGCCAGGCGCGCGTACTTGCCCACGGGAACGGCGGACGCGGCGAGCACCAACCGTACGCCCGGCCGCCCGAGGTCGGCCAGGCGCGTGACCTTGCCCGGGTTACCCCTGGGCAGGATCACGACGAGGCGATTACGCACGAAAACAACGGGCTTGGACGCGATAACCCCTTTGGCCTGCGCGAGCGTCATCTGCGTCCCGTTGGCCGACGCAAAGACATCGGCCGGGGCGCCCTGAATAAGCTGAGTGGCGAGCATGTCCGAGCCGCCGAAGTTGAACCGCACCGTCGCGCCATTGCGCGCCCCGAAGCTCGCGCCGAGCGTCGTGAACGCCTCTTTGAGCGAGGCCGCGGCGTAGACCGTCAGCGTCGTCCCCGTCGCCGCTGTCGCCCCCGTCGTCCCCGTCGCGCTCGCCGCGGCGGACCATGCCGACGCCTGCCGCGCCTGCCCCCCCCGCCAGGATCACCACACCCCCAAGGGCCACTGTGGACACCACGTTCCGCCAGGCTATCCGTCCCATATCCCCTCCACGCATCCGCTCCACGATGACCCCGTTCGGGCCACGATCGTCGTCACGCCGATCACGCGCGAGAGTACCATACTCAACGAGTGCATACTCACACGCTGACTATAGGGGATAGCCGCCCCGGCCGTCAATTCGGGGGGCGCCAAAGCAGGGTTCGGGAACAGCGCCGGTCAGATCGCCAGTGTTTCGTCAAAGGGAGTCGCTTAATTCTGTGCTAGGCGCGCTATGGCGTGGCCTTGGCCTCCTGCCACAGTGTCTCCAACCCTTCGAGGTCGAGCGCCGTGAGGTCGAGGCCGCGATCGCGCGCGATCGCTTCGACATGGCGGAAACGCTCCTCGAACTTGCGCACTGCCCCACGCAGCGCCCCCTCGGCGTCGATATCGAGGTGGCGACAGACCGAGGTGAGGGCGAACAACAGGTCGCCAACCTCGTCGCGCCGCTCGTCCTGATTCTCGGCCCCGGCGATCTCGTCGAGTTCCTCGCGTACCTTGGCCAGCGTCCCGCCCACGTCGGACCAGTCGAAGCCGACCTTGGCCGCCTTGCGCCCGACCGTCTGCGCCAACAGCAGCGCGGGCAGCGCGGGCGGGACGCCGTCGAGGACGGACGTGCGGCGCTCACCCTTCTCCACGCGCTTGATGCTCTCCCAGTTGCGCAGCACCTCGGACGAGCCGCTGACCGTGACGTCGCCGAAGACGTGGGGGTGGCGGCGCACGAGCTTGCGGTTGACCTCCTCGGCCACGTCGGCCAGTGCGAAGCGTCCGTCCTCCTCGGCGAGTTGGCTGTGCAGCACAACCTGCAGCAACACGTCGCCCAGTTCCTCGACGGTGTCGGCGTCGTCGGCGCGCTCGATCGCGTCGACCGCCTCGTAAGCCTCCTCGATCATGTAGGGGGTCAGCGAGGCCGGCGTCTGCTCGCGGTCCCATGGGCAGCCGCCGGGGGCGCGCAGGCGCGCCGTGATGTACCCCAGCGTGTTAGGCGAGCGCGGGTCGTCGAGCGGCGCCAGCGGCGGCACATAGAGCGAGGTCAAGTGCGGCGCGTCCTCGCCATCACCGCTCTCATGGGCGACATGGTCAAGCTCGGCCAGCGGGAGGGTGTCGGTCCGCGCCGCGGCCGTCCCGGCCGCGCGCACGAGTGTGACGGGATGCTGGGCGGGGTAGCGTTCCAGCAGCCACAGCTTGACGCGCGAGCGCGTGCGCGCGTCGTAGACCTGCCCGACGAGCAGGGGGGCCTGCGCGTTGAGGAGGCGGCTCGACGGCCCTGCCCACAGGTCCTGCAACCCCGTCGCGGCCTCGTGCCGCGTGGCCTCGCGGCGCGAGGCCTCCAGCGCGTCGACGATGTGTAGTCCCGCCGCGAGCGGGTCGAGCCGCAGCGCGGCGAACGCGGGCTCGAGGAAGCTCAGCCCATCCACTATCCGCACCGCGACGCCGTGCGCGTCCGCTTTGTCGAGTAGGAGCCGCACCGACGCCTCGCCCACCAGGGGGTGTCCGGGGACGGCGTAGACGGGATCGCCCGCGCTATCGCCCGCCGCGGTCGCGGCCGCGAGCAGCGCCGTGACGATGTGCGCGTAGACCTCGTCGAACGAGGCGGCGGACTCGTAGAGGTCGTCGAACGCACGCACCCGCGCGTCGGGGCGCAGGTCGCCCGCGAGGTCGTCGACTGTAGGGTGCCGCGCCGTGCGCAGGTACACATGCCGCGCCGCCCGCAGCGTCTCCAGCGCCTCCAGCGTCAGCAGCCGGCGCTCCCCCGGTCCCAGCCCGACAACGATGATGGTAGCCATGACTATAACGTATCGCTTTCCGCTTGGGCGGCGCCAGTGAGGGCGACGGCGCCCTCGTGCGGACAGGAGAAGAGGGGCGAATGGAGACCGGGCGGGACGATGACGCGCAGGGCGGCGGGGACGATCTGGACGTCGATCTCGGGATCGGCCTCGATGTAGTCGCCGTCGACCTGCACCGGGAGCGCGCCCTCGACGATACGCATCCGCACATGACGCGCCCGATAGTACAGCGGCCCGCCGCCGGGTGTATAGCGGCGCGCCAGCACGGTGAGGAGAGATGGGACACCCTGCCAGAGGCGGCGGCCCGGCAGGAGCACGACGTCGAGCAACCCGTCGTCGGCGACCGCCCCGGCCGCGAACGCCACGACGCCACCGTAGAGACGTGTGTTCCCGACGACGATCATCATGATGTGATGCGTGACCCGCTCGCCGTCGATCTCGAACTCGACCCGCGGTCCGGCGTAGCCCAGGGCCAGGCGCGCCGCCGTGACGACGTAGGAGAGCGGACCCAACGCCCGCTTGAGTCGCGCGTTCACGATCCCGGTCACGGCCCCATCGAACCCGAAGCCGGCCATCAGCAGAAAGTAGCGGCCGTTTATGCAGCCGAGGTCGACGCGGCGGTAGTGGCCCTCGACGAGCGCCTTTGCCGCGTCGACGGGTTCACCCATCAATTTGACCTCGCGCGCCCAGATGTTGACCGTCCCGAGGGGGATCACGCCGAGCGCCGTGTCGCTCCCCGCCAGCCCCTGGACGACTTCGTTGACCGTCCCGTCGCCCCCCGCCGCGATAGCCACATCCTCGCCGCGCGCCGCCGCCTCGCGCGCCAGCCGCGTCGCGTCGCCGCGCTCTTTGGTCTCGCGCGGCGTGAGGTCCCACCCCCGCGCGGCGAAGACCGCTTTGATCGCGGAGATGTCGGTCTCGCTATCGTGCCCCTTGCGTCCCGCCGTGGGATTATAGATCAGCGAGCCGCGTACCCGCGTCGGCGGCGTGGATCCGTCCGCCTCCTCGGTCCCAGAGACCGTCGTGGCCGCGCGTTTTTCGTCCATCAGAGCGTCGTTCCTTTCACTACTTCTTGCTACGTCGTCGGCTATCGGCTACTATGGCCGCGCGGGCTTCGCCCTCCTCGTCCCACGGCGTCTTCTCGGTTCCGACGATGATGCAACTCTCGTGGCCCTTGCCGGCGAGCAGGATCGTGTCGCCGGGCCGGGCCAGGCGCACGGCCGTCCCGATGGCCTCGCGCCGATCGGGACGCAGGAGCAGGGTCCTTTCGTCGCGCGCCCCGGCCGCCCGCGCCCCGGCCGCGATCTCCTCGATGATGGTCAGCCTGTCCTCCAGCCGCGGGTCTTCGTCAGTCAGGACGACGGCCTCGCAACGCTCGGCGGCGATCCGCCCCATCACGGGCCGCTTGCCGCGGTCGCGCTCCCCCGCCGAACCGAAGACGGCGATCAGGCGGCCGGGCGTGACCGCGCGCAGTTCGTCGAGCACCTTGGTCAGGCTATCCGGCGTGTGCGCGTAGTCGACCACGACCGTGTAGGGCTGGCCCGCGTCGACCCGCCGCATCCGCCCCGGAACCCCCGGCGCCGCGCTTAACGCCTCGGCCGCCGCCTCCAGGCCGATCCCTTGCGTATGGGCGTAGGCCAGGGCGGCGAGCAGGTTGTACACGTTGAAGCGGCCGGTCATGGGACTGCGCGCCGTGACGGCGTGCCCACCGTCGGGCGCGGTGACGCGGAAGCGTATCCCCTCGGCCGTCACCGCCACGTCGTGAGCGCGCACGTCCGCCTCCGGGTGTAGCCCATACGACGTGACGTCCGCGGCGCCGGCGTCGCGCATATACGCATAGGCGTCGTCGTCGCGGTTCAAGATGGCGGCCGGTTTGATGTTCCCTTTAGGGATGTTCCCTTTAGGATAGTGACCCAGACCCTGGAAGAGGCGCGCCTTGGCCGCGCGGTAGTTCTCGGGCGTGCCGTGGAAATCGAGGTGGTCGGAGGTCAGGTTAGTGAACACGCCCGCGTCGACGTGGCAGCCGCGCAGGCGGTCGAGCATCAGGGCATGGCTGGTGGCCTCGACGACGGCATGCGTACACCCGGCCGTGACGGCGCGCGCCAGGAGGGCCTGCACATCGGGCGACTCGGGGGTGCTCTGGCGCGACGCGTTGTCCCACGCCACGTCGCCCACGCGGAAGGCCACGGTGCTGATGAGCGCCGCCGCGCGCCCGGTCCCCTGAAGGACGGCGTGCAGCAGGAAGCTCGTCGTCGTCTTGCCGTCGGTCCCGGTCACGCCGACGACGTCGAGCCGGTCGGACGGGTGGCCGTAGAAGGCCGCCGCGACGTCGGCCATGGCGGCGCGGGCGTCGGGGACGACGATATGCGGCACGGGCGGCTCGTCGCCCGGCGGGTATTGGCACAGCACGGCGGACGCGCCGCGCGCGACGGCCCCGGCGATGAAGCGGTGGCCGTCGACGTGGACGCCCGGCAGCGCCACGAACAGGTCGCCGCCCGCCACTGCCCGCGAGTCGTAGGCAATACCGGTGATATCGACCTCAGTGACCGCGCGTGGGCCGTAGAGCGTTGCGCCGGACAGGGCGGGCAGGAGGTGTGATAAGAGCATACGTCTCCGTTATTTCATGATCGATTGTAACACGCCCGCGCATCTACGGCGCGATGAGCAGGCCGCCCTCAACCTGCCACACCTGCGGTGGATCGGCGAAGAGACCGTCGAGGTGGTGCGGCTCGGCCGTGGTCAGGAACACCTGTGGATGCGCGCGCGTCAACTCCAGCACGGCCGCGCGACGCGGCGCGTCGAGTTCGGAGGTCGCGTCGTCGAGGAGCAAGATCGGCCATTCGCCCGCCTCGCGATGGAGGTAGGCCAACTCGGCGAGCTTGAGGGCCAGCGCCACCGAGCGCTGCTGCCCACGCGAGCCGAAAACCGTCGCGTCGACCCCACCGGTCGTGAGCCGCAGATCGTCGCGATGCGGCCCCACGAGCGAGACAGCCGCCCCGAGTTCGCGCCCTCGCTGCGCCGCCAACTCGGCGTCGAACGCGCCGCGCACCCCCGCCGCCGCCCCGCCTTCCAGCGGGACCGACGACAGGTAGGTCAGCCGCAACTCCTCGCGGCCGCCGCTGACACGCCCGTACATCTCCGTCGCGGCGGTCGCGAGATACGCCACGGCCTCGGCGCGCTGCGCCACGATCGTCGTCCCATACTCGACGAGCCGGCCGTCCCAATAGCCAAGCGTCTCGGGCGGCTGGACGCGGTCGCGTATCCCCCGCAGGAGACTGTTGCGCTGCGCCAGCGTCTTCGTGTAGCCCTGCAAGGCGCGGTAGTACGAGGGGTGGACCTGGCAGAGGATGACGTCGAGGTAGCGGCGGCGCAGCGCGGGCGAGCCGGCCACGATGTCGATGTCGGTCGGGGCGAACAGCACGGCGTTGACCTGCCCCAGCACCTCGCCGGCCCGGCGCGGCACGCCGTTGACCTTGAAGCGCTTACGCGCCGTCCCGCCCGTGCCCGGCGCGCCGCCGGAGAAGGGGGTCGTCCCGTCTCCGCCGTCCTGGATCACGATGTCGAGGTCGACCGGCCCCTTGGCGCGGTCGACGCGCGCGGTGATGCGGGCGAACGGGGTCGGCGCGAAGGGGTCGGGCGCGCCCCATGTGATGAGGTCGGCGTCCGAGCGCGTGCGCTGCGACTTCGTGGTCGCCAGCAAGTAGATCGCCTCGAGCAGGTTTGTCTTGCCCTGCGCGTTGGAGCCCTGCAGCACGATAACGCCCTGCCCGAAGCGCGCCTCCAGGCGCCGATAGTTGCGGTAGTGGTCGAGCGTCAGACGTTCTAGCAGCACAAGGCGGTTTCTCCGAAGCGTACGCGGGCTTAGCGCCGGGCCCGCGACGGCGGTCGCGTCCTGGATTAAGTGTACACTGCTACTTGTCGAAAGCAGACGTGTGAGGGTGTGGCGGTATGGGAGAGGGTCAGGAGATGCGCGTCGATTGGGACGAGTTGCGGCGGATCAAGGCCGAGGGCCTGCTCGCCGTCGTGCCGCACCCCGATCCATCCGCCGGACTGTGGCTGCTCAACTACACGGCGCGCGCGCAATTCCAGGGGGCGTGGGACCAATACCCGGTCCTGCTGGACTGCCGCGGCCTGGTGGTGACCGCCGACGGCGCGGTCGTGGCCAAGCCGTTTAGAAAATTCTTCAACGCGGGGGAGCGGCCCGAAACGCGCCTGGAGGCGCTCGCCACGCTCGGCGCGCCCGAGGTCACGCACAAGTTGGACGGGTCGATGCTCCTGACCTACCCCTATGGCGGTGGTCTCCGCATAGCCACGCGCGGCTCGTTCACGTCCCGCCAGGCCGCGCGCGGAACAGTGATATGGGACGAGCGCTACGCCGCCTCGATCGGCGACAGGCTCGACCCAGATCTAACCTACGTGTTCGAGCTTGTCGGCCCCGAGAACCGTATCGTGGTGGAGTACGCGCGGGAGGGACTGACCCTCATCGGCCTCGTCGTCACCGCGACCGGCCGCGAGTTGCCCTACGCCGGCGTCGCGCGGGAGGCGTCCCGCCTGGGACTCCCCCACGTCGAGGAAGAATCGCTCGCGGGCGGCGTCGGCGGCTGGCAGGCGCTGATGGAGCAGGAGCGCCCCAACTTCGAAGGCTTCGTGCTGTTCTGGCCGGAGCACAACCTGCGAGTCAAGGTGAAGCTCGTGGAGTACGTGCGCCTCCATCGCATCATATCCGGCTTGAGCGAGCGCGTCGTGTGGGAGCACCTGCGCGCGGGCACGAATCTCGACGCCGTGCGCGCCGTCGTGCCCGAAGAGTTGCGGGAATGGCTCGACGCGACGGCGGCGACGCTCGCCCGCTCCCATGCCGACCTGGAGGACGAGGTGCGGCGGGTCGTCGGCCTGACGCACGCGGCGGGGCTGGACCCGGCGGACCGCGCGCAGCGCCGCGACGTGGCCGCGATCGTCCTGCGCGAGAGCGGACCGGCGCGCCCCGCCGTCTTCCTCGCCCTCGACGGCAAAGACTACGCCGACACCCTCTGGAAGCTCCTCGAACCGCGCGGCGCCGCGCCGGTCCGCCCGCTGGAGGAATAGCCGCCTGTCGGCGGACATAAACAGGCGCCGCCATCGTACGATATCCTCCGTGTCCGCTGTGTCCGCTTTTGCGCGCCAACGCGTCTTTATAGGCGGTAGGCGCGAAGGGACGCCGGCCGTTCACGGATAGAGAGAGGGATATCCTCGTGCATGACAGCGTGGTGATCCCGTTTGGGGAGGGGTACGGCGCCGTGAGCGAGAGCGAGGAGGACATGCTCGTCACGGCCGCACGCGAGGACCCCGCCGCCTTCGGGGTCTTGTACGATCGTTATCTCGACCGCGTCTACGCGTACCTGCGCGCCCGGACAAACGTCGAGGAAGACGCGGCCGACCTGACACAGCACGTCTTCCTGCGCGCGCTGCGCGGGATACACGAGTATCGCGGCGGACGCGATCGGTTCGCGCCCTGGCTCTTCCGCATCGCGCGCAACGCCGCCACCGATTTCTATCGCCGCCGACGCGACAGCGTGACGTGGGACCTCGTCCCGGCGGTCCTTGAGCCGATCGCCGAGGGTGACCTCGAGTCGGGGCTGCTCCGCGACGAGGACCTATCCCGCCTGCGCGCGCTCCTCGCCACGCTCGATCCCGAGCGGCGCGGACTCCTGGCGCTGCGCTTCGCGGCCGGCCTCACCATCGCGGAGATCGGCGCGGTCGTCGGCAAGAGCGAAGAGGCGACCCGTAAGCGGCTGACCCGCACTATCCACGCCCTACAGGAGCAGTACCATGACACCGATCGATAAGCGCTACCCCGACCTTATGGGCGACGACGATGGGGCGGCGCCAGGGCGGGCACACCTCGTCGCCGACCTCGACCGCGCGTACCGCGCCCCCGCCCCGGCGCACCTGCGCGCCGCGATCGCGCGCGCGGCCACGGCCGCCCAGCCCATACCGGAGCGGCGACGCCGTCCGCGCTGGCGTCGCCCCACTCTCGTCGCGGCCGCCCTGCTGGCCGCCCTCGTCGCGGGCGTGGCCTCGGCCAACGTCAACCCGCCGCTCATCGACGAGGCAACGCGCTACTCACCGGGCGAGGGGGTAATTCTGCGCCAGTACGCCCACTCCGTCAACGTCGCGGCGAGCGCCTGCGGCTATACCCTGCGGCTCCTGCGCATCTACGCCGACGCCAACAGGGTCGTCGTCGGCTACACGCTCAGCGGCCCCGCTGGGCGGCCGTTCCGCTCCGAGGGAGCCGACATCCCGGTCCTGGCCGACGCGCGCAACCCCCGCGCGTACATCGAGAACCTCAACCTCGGCGCCAGCTTCGGGGTGGTGGGACCGACGGAGGGGCTCTTCGCCGCCTACGACGCCTACAAGATCACCCAGGGCGCACGCGCGTTACGCCTGCGCCTGACGCTGCCGTCGGCTTCGCTCAACGAGGATATCTATCCCCTGGCGCTGGGCGCGCCACGGTCGTCGTGCGAGACGTATAGCGACGGAGGAATACGCCAGGTGGGGCCGCCCTTCCCGGTCTTGGGCGCGATCCCCGCACTGGCCGCGTTGTTCCCCGGGCTCACGAACACCGTCCACGAGCGGATCGTCTCGATCCACAAGCCGCTCTCGGTCGCGTTCACGGTCCCGGTCGACCCCGCGCGCCGTGTGATCGCGCCGCGTCAGACGGTCGTGGCCGGCGGACCCCCGCTGACGCTCGACCACGTCGTGGTGACGCGTAGCGAGACGCGCGTCTACCTGCGGCGCACGACGCCGGGGCACATCCTCGAGTTCCTCAATATCACGCTCTACGCGGGTAAACGCCGGTACAGCGAGGGCATTCCGTTGTTCCACGACTGGTGGCAGGATCACGCGCCCGCGACGCGCCTGTACGACTTCTGGTTCGAGGGACCGCCCTACATCGACCACGGACAATGGACGCTTGTCGTGCAGCGGGACCCTTATGTCATGACGGCCCCCTCGCGCCTGTTCAGCGGTGGCCCCTGGATCTTCCGCTTTCGCGTGTTATAGCGCCGTGTCGAGCGAGTGAACGCCCGCGACGATGGTCGCGGTCCCGGCATATATGAGAAAATGCGCGTGCATGGGCTGGCCTCGGGGTCGACTCACGATACCAGGTTGGACAGGGGCGACATGACACATATGAAAATTGTACGGCCCATCACCGTGGCGGCCGCGCTCCTGACCGCGCTGGCGGGGGGGACGGCGACGTGGCTGGCAATGGCTAACACCGATGGCGCTCCGCAAACAGTCCGTCTAAACGCGCCAGGCGCGGCCTCGAGCATCGTGGTGGACGAGCGGGCCGGCCACGCGCTCGTCGTCGGCGATGGCCCGCACAGTGTACTGACCATACTGGACACGCGCGACGGCCGTGTCCTCGGCGCCGTTCCCCTGCCAGGGCACTATGTCGGCGACGCCGCGGCCGTCGCGGCGCGGTTCGGCCACCTCTTCGTGCCCAACACAGTCTCCTCCTACAATAACTCCGGCTCCAGCGTGGACATGCTCGATACGCGCACGGGGGCGTTCCTCCGCGCGATCGCCGTCCCGGTCGGACCCGCCACCGTCGTCGCCGACGATCGAAGCGGACACGTCTTCGTCGCGTCGACAGGGGCGATGAATCCGAAAGGAGGCGTCGGCGGCGGGGTCGTCGTGAGTATGCTCGACGCGCGCGACGGCGCGACGCTGCGGCATACCACCGTCCCACTTGTGGCCGGGACAGCCGCGATGGCGGTAGACGGCATGACGGGACGCGTCTTCGTCGTCGGCTATGCCGGCAACGCCGTCGTCATGCTCGACACCCACACGGGGCGGCTGCTGCGCGTCGTGCCGGTGGGCATGCAGCCCTGCTGCGTCGTCGCGGACGAGGCGACGGGGCGCGTCTTCGTGGCGAACGAGGGCAGTAACACCGTCAGCGTGCTCGACGCCCGCACGGGAGCGGTTCTTACGACGAGCCCGGCCGGCTTCGCGGCGGGACTGGCGGTCAATCCCCGCGCCGGCCGCGTCGTCGTCGCGAACGGGTCGATGACGGTCACCCTCCTCGACGCCCGGAGCGGCGCCGTCCTGCGCGCCGTCACCGTCGGCGGCGGTCCCACGGCGGTCAGCGTCGACGCGCGCACGGGCCGCGCCGTCGTCACAGGGACGGGAAATAGCGTCTCGATCTTGCTCCATCGGCTCGGGCATGGGCAGCTCGCCCAATTCGGCGAATGGAGGGGCGACTACGTGACGGTGCTCGACACGCGCAGCGGGGCGATCCTCCGCCGGGCGCATACGTCCTCGACGGACAGGATCGCGGTAGATCAGTGGACCGGCCATGTCTTCATCGCGGACTACCAGGGCAACAGCGTGCATATGCTGGACGTCACACGCTAAAAGGCCTTGCGGCTTAGAAAAGCCGCGTATCGAAGGAGAACTGCTCCATACAGGGTTCGGGCATCATTCGTGCATCTTGAGCGCGGCCCATGACCCTTTGGCCATCACGATCTGCGATTCGGAGACGAGGAGATAGCGCCATCTGACGCCAACCTGGGGGTCTGCGCTGACGTGATTGGCCCAACGCTTGGCCGCCTGTTTCTTTGCCTGGACATCGGTGTCGGTCATCTCGTTGTCGGCCTTTACCTCGACGATCCAGTGTGTCGTATCCGTTTCGACCGCGATGAAGTCGGGGTGATATTGGTTCCCGGCCCCGTTCCACAAGATCGGCAGGTCGCCGATGAGCAAACGCACCCAGTAGTCGATCGGGGCGGCGGCGTCGAGCATATTGGCCGCCGCGCGCTCGGTGCTGGAATCGAACCACACCTGGCTATATAGCGACCGGCGCCACCCTTCGTACCCCATCGCTTTGCTGAACGCCCCATGGCGATCGGCACTCGCGGTCGGTCGAGCAATCCTCAACGGCGCGAAGACGCTGATCTCGGCGACGTATCACTCTAAAA
>JAABUO010003210.1_pt1 | contig 19572 bp, 34 predicted proteins | sample 5559291 | NCBI WGS metagenome assembly JAABUO01 (sample SAMN10711878, study PRJNA513372) | rock metagenome | isolation source: Antarctica rocks | place: Antarctica: Victoria Land, Finger Mt sud
CATTGCATGGCATGTCAGGGGTCTCCCATTGCATGGCATGTCAGGGGTCTCCCATTGCATGGCATGTCAGGGGTCTCCCATTGCATGGCGTGTCAGGGATCTCTCATTGCATGGCATGTGAGGGGATGTCCCATTGCATGGCATGCAAGGTTTGAATGCTTGATGGGTCAGCGTGTGTATCAGTCTAGTGACGTGGCAGCAAGGCCACCCCTCAGAAGAACCTGTATAACAAGAGATCCAAGATCTACAAAAGAATTTATTTGAAGATTTTCCCACCCTCCAACCACTTCAATGCGATTTTCCTTTCCCACAGGGATCGTATGATCACCTATGAGTTTGTTTCAGACTGTGTAGACATGATGGTACTGACAACCTTGGCACATCTGTACAACCTTGGCACATCTGTACAACCTTGGCACATCTGTACAACCTAGTTTGTTGGCTGAGGATGTACATCCTCCTCCTCCTGTGTGTGTGCTGTGCTCGGGGCTGATACAACCAGAAACATGCTTTGTGAACAAACTGTAGCTGTGGATTAAAATTGCAATGCGACTCAGAATCAGAGTCAATCATTCAAGCATCTACTTGATCTGGTTCACAAACTTGCACTTTCACAATGCATCAGCACTTGATTTACAACCGTGGCATCTCGTTGATTGTTGGATGCATACAATAAAGCTGGAATGCAGGTGGGAGGAAGACACGGAAGGTGTGCATACTGACCTCAGGCAGAAGTCTCTAGATTGGCTCAGCGAGTGCTTTGAGGCAGCTCATCAGAGTGCACGCCAGGCCATTGACTACATGTGCAACTTCATTGGCATGAAGGTCTGCGATTCACCCAGCCTGCCCTTGCTGTCCAAGGCGTGGTCCTGCCACCATTTGCTTGTTGCATCATGTCCACCCATCATCAGTGTGATGTATCTTCATTGTGATGAGTCAATGTATTGAATGGCATGCCTAAATTGGTGGAGTGTCCAGAGGCCAAGGCTGAGATACCCTGCAAGTTCATCGTCTGCCTTTTGTAGATGCAGAACAGACTTACCCTCTGTGGGCCATCATATGTTGAGCAACATTCTATTACTCAATCTCTCAAATTCTGTGGGAAGTTGCGTCAGCGAAAACTGCTCCCCATTGACCCTCTGCACATGTTGCTTGCATCACAGCCGCCCACAGCTTCACCTTAGTTCTCATGATGGAAGGTTTTGGATACACTTGCACAGCTGTGACTCTGCTGCAAAACTTGTTTGTAGTCAAGGGGAGTACCAAGTGTTGAAGGATAGGCACCATGATCATGTGCAGAATCTTTGGGTGTACTTACTGCTGATTTCCTGTGATACATGCTCACCATTCCAAGGGCCATCACACCTCATGCTTGCTGCAGACCGTGTTCTTTGATATGCGGAGGGCAGTGCTGGAAGAGATGTACCAGCACCATGTGGAGAGCGCCCGCATGCACCCAGTTTTGGTCCAGCTGGATGCCGCTCTGGGCGACATGTGTGCAGCAGCCAATGACTCCCTGCATGCTTACCTGGCGCGCTCACTGCTGCAAGCCACCACTGTGGCAATGCAGCGCGTACTGCTGGATGGAGGACCCTACAGGTATGGGCTGCTTCTCCTTCTGCTCTGACTAGCTTGTAATGGCCAGTGCTGCCCTGGGTGACATGCATGCAGCAGCAGCAAGTGGCTTCTTTGCATCCCACTGTGGCTGATGTCCTGTCACAAGCCAATAACAGTGGTGGCCATGCAGCAGTTATCACACAAAGGGCCCTACAGGTTTGGGCAAATGCCCTGCTTGCTCAGCGTCTGGTACTCTTGCCATCGGGTTGAATGCTTGCAGCAGATCAAATTTTGACAATGTCAACGTAAGTCATGAGGGAAAACGTGTACAAGCCTTTGTCTAGCAACACATGCAAAAGACAGAACTTGTTGCATCATCCCTGCAGGCTGTACATAGCAGATGATGTGGAGTACGTTGAGCAGGATCTGGAGCAACTGAGGGTGCTGTTCCTGGCAGATGGGCAGGGGTTGCCAGCCCAGGACATTGAGGACCTGTGCACGCCTGTCGTGGACCTGCTCAATGTCTTGCAGTTGGAGACAGGCATTCTCATCAAAAACTTCAAGGACGTATGTTTTCAAGACTTCAGCTACTCAAGACAGCTTGCGTTGTGTTGCTATGCATTGTCATGGTATTGCTGCTGCAATCATGTCTGCATGGTTTCTTTATGCATCTTTGTTCTGCAGTCATGTCTGCTTTTATGCTGTGGCAGATTTCAAGTCAATGCCAGATTAAACAGCCACAACATTTCTTGGCTTCATACTGTGCTCAGAAAAGCAGATCTCTCCACTAGTGGAGGCTCTGTCAGAACTTGCTCGATTGTGTCATAATGTCATGTGGCTGTTGTGCTCAGTGCTTGCTTTTTGCCCCAGACAGCCTGTTGGCAACCCATACTTCTGTATGCAGGCCAAAGAAGAAGAGAAGAAAGCGCTGAAGGCTGGCAGAAGCCCCACACAGCATACCAGTCTAGTCTATGATCCTGATATCCTCCAAAGAGTTCTGGCGCACAGGTACATCGCCCCTTGCGTGTTTGCTGCCTCATGCCTGATACATAAATGGCAATGCATAGGGGTCTAATGTTGTGCCAAAAGAAGGCAGTAGTGGATGGCCTACTGCCATCCGTGTGGTACATGTATGTGAGTCACCAGACCGCATGTTGTGCAGGGCTGACCGAAATGCATCCAAATTCTTGAAGAAGGAGCTTCGGTTGCCGAAGAAGCTGAGCACAGGCACCAACTTGTCTAGCAGTGCATTCAGCAGTGGTGGCTTGAAGGCCAAATCTGGAGGGTTTGGTAGATTCAAGCGCAAGGGCTAGCATTATGTCAACCTTTCTTTGGTTGCAGCAAGGCCACATGCCTTGAGTCATTGTTCTGTATTCGAATAGTGCCTGACTCGTTACTTGCCAACAAATGACCTGAAATGAATTAACCCAAAGCATGAATGTGTCGATTGATAGAATTGCCAGCTGCAGCAGGATGATCTAAGCCATAAAATGCGGCTTGTCTAACCAGTATGACAGTGCTGTTTCAGAGTCTGCAGGGAAAATGTCTGTGCACATGTGTTGCAAACTTTTGTGATTGTCTGTAAACCAAGGCATTTTATCAAACTCTGCAAATCAGTGCATCAGCAAAGATCTGTTCCTGAGATCCAGATTGTAACAATACAACCTAGTTCATCTCGTTGATTTGCTCTTGAGCTTCTGAAGAGCAGCAAAATGACCAGACCTCTTGAATTCTGCTGGCGATTGTGTCTTCGACCTCAGGTGCTGCTCTGAAGGTCCAGCAGACCATCCAGTTGTTTGTCCAGAATCCCTCACCTCTGCAACTGCACGTGCACAGTCCGTTTACTTTCCCTGGTGATCTGTATGTGCAGCGCCACGGCAACATAGAAATGAAAACTCACAGCAGCAAATATACTCACAGCGTATACTGCAGTCAGGTTGACCACATAAATTTGCACTTGGAAGCGCCAGCATGATGGCATCGTTGACAACAGGACCAAGATCAATGGCTTGCATTTCTGGTGGGAAAGGCAGCTGGCATGGGTCCTCAGGCATGTCATCAGCATTCAAAGAAGCATCCAGCCAGACCTGCAGGGCATCTACTCGTTCTGACACTACATTTGAACATGCCCATTGCAAGCAAGCAATGAAGATAGCACATGTTCATGACAGCATGACAGCTGAGTGGCTGCAGAGAGTACATCGGCTGTCACTTTCAACACACAGCCAGTCAGAGACCATGTTGTTACAGGTTGTATGTATAATACCTTCAAGGTTGCCTGTAAAGGCTGGTAAAACGTCGCCAGACAGCAGTCACACTGCAGTGGTAGCTCTGCTGCTGCGGTTCCATCCAAAAAATACCCAGCTCCCACAGGCACTATGTCAACTGCCAACTGCACTTTGCTGTTACTACATGCCTGCACCAGCAGACTTGATATAAATTTTTGTATGATTAATCATAGGATTTGGGAGATGGAATTTCAGCAATGCTTGAACATGTTGGCATAAAGTTAATGGTCAAGCTCACCTGACTGTCAAGCACTTTGATCATGTCAGGTGTGTGCAACTCCTCAGCGGTTGTGTTGAACAACAAATGCCAAGGAGGGGGTCTGTACGCTAAATCTCCACGTCTGAGTTCAACAGCAGCCTTCTTCTGCCTATGCGCTGCTGAGAAGCGCTGACGCCGTGTACCAACAGGCTGCTTTGCTGCTTGTGTTTTCCACTGTGCTTGTGTTGGCTGAGTAAGGTCTGTTTTCGTGACACTCGCAGGAAGCCTTGCGCACTCCATGAAGGACAGTTGAATGCAAGTCAGCCTAACATGGTGTCAACGCATTGACACACTGGCACAAGCTGGAACGCCTGTCAAGTTTCTCTAGCGAGCATAGGCTTAGACGTGAAAGCCTGGCTATACGGGTCAGGGGTCACCTGCAATGTGCAACAAACACCGTAGCTCTGATAGAATATCTCTTGTTCTACATTAGCGACACGGAGCACAGAGGCACGTACAAGAGCTGCCTTCAGAGCGTAAGCGACCACGAAAAACAGGCAGATCACTAATAACTCGAACTCGGCCGCCGCAAAGGCGGACGCGACGCTGTGGACAAATCGTACGCTCAAAGGCTCTGTGCGACGGTGATCATAAGCATGAGCTGTCGGCATTTTGTGCAATATGAGCAAGCCTGTCTGCAGGCCTTGGTCAACGTTGACTTGAAAACCTGTCTGACAAGCCTTGCAAGCCTGACAGCAAGCGGAATGCTACCTACTAACGATCACATCAAGTGACGCACCGGCAGCTACAGTGGCACAGTATGCTCAGTGTGAAGTCACCAACTTGGTTTGTTGGCCATATCATGAAGATTTATAGGCCATACACATGAAGGACGAACTGGTCATAGCTCATGATGTATGTCCCTTGGAGAGGAATTGGAGGTCTACCAAAGGTTGCTGATGACTGTGATGCAAATGACATAAAAAAGTGACACTACTCAATAGGCTGTGAAGCTTTTCCTCCGGGCAAAATGCAGCAAGCGTTGCAAAAAGTTCAGCAGCACTTTTCAGGGTCTAGCTGCAAACAAGCCTGTGTTAACAATCAAGAAATGTTAGTATTTGTACACAAGGCCTGATGCACATCACGACACAACATGCAATGATGATGTCAGGCAGTTGACATTATGCAAGTCAGAGATAGTCAGAAGTGCAATTTGTGACCATCGTGCAGAAGTATGGGTCTTGAGGTCACTTTAACGCAAGCATAAGCAAGACCAGAGCATCAGCGCTATTTGCCACTTTGCCAGAATAAGCTCGTGTAAGGTGGTAGTGTTACACAAGTCTTGCTTGGATACAAAACAAAACCAAACACATGCAACTGCAGCTTGACCTGCAGTGCTAACGCAACAGTCAGAGGACGCTGATGAACCAATTGTGCATAGGCTACCAATTGAAACGTGCAGTCCACATCAATATGCATTCGTGCTTGTTGGGGTTTCTTGAGCAGACAACAAGGTTGCACACAGCCATCATGCTTGAACTGCCAGGAGCTGCTTCTAGCTACAACAACCATACTTCAGTTGTCAGGCCCAGACTTGCAAACGGCATGCCAATTGCAGATGGGAAGTGAATGACTATGAGACCACAAAGCAGAGGAATGGCATCTCAAGACTGCCTGAGATGTAGCATTGCACTTATGTCACAGCTAGATAGGATTTCTTCGTCGGCCTAGCTTGTCATATGCCATGTTGAACTTGTCCACCATCTCATTGACATTGTAAAGGCCTTTGGTGATTGTGGACATCATCAAGGACATCATAGCATCACTGTATTCCTGTACATGTGTCAAGCTCTGGATCAGCATAAAGGCACAAGCATCTCAGCATCACCAAGTAAGGTAGGAAGCAAAGACTCTCATTGCTGTCTGTAACATAGCCGCAAACATTGAACCTGCCCATTGACTCTGGCACATCAAGCGTCAATTGAACAGGACGTGCATTGAGGAAAGTGGTTACCATGATGTACTCTTCCTTAAACTGCTTAGAGTCCATAGCTGGTAGACGCCGGAGTAAACTTGATGCTTGCCGCAACAAAGCATGGTCATATGGCACCTGACCTGCGTGCCCCCAAAATAGGTCATGAGGAGAATATCAATCCCTGTCCAGCTGTTGCACTTCCAAACATACACATGTCAAGATTGACAGCAGTCAAATTGCAATTCACATACAATGGGCAAGAACCTTGTTCAAGTAATGCTAGACAATACAGCAAAGCTCCTCACCATCCTGCATTTTCTGAATATGTTGGTATAAAATGCCTATGCGCCCTGAGAGCATCTTCAATGCTGACTGGATGGCTGTCAAATGCGCTGCCACTGCAATTCATAGCACAGAGATCAGCTGTAGGCACAGGCGTTTTGCAAGTAACATCTGTCATCCATCATCGCCAGAGGTGGTGCTTGCAATTCCAGCAGTGCAAGCATGCAGACGCTTCATCTACATGTTTCAACTGGGTGTGAAGACAGGGTCCCTGTGCAACATCTCTTTGACACCTTGCCAAAGTTTGACACCGTGTAAAAGCAGTAGCGTGGGTGCTCACATTGGTCAGTGCCTGTGGGGTTGCCTGTTGCATGAACCTTCGCAACTTGGTTGACTCCTATCCGTTCTGCCTCTGATGTCTGCAAAGATTTCGACATTGCCTTGCTGAGTGCTTGCTCCAGCAGATCAGAAGGCAGACAGTTAGTTTGAGGAGCAGACAAGGCAATAGCTCACCTCTACTGTGAATTTGGCCTGCACAAAGATAAAAGATGGCCTGTCATCTACCACATGGAGCTCTGCAAAAGCATATGGCATCAGACCAGCACACGTGCTGTTTGCTTGTTGCAGGGCACCATGGTCCCCAAACAGTGCCAGCAACACCTCAATAATTGGGTGTAGCAGTGGAGCCACTGGCTGCATCGAACGAGTTCGCGTGCTTACCGCTCTCATACAAGGAGACAGGAAGATCTTTCCTAATGACATTCTGTTGGGTGTGAAACAGCAGGAACACCGGAGACTCGTTGAGCTCCATGATCTGGAGCACATCACAAGCAGGTCTTAAAAATCTCAAAAGTGTTCACAGATCACAGCCAGAAAATTTACACACAGCAGTGCTTTGAATTTGACGAGGGGAGCTGATATGTGGTCACAAGCAAATGCACAGCAGCAAGCTGATGTAGAGGCTGCATGAGTGTCATGCATGCGTGATCCAGCAGGTATACATGCCTTTCTATGTATGAGCATGTCAGCTTCCTGAACATCTTCACCAGTTGCATACCAGCCAACAATGTCCAGCTTAGGGAACACTTGCTTATCTGTATTGAAAAAGATTGCTCAGGTACAGATGGCACAAGGCAGACCTGAACAGTTGATATCCTTGCAGCACATTTTGACAGTGCATGCTGCTAAATCAAAACCTACACTGCTCGGTTTTCTTGGTCAGCAAACCCTCGTCTATAATGAGGCCTGAGGCTGTGTTCTCATACATGAACTCAAAAGAGTTGCTGACATCCACCACCCTTCCATTTTGCTGACCCAAAAGGCATCCTAGCACTCGTGGTGGGGGCAGGCTAGGATCTTCAAGATTTGCTTTAGCCCGAGTGTGGTGGTCACTGACATTCAACAACACAAGCTGCAGCGCACTTGCTCATCAGTGAGCTTGCTTAACTGCTATCATTCGAGAAACACGGGCAAAAATTATCGCACCGGATGCAGGTGAAAGTCAAGCCCAGATGAACTTTGCTTGCTGCTGTCTTTGCCAGTCATAATGCTGCCCAGCAGCTGTTTGCCTGATTCTCCTGTGTAGCAATGTTTGCGCGCTGGGAACAATTCGAGTTGTATTTGAGACAGTGGTCAAGACAGAATGTGATCACCAAGTCAGGATACACAGACAGCCCTCAAAGTTTGCTTATATCGACTCAACAGAGAAGCGGAGTTTGATCTGTGATCCGGACACGGATATAACTGATACCCACAAGATTGCTCCCGACCACGTTGCTCTCATGCATGCATAGCACCGATCTGAACGTCCTCAAAACCACAATAGGTCAACTCAACCTAACAATTCAAGCCGCTTGCATAACAGCTGTGTCAGACTAGACCGCACGCTGGTTGTCCTTGGTTGATTATACGGTTTGTAAGCCTGCAGTGAAGCCGCATGGTGCTGCATCGGTAGAATAATCAAAGAGCCGTTGCAAAGGAAACAACTGGGACCCGTCTGCATGCGTTATACTACCGATGGTGTCAGTCATACCTAGCCAGGCCTGGCAAGGGACAGCCTCTAATACCATGTGGCGCAGTGCATTTCATTTCACTCGCCTCAGCACAGCAGGTGTGCCATACCTAGTCTTCCTCACAGTTCACAAGGAACGATGATCAGTCTTGCAATCCACGTGCAGGCACTTTCAGCGCCCGTCAAAGAGGTTCCAAAGGTATCAACACTTTAGCATCCTCCAGAAAGCTCACAATCACCCAGCCAGATGATTGGCACTTGCATCTGCGAGATGGTGCGGGACTCAAGTCAGTCGTGCCTCACACAGCACAGCACTTTGGCAGGGCAGTCATTATGCCCAACCTCGTTCCACCAGTCACCTCCTCAAAGCAGGTATGACAGATCACGTACGGCATCTGAGCATGGACCATACCACTCACAAACTGTGATGATGAACTTCAGCTCTAGTTCATTTTAGTTGGATTCTTGCCTTGTTGGCATTCTCTTCTGCACATGTCACACAGTGATTTGGTACACAATGCTCCAGGCACTGGACTACAGGCAGCGTATCCTGGCCGCTATACCAGGCAAAGCAGACTTTCAGCCCCTGATGACTTGTTATCTGACTGACAATACATCCCCTGATGAGGTCTATGAAGCCAAACAGGATGGTATTGTTGCTTACAAGCTGTACCCAGCAGGAGCAACCACCAACTCTAGTTCTGGCGTCACAGACTTCCAGACAGTCATACCCACGCTCAAGGCAATGGCCGATGTAAGTAAGTCATATGAGTGAAGCATCTACAGCCACGTGCACTGTGATGATTTCAGCCAGTTGCACGACCTTTGTCCCTATCATCTGTTTCACTGCAGTGCACTTCCTGCTGTATGCTCAACTCAGAGGCCCACTTATTGCCATTCTTTCTGTTTCTAGGCAGCTCCAGTGGTCTCTTCTGCCTAAAAACAGAAAGAATGCTGTGGAGTCTCTTGTCTTGGTATGATGATGACTGCAGTCAAATCCCTTTTGGGAAAAGATGTATTTACTCACAGGCAAAAACAGCTCTCCAAATCACACAATGCTTCTTCGCTCTCTGTGCTACCTGTCAGAGCAGCTGGCTATGTCAGGTCATGTCTTACAGTCTGTTGTATCAAGTTATCGTGTGCTCATGCCCTGGCCCAAAAGCGCAAAAGTAAATCTTCGCTTCTTGCATCACAACTTTTGACAAATGCTCTTGCATGCAGGCAGGTCTCTTGTTGCTTGTCCATGGTGAAGTGACAGACCCCTTGGTGGACTTTTTTGACCGCGAGAAGGTCTTCATTGAGCAAACGCTGAAGCCCATCATGGATAAAGTGCCTGAGCTGAGGATTGTCATGGAGCATATCACCACCAAAGATGCAGCAGACTTTGTCCACAATGGTGCAGACAATCTGGCAGCATCCATCACTCCACAGCATATGTTGCTCAACAGAAACGCCCTCTTCTTGGTGCGTAAGCTCGCATTGTCTATCATGTATTGGTGCATGCTCTTAAAGTCTCTCTAGATCCTACAAATGCTACCAGTGGTGCATGTGTGCTTGTTGCTCTCTTGTGTGCAAGCATTTTGCATATAGTCAAAGAAGGCATGTCTGGACAGGGTGCCAAACTGTGGCAGCAAGAACGGCATCTGTGCAAGTGTACTGTTATACAGTGTTGATGTGTTGGTGGGAAGCTGCATACACTGACAGGTTCAAACCAGATCAGCAACATGTAGCTGACTGCATCCCGGCAGATCCAACAGTGCTCTTGTCTCTTGACAGGGCGGTCTGAGGCCTCATGCTTTCTGCCTGCCCATTCTCAAACGGGAGGAACACCGGCAGGCGGTTTTGGATGCAGCTACCAGCACCTGTGCCAGATTCTTTCTGGGTACAGATAGTGCTCCTCATCCAAAGCATCTCAAGGTCACTCAACCTTCTTGAGTTTGTTCCAGCTTTGAATGGAGTGTCTGTGCTGCAGCTGCTCAGACAATGACACTCAGAGGGGTTATTTGCCACTCCAAAACTTGCATGTATGGCTGCCATTTCGTTTTAAATCATTGTGTTGAATGCATATGAAGAGCAAGCTGCTCAGACTCAAAGCCACATGATTGGCCTCTGAGTATAGCATCTGCTGTCGGATTACAACTTTGCTTTGCGCGTAATAACCTCGTCATGGTGTGTAATAAGCTTGTCATGGTGTGACTCTCAGCAAGCCTTTGTGGTAATGTGCTATGCAGGAGGCAGCCTGTGGCTGCGCAGGCATCTACAGCGCCCCGGTGGCTCTTGCCCTGTATGCACACGCATTTGAGATGGCTGGAGCTATTGACAGGCTTGAGGCCTTTGCAAGTCTGCGGGGACCAGACTTCTATTCCTTGCCTAGAAATGAGGCAAAGATCACTCTGCAAAAGGCAGACTGGACAGTGCCACCTGAGTTTGAGTTTGGTGACGGCGTTGTGGTACCTATGTGGGCTGGGCAAACGCTGAGTTGGCAAGTTACATCTACATAAAGACACAGTGCATTGCCCCAATGTCCTGAGTTGGCATTTTACATCTACATATAGATATAGTGCATTGCCCAAATGTCCGTGGTTGCACCTTTCATGCAACTGTAATGTTCACTTCGACACAAGGAACACCTGGTCCAGGTGACAATTAACAAATCTCCTGGCAACAGCCAAGGAGAACGCCATACGAACTCACTGTGTCTTTGTAGTTCTGCTGCATCAGCTTTGTTATCTTGTCTGACTGCATGTAGATTTCCCCATTAGGGCGACTGCAGCCTGCAGAGGGTAGTCGATCGACAGCATGCACTAGCCTGTGCACTCGCGACTGTCGCAGCGCTACAGCCCTGACACAAGCGCAGCACATGTGTGTGTCCATATAACGAGAATGGCATAGTCGAGATTGAGATGTCAATGCCAGAGTGCAGCCCAAGCACGCACCTTACACAGTGACTTCGTGGTACAGCTCATGCTCCCGACCCGACCCGTTGACGTACGACTCGTCTAGTAACACAGATTACCACGGTCAAGCGTACACGCAGACTTGATGGGGTTGTACGGCGATTTGCCGCAAGCTAAGGGCTCAGCTGCTCAGGAAGACAATGCGGCACTGACGAAGCAGAACAGTTGGACGCCCTCGAACCTTGCACCTCCGGCCAGAAAGCCATCAGTCTTTGGTGCCCCTCCGGCAGTATTGCGAGCTGGCAGAGGCAAGCCTACGAGTGCTACTCAACGCCAGTCAGCAGTCAGGAGGGAGAGCGGTGATCACACCTCCACTTCCGCCCCAACCCCCACAGGTGATGTCGAAGCCTTGTGCCATTGGCAGTGTACAACGGCCCTGCTGGCGCGTCTTGCATATATATGCGTGGATCTCAAGACCTGTCGAAAAGTGCATGTGAAGATACCTTATATGACTCAGGTGCTGCCCAGAGCTTTTTTTCTGTCAATGTGCAAGATGAGTACGACCCTGCTAGGCCAAATGACTATGAGGAAATCAGGAGAACCAGGGAACGCCAAAGGGTGGATGCAGAGAGGGAAGCAGAGCGACAAGAAGAGCTACGGGCCCAAAAAGCTGCACAGGAGGTCTGCTTATACCTATGTCACACAGGCCATGTCCTGCTTGACACGTTCAGTCCGTGCTTCAGGCAGCAGCACAGCAGCCTCAGCAATGCAGGTTCTGTGCTTCAGGGCCCACAGCAACACTGCTATGGAGCAAACACTGAGAATCTGTATACACCTAGAACACTCTGTGTCTGGCATGCAGCATTCTTCCTGTAATCTGCAGCATTGACGCATTCCAGAATGCTTGTCAGGCTGCTGCCTGCAGTGATGGCTGGCCATCTGGTGCTGTGTGCAGGCAATGGCCATGCAGAGCTGCAATGCAAGCAGCAGAGCTTCCAACACTGCTGCTTGCACTAAACTACAACACTGTGTGTTGCATGCAGCAAAGGAAGTGTAAGTATGTAGCATGTATGTGTATTACAGTCAGTGCTGCTGCATGTCAAGGCTCCTCACAGCGTCAGGCAACACTGTCTATCTGTACGCAGGCAGCAGCAAAAGCAGTACTGGCCATGCAGCAGAAGCCTCCAGACAGTCCAGCTGCTGCAGCAGCTTCCATGCAGCCTCCAGGGCAGGACCGCGAAGCAGCCCTTGCCCTGTCAGGGGAAGAAGCTTTTGCACGACGTGCCATGTAAGCTTTCCTGTCAGACACCTGTGCCCTTTGAAGCTGCTGCATCTCTCATATTGCCTCTGTAATCATCCATACAATACAATGCAGATGTAACTTCTACACTTCAGATGCCAGTGTGCAACTGCAAGGAAAACAGCACAGTGGTAGCACTGACTGTGAGCATCCCATAATATTTGCAGATTGTACCCCAAAGGGAGTGCCCAGCCCCTGTCCCCGCTCCCTCCTAGCCTTGCACGAATAGCTTAGGCTGCTCTGGCCGTGTCTGTATTGCTCAATCTTCACAGTGTTAGCACAGCACTGGCATGCTTTCTGCATGCAGCATCACTCAATGACTGCAGGTTGAGTAGGGGAGGCAGTGCAGGGTTTGGTGATGCAGCAGCAGCAGCCCCCCCTGATCAGGTGGCTCAGGTGGCTCAGGCCATGGCTCAGAACCCAGGCGCCAGGGGAATGGACCTGGCTGCTAAAATGATGGAGAAGATGGGCTGGAAATCTGGTCTAGGTCTTGGGCGAAATAAGCAGGTAGGGATTGCGTCTGTGGCAAATGCTTGGGTATTGCGTTAGCATTGTGTGCAAGCACAGTTATATATTCTACTGAGGCACATTGCAGCAGGTTGCATGTTCCTGAAGTGCCAAGGCAGGACTTGCGTCATGCAGAGAACAGCACTTACCTGCTGCGCTGTGCTATCTGTGCTACCAAAGTGTCTCATGTCATGGGGATGAGAAGTTGGCAGTGTATGCATGTTTCTTCACACATTATTGTGCAGTCACTAGTCTGCATGTGGTCTACAGCTACTGCTTGTGAATGGCATATGTACTGCTGACCATGCCCTGCTCAGCCACACACATCATGCAATGTGTACGGGAGCTTAGCACCTGGCAATTTGCCCATCGAATTCATTAATTCGTTGGTCAGTACATCTCAATTTCTAGGTTAAGGTACTTACAGTCCTGATTGGCTTCATGTACGAGGTTCTGTTCTGGCAGTCAGGATAGCAGCAAAAATGTAAGTTGCACATGTGTGAGCACAAGACAGACATGATGCAGGGTATAGTCAATCCGCTGATGGTTCAGAAGACTGACAAGAGAGGCGGCACTATTGTGTCCAGCCCTGCGGCTCAGGCCCAAGCAGCAGAAGCTGCCCCTCCTGCAAAGAAGCCCAAGGTCAGTTGAGCATCATGCCCACATAGCAACACCAACACAGCGTACAGCACATCATTGCGCCTTGCTACCATGTAGTAGACCATGACAAGCTGCATGACTCAAGCCTCGTTGCTTGTCTGTCTCATGCTGTTGCTTGTTCTCAACACATGGGTGTGCTTATCATGCTTCAAATCTAGATGACGAGTCTGGTAGCAGGCAGCATGCATGACCCTGGACGTGTCTGCCTGCTTGAACTCTGCGCAGCAGGGTCGCCTTGTTTCCACATTGTGCACAGACAAAACAAGATGATTTCGACAACCACTTTTCTACGTGATTGCTCTGTAGTGCTCTTCTGAGATGTCAGCTTGACATGTGCAGGGTGGGGTGATCTTAGGGACCCCAACCCGGGTAGTGCTTCTGCGCAATATGGTAGGGCCGGGGGAGGTTGATCCTGATTTAGAGGACGAGGTAGCTAATGAATGCAGCAAGTATGGCCAGGTTCAGTCAGTGATGATCTTTGAGGTGACTACAGCTGGCTACCCAGATGACCAAGCAGTCCGCATATTTGTGGAGTTTCAACGCATGGAGCAGGCTACCAAGGTAAGATGCGCATTGAAACTCTGCAAGCCTTCTTCAATGGTGCTGTTCCTTTTGGGGGCTCTTTCCTGTCCATCAGCAGTAGCAACTGACACTGTATTCAAGCAACTGACGAAATGCACTTGTGGGAATGTTTGTAGAGCTGCATTGCAGTTGTGGTCAAGCTGTGATGTTGCACTGGGAAGCTTTCACAACTTGTATTCGGTTCTGTGGCGTCCATCAACCCCTTCTGCATGTCTGTGCTGTCGCTTTTTTTTTGAAATCAGGTAAGAGACTGCATTGGCAAATACTAGCACATGCGCAAGAGCTTGTCTGTATATACATACATCATATGTCATACTCTGTTCTCAGATCTCATGCCGACTTCCCAAAATGCTGGGTTGTGCTTAGCATATGATGCTCACGCCTTGGCATGCTATTGCAGTCTGTCATTGATCTTGGAGGCAGGTTCTTTGGGGGCCGAACAGTGTCTGCAACTTTTTTTGACGAAGATAAGTTTGACAAGCAGGACCTGGGGCCAAAACCAGGAGAGTTTGCATGATCACATGGCTCACCTGTGGTGCTGTACATAGTAGCTTGCATGACAGGCCCTGAGTTGTAGATGTGGCACTGTAATGCAGAAAGTCATTGCAGCATATTCACAAAAGACAAACAGAGTTGACTGAGCGTCAACGTCCTCAAAAAGCATTGTACATTCATCGTCTGTAGATCTGAGCATGCTTCAGCATGTGCAAAAAGCACATGGCTGCCGCCAGCATGTTCTAATACCACCAGCAGTCAGCTTAGATGGCATGAATAGAGAGACAGAAAAAGGATTGGAATCCCTCAGCTGCACATTGAGGTTTATAGCTGCTGACAGAACTTGTTTAGAGGCATTTGCTCATGTAGAGAGGTTCTTGTACATTGACCTGTGTAGGGGCAGATGCTTTGTAGCAGCGCTCATTCTCTTGTGAAGTCTAGTGTCTGGGTATACTGCATAGGCACTGACCGATCAGTTGCGGTTGCCATTTGTTGCTACAAAACCACATGACGCTTGATAGAGCAGCAGGCTTACCTCCTTCTGCACTGGTGGATTGCGCGCATACAATGAGCCTCCAGGATAGTATGGCACTGCAAGCAGCAACAGACCTGACTGATGACATGACAGGACACTCAACAAACATGTGTATGATCGAGTGTCATTGAGCACAACAAGGCAGGGCAAAATGCAATCAGTAGAATGCAGAGCTTTTATGTGAAATTGCCAGTGGTTGACAAAAGTAACAGTGTGTTGTCTGGATGCTTCGCATTGAACAATAGCATCAAGATTACTGCAAAGCAAGTTTGCAAAGACCATGCCAATATGAAAAATGGCAAAGACCATTGCATCAACTTCAAATATGCATGACAACCATATATGCTTAAGCATAATGCAGTGCTGCTATGCAGCCTGACTTGCACTTGCATTCTTGTGACGGCACAAGGTCACAGGTGTACCTATATATGGGTCTGGGTGAGAGTACTCTCTAAGCCGTGATTCTCCTTTACTCAGTAGCCTTTCCACTTGTGTGATGTCAGCCTATGTCAAGTAACGATAGGATTCGCAACAAGTGCAGGAAATAGTCGACAACATACAAGCGAAGGCCACTGACAATGCTTTTGTTCTTGTCAAACTCTGCCCTCAATCTCTCGCCCTGCAACAGGCGCAAAAGATTTTACAGTAGTCCTCGGATTCGGTGTCATCCGTGCTCTGGCTGCCTTTTACCTCAGTGAACCAGAGCTCTCTCCGCACAGCCCAATACAATATGGTTTTGAGAGAGTGTCTATACAGATGCAGTGCCCGCTGCTGCTGCAGGGCTCGAGTACTCATCGTCGCGCAATATTGGGATCTGTTTTCAGGAGTTGCCCTATTGACATTGAACTGATTGCGCATGCGCAACTGCAGTTGAAAGAAGAGGAGCACTGCTCATGAGGCCGACTCCAGGATCCTGGAGGGCGGTTTGCCGATGCTGCATTGCCAACTGATCGTGCACTTCTAGTGCCTCCAAACACATGGTATAATGGATACTTTTGATCAAGCAGCTTTACAGGTTGATGTGCAGGAGCAGCAGGACCTAGCAGGGGCTGTGCAAAGTTCCCAGTTTCTTTGGATCCTTGGCGGTCTAGCCTTGCTTCTGCTGGTCCTAGGTGCGCATCAGACAAGCGAGTTGATGTACAGACTTAAGCAGATACGTGACGTCGACAGCCTGTCCAAAGTCCCCTGCTGCAGGTGTTCTGCGCATACTGCTGCCGAAGCGCAAAGGGAATTCAGTCTTGCTGTTGGGTCCTTCGGGCTCGGGTAAAACAACCTTGTATTTGCAATTGCGAGATGGCGACACACACAATGGAACTGTAGCGTCGATGCATGAAAATGCTGGTACATTTCTCCTGGCATCAGAGAAGGTGACCTCCAAATGCCTTGCCTGAGTCAGCGCAAAAACACTTCAACAATGATCTCTGAGCGCTGTCTGCTTAGCAGGCACAAAAAAGTAGGCCAGTCCACCTTGTGGATGTGCCAGGACACCCCAAAGTACGCAGCAGAGTTGAGAGCTATGTTGACAATGCACGGGGCATTATTTTTGTAATCGACTCTGTGGATTTTATGGGACAAAAGACAGCCGTCGCTGAGTAGGCAACCAGTCACACTTCTTCTTGTCTGCAACTCCACTTTGTGAACTCCATTGGGATTTGATGAATCTGCAGGCAATTGCTGGAGATACTGGCACACCCCGCGGTGCGCAAGCGGCGCATACCTATGTTGATAGCCTGCAACAAGTCTGATGAGGGCGCCAAAGCACACACAGTGGACTTTGTACGGAAGCGAGTGGAACGAGAAATGTAGGTGTATGCATGAGTTCTGCATTTACCATACGGGAGCATGCAATATTGAGAAGGGCTGTGTTGCAAATAGGGTGTTGCTGATCGTGACTCACAAAACTTTGTTATGTGCAGCAATCAAATTCGACAGACACAGAGCACTCTAGAGGAAAGCGGTGGCGCCGAATTTGTTGACATCATCGGAAACATGCAAGAGGAATTCACATTTGAGGTGTTGCAGAAGAAGAACGGCATGTCTGTCAGCTCAGCCAGTTGTTCAGCTCTCACAGGACATGTAGATGAGCTTAGGTCGTTCATTCGCCGCTGCGTCCCGAGCTGATAGCGTCAAGGTCTTTACGAAGGTCTGTGTAACGAACGCGATGGTGATTCTGCAATATGTGAAAGCTCTTGCCGCAGCAGCAGACTCCAGACCCGTCCATCGTGAACTACTCATGTAGTCACTTTTGCAGCTTTTGTCAAGTTGGCGTGTCTCGCAACGTTACAAAATTCAGCAAAGTGCAAGAATCAGCTGAAGTCCTGCTGGCGATGGTTCACACCGGGTGGATTTTGGCCTTTGGGTCAATTTTCGCTTTCTTGAACGCATTTGCTGTCGGTACGGCGGTGCTTGAAAGCCCAACGAACATGCACACCTCTGCATTGCCTAGTATCAGGCTCCCACAACGTGGCTTTAGCTGTTGCAAACAGCTGAATACTTAATGGTGCAGGTGCCAACTTGTTGGCCAATGTTTGGGGTCCTGTAATTGGTGCCAAGGTGGTCAAGTACAGGACTGCAGTCCTGGTTGGAATAGTGGGACAAGTAGTTGGCATAGTTATTTTTGGTCCACGCACTGCTTCGGTCTACAATGGAATACTGTTTGACTGGACAAAACTGAAGCCCTATCCGGAACTTACTCTGTACGCCATGGCGTGGGCAGAGGTCACTCTAGTCACCTGGCAGTATCTAGCCATATGGAAGCAGGTGTTAATACCTGCTTACCTTGGAGCAGGTATTGTGCGCGACTGCACCCAAAATGACCTTGTGTTAAGGTGCATTGTACAGTAGTGTTCTTTGTACTGCACTCTGCGCCATGCTTGTGCAGAAGTCATAGCACTGCATCCTTGCTGATCATGACATATGCCCTGTGTGCAGTGGCCAGCACCATAGGAGCTGCCTTTGTGTTTCCTGGGGTAGGAGACATTGATGGAGGCACCTCCCTGAGTGCACCACCCTTCCTGTCCGGCCTAGGTCCAGTCTTCTTGATCTGGCTAGTTGCTCCAACCTTGACATTGACACTCGTCATCCTGTTGTTCCTCATGATGAGGACCTATGTCATGCGAGGAGAAGATCCTTTTCACAAGGTCCTGTGGGTAAGGCTGCCTATGCTTCCCACAGCATGTCATGGCCCCCACATGCCATGCAGGCATGCACACCAGCAGGCCATTGCTGCACATTGTGCATGTCACCTCGCCAATCCCACAGGGCTGCTGCATGATGAGAGATGCAGCGTTGCAGATCCAAGCCATCGGTCACAGTATGCCTGTTACTGTTTGCTTTTCAAGGCTGCAATAGCTGGTGACTGCAAATCTCAGATGAGTGGCACAGTCATTTACAGAAGCTCTCAGCATCACAGAGCCCTGCAACCCCTCTGAGCTGCAGCAACCTTGCTGCACATCAGTCCTCCTAATGCTCCTCGTCCTAGTCTCAAGGCATACAGCCTGCCTAGATCGTGTGATCTGCATTTTGCTTATATCTACTCATTTGGTCACTGACTTGTGCATTTGCATCATGTCCCCATTTCCTCACTTGTCATATGCTGGGCCTTGCTTGTGACGCAGGTCATGCCAGCACTCAGCTGTTTTGCATCCATTATCTGGACGGCAGACCTGTTCTATGCTGTTGGCTCTGCTCAAGGCCTGCAAATCATCACCTGGAGCCCTCAAGGGGTGGTCATCTTGCTGCTAGCTGTTGGCACTTTCAGCTGCATCGTTACCTGTCTGCTCATCCCCCGCATGATGGACCGCCTCAAGACCCGAGGCCCGAATGTGCTTCCCATCAAGAGGATCAACCTGCTGGGTCTAGTGAGTACTGTCATGCATACTCTGCTGCTTGCAGCTGACACAGTGCCTGCCTGTCTTTGCTTGCTGAAAGGTGGACTGCCACAGACTCTGCACTCCTGCGCTAGCTTGTGTTTGTAGCATCAGCAACAGCAGCATCAGCAACAGCAGCATCAGCAACAGCAGCATCAGCAACAGCAGCATCAGCAACAGCAGCATCAGGCAACTGCAACTTCATCATGCTGCTGTCAAACGCTGTTTGGCTGAGAATGTGTGGGCCCTTGTCTGCAACACGCTGACAGGCCAAGCATGACTGGCTCGATCAGTCAACCTGCTTGCTGCTTCTGCACATGTAGCATGCAGATGCATGCAACCTGCACACAGCTTCCATGCAGAACATGTACAGTCTCCCTGCATTACACTTGCTACCCTCCACTCCCCCTGCACA
>JAABUO010003211.1_pt1 | contig 19571 bp, 25 predicted proteins | sample 5559291 | NCBI WGS metagenome assembly JAABUO01 (sample SAMN10711878, study PRJNA513372) | rock metagenome | isolation source: Antarctica rocks | place: Antarctica: Victoria Land, Finger Mt sud
AGACTTACAAGTTGTCTTCGCTACTTGGTGATGCACTCACACCTTCTGGAGGACTCTGAGAGATCGCCTTGAGGTCTGACTGCAACCGCAATGAAGCGGCAGATGCGTGCATTTCTTGACAAGACAAACACCGTCTGTCCGTCAAGGGGTTTTGCCAAGGTCAAGACGATTTCTGGGTTGTGCAAGAAGCTGTTGAACGAACTCGCGTCAGAAATCGGAGTCGAGTCATCGTTCCAGAGTCAAGTTATCAATCATCTGCTCCTAAAATTCCAGGAAACTGAAATCGTTCAAAGTCAGTTGCGCGCACTCTGCCTTTGCAGGAGCAGCTCCGATTGACGCTGTACCCGGCAGAGGCTAGACCTGAGCCATGATGCAGATCGGTGCAAGACCAGGCGTCATGGTGGGCAACTGCATACATGATGCGTGTTCGCGCAAAGTCAACGGACGCAGCATTGCTACATCGGGTAAGTGCAACAAGTGCCAGGCTCCTGATTGGCTGCATGGACGCGCAAAGCAGTACGGTGTATTTGAGCTCCCAAGTTCGTCGCATGCCTGGCCCCGCTTTGGCTGCAAGTCCATTTCGATGGTCTACGATCAACCCTTTCATATTGTTATCACAGACCGCATCAGACCGGTCTTCAAGCAGCGGCAGCTAAGTAAGCACAATTGCCGAAGTTCTGCAAGACAGGTAGGCGAACTCTGAGTGATGTGCGGGACCACAATCATAACAAGAAACCAACACTGACAGAATTATGGACTTTGTAGCAAAAACACCAAACAGTCAGTGCAATTCCAGTAGCTCAGAGTGAGTTTGACATACCTGCTGCGCCCATACTCCTTCCAAAGGGACCATGGAAGGCAATAGAAGGGTCTGTAAATGCTCCCAAAGGTTTCAAAGCCCAAGGTCAGTTTGGTTGCAAACACCAAGTCAAATTTCATTGTGCTGTATCCCAATATAGATGCAAGCCTGCTCTGCAGTGTCTTCTGCAATGCGACATGGCTACTGCACAGTCATGAGGACCACGCTGTGTCTAAACTTTATGGCTGCAGGCATGGCTGGTGGGCTCAGGGCATCTGGCCCAAAGGCAGACCTAGCTCTGATTGTAGCAGATGCAGACGCTGTGGCTGCTGGTGTTTTCACCACCAATGTCATGTGCGCAGCACCAGTGCTGTACTGCAAAAAGGTGTTAGCAAAGAACAAACCTGCCAGGGCGGTAAGACGTCTGTACTAAATACACAGGTCTATGTAACATCATTGCAATTTGCAATCTGCAACCTCTTGTCGTCTGTTGAGTTTGCTGACAGCAGGAAACAATCGACACCATAATGCTCTCTGTCATTCACATGAGCATTATGGTGTTGTAGCTGAGGCTCATTGTACCCATTATATGCTGTCGTACTTCTAAGCATCTTGATCTGTACATTGTCATTGTAGGTGTTGATCAATGCTGGGCAAGCCAATGCAGCCACTGGCGATGCTGGGTATGAAGATTCCGTCAAGTCAGCAGAAGCTGTAGCACAAGCACTGGGCATCGAGAGTGATCAGGTGCTAATTGAGAGCACAGGTACCAGTCTTCATGCTGTATGCTGCAACTACTGGTCTAAGTCTGGGGATTAATTGCACCCAATCAATCAGTGAATGCTTTATGACTCACAACGTGATCTCAACAAGCCCTTGTACCAACCATCATATATCAACCATCTTGACACAGAACAGCTGCTGTACATGGATGCAGAAGCAGCGTGCAGGCACAGCAGCACAACACGCCTTGTATGCAAGCCACACATCACGAAAAGCAAAGGGTAAACAGCAATTGCGTTGCGAAGGTGTCATTGGGCGGCGCATCAAGCTGCAAGCTCTGTTGGACTCTGTGCCAAAGTTGGTGTCCAACCTCGGACCTAGTGCAGAAGATGCACACCATGCTGCAGTGGGCATCACCACCACTGACCTGGTCAGCAAGAGTGCTGCCATAGAGGTGAATGCCTCATCCCCAGTGTTGCCAATAGTTGCCTAGCATGCATTGCATCCGCAGCATGTCTGTGTAAGGTGAACTTTACAACCACATTTTTGCTGCTGATCTGCAGAGCAATGCTGGGGTGTCACTGCTTCTCCTTGTGTACCTGCAAGGGTGTCATACAGCAGCGACAGCGTCCTGCTCAGCTTTTTGCCCTATGTCACATTCAATGACTAATTGAAAGCTGCAGCCCTAAATCACAGCAAAACAAAGCAGACCATGCAGGATTAAGCTGAATTGCACCTTTTGGGTGTGGAATGACCTTTCTTTTTGGCCTGGAGATGGTTGACACAGCTTGCAGAAAACGTGCACTAGCTGACAGGGAAAAGTGCACTAGCTAACAGTAGCGACATGCTCAGCACTCCGCATTTCTCATAATGTAAGGGCGTGAAGCTGACAGACTAACTGCTGTACATAGACAGAGATTCTGGGCAAGAAGGTCAGAGTGGGAGGCATCGCCAAGGGCAGTGGCATGATTCACCCCAACATGGCCACACTGCTCAGTGTCATCACCACAGATGCAAATGTGGACCCTAGTCTTTGGCACACAATACTGCTGCATGGAGTCCAGAAGAGCTTCAATCAGGTGAGGGCAAGCTGTATCACTTCTCAGGCAGAACACTTGCACACCACAATTTGGGCCAACGCTAGGCTGTAATGGTGCAGCGATTGTACCATGCACTGTGATCGGCAGTGCAGCTGACCGGTCACAAGACGCTGCATGACATCTTCAGCATCAACACTGCCCAAGCAAGAGCTGCCCCTTACAGCTCAGCTTCATGTCCTGTTGCAGATCACAGTAGACGGAGACACCAGCACGAATGACACATGCATAGGCCTCGCCAGCGGCGCAGCTGGCAATGAACTCATCAAGCACTCCACATCTGAAGCTGCTCAAAAGCTAGAAGCTGCAGTTACAGCTCTCCTACAGGTACTGCAATTACCTACACACAGATGTGTTGTATGATCAAACATGCTACTCTTACACAGGCTTGCTGCTGAGTGTGTGCATGTCATCTTTGTGATGTTGTAGTGCTTCGAACCATGCTGATATGAGACACTCACACTTTTCAATAAGGACACCCTGTCTTGTTTTTCAGCGGTGGTCTTGTGTGTTGAGACAATAGATCAAGCGTCGGGGCAGGTCAGGTTGCGACCTTGAACACCTGAGCTTGCATGTTTGCTGTCATTCTGTGGTGTTTTTGTCTTACCTGTATCATAAAAGTCATCTGTGCCACATCAGTAAAGACCTGAGATGTGATGTGTCTTGCATGCATCTGCAAGGCCTGCCCGAGCAGTGCATGCTGACTGTAAATGATGACTTGAAACGCAGCAAAAGCAAGCCACAAACAGGGCTTCCAAGCATGTGCAGTTCAAGTCTCAAATCCTTGGGCAGCACTGTCTGATCTGATGCCAACTGTAGCATGACTCGTCAATAGCATCAGGCTAGCAATGCACAGTTGCCAATTCACTGCAAGCAGCAGTCTGTCCAGTGACATGACTCAAAAAGCAGAGGCCCCAGCTAATGGTGTGACTTGCAGGGTCTAGCCAAGTCGATAGCCTGGGATGGAGAAGGGGCCACTTGCTTGTTGGAGGTGACGGCCCTGGGCGCGCCTGATGACAGATCAGCTGCAAAGATAGCCAAGTCTATAGCCGCGTCATCACTCACCAAGGCAGCCATCTTTGGGCATGATCCCAACTGGGGCAGAATAGCTTGTGCTGCTGGGTGAGGCACTGTTCTGCTTCTTCCTGTCTGTATCTTTCAGGGACTGACTCTCAAAAAGACCCATCAACTTGGGCAATGAAGCTGCCTGCTGCTATCAGGGACTTTGAGCCCACTTGGGTGCATCTGACAAACGAGATAACTGCTGCACGTGTCAAGTTGTATGCAAACAGCTGCGCTAGTGCTATTTAGGTACTCTGGCGTCAAGTTCAACCAGAACAACTTGCGAGTCAAGCTTGGAGACATTGCACTCATGGAGAGGGGACAGCCTTTGGAGTTTGATGCTAAGGCAGCCAGCAAGTACTTGACAGATGTCGCTTCTGAGCATGGCACATGCAAAATAGAGGTGTCAGTAGGCAATGACCACGGCCATGCGCAAGCGTGGGGTTGTGATCTGAGCTACAAGTATGTTGAAATCAATGCAGAGTACACCACATGATCTGCTTTATCACACACGAATACATGTTGGAACTAAAACAATAGCCCTGTACATTTAAATGCTGCACCTCGCCCACTATGTGACTGTCAGCCTAAGCAGCAGGCTGCAGCGCATGGCACCACAGGCCAGTATAACACAAGCATCCAAGTGGTACCCACAAATATGTTTGTAAGCTAGCACCCCATCAAATTATGTGTTCAACAAATAAACTGTATTCTGGTAACGATAGCAGCAAACCCAAAGTAAACTATGCTGTGCAGCACACACTGTTTCTTCTTCGCACATATGCTGACTGTTGGCCTGTCAGTAAGCAGCACTACAACACGGCTCACTTCATGCTAGCTAAGGTTAAGCATCACGAGGACGCTCAGAACACTGGCACAGAACTGCAGACATGGCTGCTCTGACCAACAATTGGTCGTCATGCCGCCTGAGCTGTAGATATCTCTACACTGGTCGCGATTCACAGTGCATTGACCATACTTTGCGCAGCGTCTGCTCCCAGCCTTTGAATAGAAGCATGCAAGTCAGAAGCAAAGTCGGCAAGTGGCGTATAGTGGATGAGAATAGTAACGTGAATAAAATACTGATAGCGAGCTCAACAAAACACGCTTGTTAGACTTACGTGAAGCCAAAGCCACCGGCTATCGCATAGAATATTGTGCAGCAGAACCGTCCAGGTATTGCACAGCAGGCGGCAGCGCCTGTTCTATTGGTATCTGTCACGCCGGCGGGGGGTGGCACGTTCCCGACCGGTTTGCTTGCTGCACCTCCCATTGCACTTACTGATGAGGAGTTAAGTGTTCAAGCATGCATGTAAGTACGGTAAGTTGCTCCGGAACCAATCACGCAATGAATACCGTGGCACAGCTTTAAGCTTGTAACCTTCTCTCTTACTTGGGAATCTGGGTTAAATACAAGATCCAGACCAGAAAGGATTGCCATCAATGTACGCAAGGACGAGTCAGTCTACACATGTCCAGTTCAGATTGCAGATTCACAAACGGTCATTTGAGTTTGCGTCAATTGTTGTCAACACATCAAGACCTCCAGACTGTCCAACAGTTACCAAATCTGTTCACATACCATCCAGTCAACTAGACAGCTTGATCGATTCGGATGCTCAAAGCCGTTCGAATGGCACAAATGTCCATGACAGTCTGTCACATATGTATGCATCACATTCAACATTCATGTCTGTAGTTCAACATTGTGTGAGCATGCCTACTCAGTGTTGATATCTATTTGTGCCATGTGTAGCTCTACAAGCCAGGCAGTGCCGTGCTATCATGCGCTTCAAATGATCCGCCGATGCAGATGCTGCAGACAGATTATTCTCCATCAGAGGACTCTTCATCTGAAGACTCTTCCTCAGAAGAGCTATCGTCAGCTGCCGTTGCAGATTGTGGGCCTGGCTTAGACTCATCTTCTGATGATGACTCCTCCTCAGATGATGAGCCTTCTTCAGAGGCAGGCTTGTTACCAACTGCCACTTGAGGTTCAGGCAAGGAATCATCTTCAGACGATGAATCCTCTTCAGATGTACTGTCCTCAGACGATGACTGTTCCCCTTGCACGCCTCCCACTGCAGCAATAAGGGCATCACCAGCTGCAGCAGCAGCTGCTGCAGCAACTGCAGCTCCTGCAGCAACTGCTGCAGCAAGAAGTCCTTCTTCTTCCTCAGAATCTGAATCATCATCAGAGGAAGAAGCCTCCAACGGTGCTGCTGGGCCCGCAGCTGCAGCTGCAGCCACAGCCGCTGCTGCAGCGTCTTCCTCTTCAGACTGTGAATTACCGTCAGATGAACATTGTTCTGAAGCAGAATTGTCTCCCGCCTGTGCCAGCAGGTCTTCATGTAGCTTGCGTTTGCGACCCAGTCTGAATGCCTGCTGTTCACTCTGCCAGCAGATCTGACACATTTGCTTGTTTGCCTGCTGCTGGGAGGCATTCTGAGAGTTCTGCTGAGACATGACTGCCATGATCTGCATCAGATATGCTGTTGGCAAACTTGCAAGGCGTTTGTCCTTTGCTACCCTGTCAAAATTTGCTGCTATCTTGCTAGCACAGTTTGCATGCAAGTCATCTAGCTCAGCTTCATGAGCTGTGACTGTCAGCCAATGGAGAGCATCGTCAGGTTGGCACATAGGCATGTGGTTGAGGAAGTGGCGGCAGCTCCTGAGCATGTCTGGGCAGTTGAGCTGGTCTGTGAGCTTGCTGAGCTGCCAAGCTAGATCAGGAGAGTCAATGAACAGGTCGCCCAGGTTGTAGATACCCATTAGCAGGGCATGCACACAGGCGCTACTGTGTTCGTGCAAGACTTGATCTATAGTCAGGGGATGCTGCCAGGAGAAAGGGCCTGTCTCCAGGATCAGCTGCTTGATGAATTGAGAGTGAGAGGCCAAGTACTGACTGTGTACAGGGAAGCGTTTCTGCCCAGCTACCAAGATCAGGTCACACAGGTCCTCACTTCCCGGCAGACAGTGTCGCAGATACTGCCTGTCTCCACTGTCACTGCAGAGCAATCACGCAGCTTTGATGCTGTTGCTCATTGCAGCTTTGTGCTCGCAACAGCAGGCGATCAACCGCACTCCGTTTAACTCCATTTGACTTCAGATGTGACTCACCCCGTGTCAGGCATTTTGAAATGGGAACGATGCCCGGCGTGAAAAGCAGGTAGGGGCTTTCAACTCCGCGAGTTATGGGCGCCCTTTTTGGCCCCAGGATGCGATCAATATCTGACCGATCTACCGCTGACTGTGCACGCTGTGCCTGCAGGAGTACGTGGGGTGTTCCGGCACCCTTGGTACGGACCTGTCTAGAAGTCACGGGCGGCCAGACTGACTGATTGTCGAGCACGATGTAGCGTCAAAACGCAATACTCGCTGATTTGGTTAGGTCAGATGCTGCAAATGTCACGAATTGGCTCGAAATTTGAGCATGCACAATGCCCTCACCTCAGCTGCAGCAACAATTTGCAGGTGCGGCTCTTGCTCAAAGTTTCAACAAACAGAAGGACATGACTTTGAAGTACAATTTACACCTGCACGTTTGCAGCCAATCAAATATTTGTCTGTGGGCTTGCGCCCAGCGTGTTTGCAAAAGCAGACCTTTGCTATCTCTTCAGTGAGCACAGGAACGCACCACTCAGCATCACAAGGATCTGCTGTTGCATATGCAGGACGATGGCTAAACACAAGTGATCACGCTATTGCACTACTATTAATTGATGACCAGGTGTACGTGCACAAACGCATGCCTGACACATATGATCTATATAGGAATTGAGTTCTGCAAAACAGTGAGCCACTTTGATCTAGTATGGGCACATGCAGCATGACAGAGTTTGCTGCTAGATGCATCTCTTATAACCACATTTTGTCGTGAGATCTACATCAGCCCTGTGCTGTCCTTTCATCCCCAGCAGCAAATTAAGTACTTGTCAGTAGTACAGTTGCATGATGGCTGACTATTAGTAGGGAGAGTGTGGGTTACATTTTTTGGATTGGCTTATGTTCCTCCACCTGAAGAAGAACTAGGAGGAGCTTCTGAGGTCAGTGCAGATGGGGACTCTTCTGTTGGTGGGGGCACAGGAGCTGGGGCCTCAGCATTGGTGGGGACGTACGTTCCAGCTGCAGAACATCACAACACTATTGCCACTGGATATTGCCATCGCATTGCGGCAATGATGAAACTTGTTGCCATTGCAATGTGTGCTCTGATGCGCAATGTCATGTCCAGCAGGTGCAGCAAATGGCTCATGATGCATGCATGGTGTGCATCCAAACTTGATGACAGAGCAGACATGTTGCTGCATGAGGTTCAGCTGTGAAGCAGTCTAAGTAATCAACAAGCAGACGGTTTCTGGCGCCAGGGTGCATGGGTGCAAAGGCAATGATAGCGCATGTGCAGAGATGTATAAGACTTAATGCCTGACCCTGATGCAGCATGCGTTCACGCAGCTGGTGGACCTCCTCCAGCTCTGCAAGAATCCTCTGGTGCTCCTCAGCCTCGTGAAGGGCACCTGTCTTTTGTGAGGTGGCTTCAAGCAACCTGTGAGCTGTTGCGCCAAGCACAATCATGCTCAGAAACAAAAGGGCCATCTTTGTGGTGTTCATGGCTGCCTGCACACGCACCACCGTCTGCACGGATCTGACAGACACGGACAAAGCCGCTGATCAGATACGCCATGCCATGCCATGCCGTTCCTGGCGAAGACCCGTTTCGACGCAAGTCCCGTTATGGAGCCATACGCGACGACGTACATACCTAATTCAACAACGCATCTTACATGCCGAGCACATGTGCATTGTGACAGCCAGCGCGAGATCATGCTCAGGAGGAAGTGTACAAGTTATCGTGCAAACAAGAGCGTGACCACGAAAATGGATGCGTGCAAGCAAACGAACCGTGCATGTGCCTTGCATATCAAAGGCCAACTGCAAAGCATGTGCATGATCCACAACTTGGTTGCTAAGCCGAAAATGCGAGATCAGCCTGCAGAGCACTCAAACTTGATCACGCGCTGTTGCCGCACCTGATCGAACACTTCTTGCTTTCAGTCTCGCAGAAAACTTGATGCGCAGCGTAGGTAAGAGAGCTTTGTGTTGCTTGCGCTGTGCTTGCGGAAGGTGCAATTTGGGGCCCATCACGTCGAAACGAAAGGGCCCACGTGATTAGTGGTTTACTCAGGCCTATCCTGCTTCAGCCTGCCTGATGCAAAGCACAGTTCTCACAGGATGCACCAGGGGTGGACGTCCCAGCCTGCTGTCAGCAGCCTAGTGTTGCTTCGAAATGGTGTGCGGACTTGCTCAGCACAACATCATGCGCAACTGGCAGCGCCATTTCAAAGCAGGCACGTGCACAGGAATACGTTTGCTTTCTGAACTGCAAGTTCGCTGGCCATACCTGCTGGCACTTCTTTAGAAGCTGCCATGCTACCTGCAAGGCTATGCAAAAAGTGTCCAGCACACGCTGCTTTGCAACGACATTCAGGACTGTCAACGTTTGTAAAGTCTTGAGTGCAAATGCAACTAAGCAGGATGGTAGCAAGTTTGAGGGCCCGAAACATGTGATAACCCCATTGTATGTGATGTAGAATTCAGGCAGTGGTGCGATGCGGAGTTGTTAGCTGCAAGTCATAAATTCATAACCCTAAATCATTTGATTAGCTGCAAGCCATAATTTCTGAAGAGTATAACAGCATCAGCATATTCTTAATTGAAGCCAAACATACATATGCAAGTAGCTACTATGCAAGTAGCTACTATAGTCCTCAACAGCATATGCTCTTGAGTGGCACAGTCTTCATATACAATGCAGCTGGACTGCAGCAACTGAATTGGAGCCACATCCCCTGTGGGACTGCAGTATCAAAATAGTAAGCTTTGATAGCAAGAACCTTGGTCCTTTCAAAAACAAGGTTGTGGCTGTCCCCCAAGGCCTAATTCTTTATCTCTGTTACTGCTTGACATGTCCGCTGAATCCACCGATGAACTTCTGCCAACTTTTGGCAACAGTATCATCAGCTGGAGCAGTCTCTTGATATGAGGGCCGTGCCAATGCAGCCTGCACAATTGGGCACCAGCATAGTCAGCAAGCTGGCTGAGAGGGTGCAGACCCAGAGCAAGGCAGCAAACCAACATGCCAACACAAGGCTGAGCATGCTGCAAGGACCTGTCATGTTGCACGCTATACACACAGCCGATGCCTTCTTACCGTCTGTGAATCAGAAAACAACCGTGTCAACCGTGTTAAGACCTGACGGAATGCATACATTAATTTTTTGTTCCTAGCATGAGACAGCTTATATGTCAATTCAACAACAGCTACGCAAGCAAACAAAGCCATGGCGGGAAAATGTCTGCCAAGTAGAGATCATCATCATGATCATGATCCACCACAGTTGCCTCATCAGCACGGACAAAATTATAAGACTGAAGGCCAGAAAATATGCCTGTGACAGGCAGTCTATGCAGTACACCAAAGGCAAGCGTATCACCTTGATCCAGGCGTCCAAGCGCGTAAGCTTCTGCTGATGAATGGCTTTGTCAAGACTGTAGCCTCTCAGAACAGGAAGTGCTGCAGAAGCCCTGTGCACAAAAGGGGTGCCTGCCACCTCTGCAAAGCTGTAGCTCCCTCCCAGGAAGAAGTCACCGCCCTTGGAGGATCCATGCTGCTCAACAAACTTGTCCAGGTTCTGCAAATTCCAAATGCAGACATGAGTATAGCGGGCCTAGGCTAGGCTTAACACAGCAATCATCAGTGTCAAGTGAGCTGTGATCTTCATGCATGCCCACAAAAATTGGTGCTTGACAAACATGATTCCAGTTGGATCTACAGGGTGCACACAACCTGCTGCCACTGCTTGTTGCTGCAAGCAAGCGTATGGCATGCATATCTTGCCAAGCATATGGCATGCGCATATTCAAGACTGCATGAAAACTGGCACGAACCCTGTTTGCTGACTGTTGTGTTCTGAAAAGGTGACCATGATATACAGTCACATATGGAAATTTCATTATTGGGGTGTTTACTCCTACCTTGAGGGCAGTGTCCATCTTGGTTTTGGCTGCTTGCCGAGACTCCTCAGAGTCAGCTCGCAGCAGCCCAAACAGGCTTGGCAAGAAGGTTTCTGAAAAGAGGTCCACAAACCATCTCACCTACACAGTTGCCAAATATCATTGACAAACACAAGACACATGAAGCTAGCAAGCAACCAGACAGCAGGGGCCATATGGGCCGAGTATCCAGTTGTTTTCCAAGAGTTTCTCTAGATTGTCAGTGCTTGTCAGTGCTGGCTCAAAAGGAGCACGGCAAAGCTTGCATATGACCAATCAGGTGCTCACGAGCTGGATTTGTGTGTCTTCACAAATACAGCCAAAGGCACCACAGCTCACAGCAGGGCATGTGGTGAAATCACACCTGCACCTGGGTGTAAACTTACCTTGGCTAACTGCAACGGATCTTCTGGGAACAGCTTGACACCGCTGGACCTGTACTGCACGTCCAGGTACTCTGATACCACATTGGACTCAATCAGCTGATTGTCACCATCTGCAGCAGTAAACTTTGCCATCCCAATTTGTACGTATTCTCCTTGGTAGCATATACACAGTTGTTTGCTTTTCGCTGCTGGACAAGAGTCATGACCCTGCCAGACGTTGGCAAAGACATATGCATGTACGTGCGACGTGAGCACATGTCATATGTGTATGGTGTGATGTAAGTAGTTGCATACATGTGCCTCTTTAAATTTGCTGCAACTGTAGATTTACTCGAAACAAAATGATCCATTAGCTCATACTGGGTATAGGTGTCTGATAGCGGTGGTTAGAGAACGAGATGCAGAAGCACTCTCACCAATGATGATGGGAACCTTGGCTGGAGCAGTGGGATCTGGATGAATGGATGCGTACAGCTCCTTGAAGTGCTTTGGCTTGTTCTGCAGGTCGACAATTTTCTGCTCGAAGTTGAGCTTTTTCTCGATCAGAGTGATCCATGCTCTCTGTGCAAAGGGGCATCTGCAGGCAGGCAAGCGACTGAGAAGCGTGGTTTACTGGCAGTGGCACTGGCAGTGGCGTCCAGGGCAAACTGGTCACGCATCTCCAACGCAAAGAGCGTCAAAAAGCATGGCGTTGCTCCAATATGCATGCACACTACGTCACCAGACGCAGTAACAAGCTAAGCAATCTTCGGTTCGCGAATCACTTACGTCCCGGAGTCATAGAACTGGATGGCAGTCGAAGGAACCTTAGTGATGGATACCATTCCTGTGAGGGGATTCACGCCTAGCACTTATTTGCCAGCGTACTTTTGCTTTGACAAGAGGTCTTTATCTCGCAAGCACAAGCGCATGAAAACTTGGTTAAAGCTGGGAGCATGAGCAGGTGCATGCCATCACATAATTGCACGCGCCTTGGCGTTATGGATTGACAAACAATGACCACCCACCCCAATCGACGAAAAGGGAAAACCCATTTCCAGACTGGGTATTATACGCATCTTGCTGTGGCAGCAGCTATGTTGCAAAGTCAAATGAACGAAATGTGCATTCATGCACTGTCTCCTCTCACACAATCTTTTACGTTGTTCCCTCAACGGTGTCAGCAAAGCCCTACGGGAAAATAACAGACGATTTTGACTTTTGTTGGCATGACTCACATGACTGCCATCACCACCAAAAGGCTTATTGCAAAAAAACAAAGGCATGTGTCACAGCAGTGGCAGTGCTTTGCCTGCAGAGGTTGAAAAGAGATCAGTCAGCACAAGGTCACTCAAGGTCAAGTCTGACCTCAAAACTACATGGGAGTTAAAATTATGGAAAGGACCATCATAGCTTTCACCAAGAGATTGTGTGAGCACAGAGGAATGTGTAGCAGAAAGCCTGATAGAATTTGAACCTAACCCAAAAAATGCTGACACAAAGCACCTAGGTCCTCAATTGCTGTATGCCAATACCACTGATGCATGTATTGCAGATCTTATAAGTGATGTGGTTGGTAAAAGATTACAGCTAGCGTCGTAAGCAGGCTCATTACATTTGCATATGAGCCACTCTGTAACATAAGTAGATATCGCAGGCTAAAATTGACTCTGCAGATGTCTCAGGTGATTTGCACTGCAACTCGAGACTGACAATCTCACGCATCACGACAGCTGTCACGAGCCTTGTTTGCCTGCAAACAAGTTTCTAAAGCCCGTTGACGTCATCCACAAGACAATGTATCACATAGGTTCACTGCACTGGTCACAGCATTCATTGTTAGCCCTCATATGCCTGGTCAGCATCACACGACCCTGTACACTCACATGCTTTGACACTGCTCCTGATTTTGTGATATTGACAAACACAAGATTCCCTGTTCTGCCAGCAAGACCATGCCATTCCGTTGTAGCTTCAGCTTTGCTTGAATCGAGTATCAAGTCTGGAGAGTGGTGCTACTGGCCTGATCCAGAGCCACCACTGCTGCTGGTACTAGATCCGGCATCTGATGCTCCTGTAGCTGCTGTGCTGGCTGAGCCTGGAGCATCACATACAGTCAATCAGTCATTCATCGGTCACTCATTTGTTTTTTGTCTGTTTGTTCTGCTTTCTGTGCCTTTGTCTGTACAAAGCCTTTCCCATATCCTCCTCGGGACAATTATGTATAGTCCTGAGTAAGTCCCTGTATGAGGCTCCATGAAACACACATAGTGCTCGTGAGTGACACGTGTGCGCTGCACAAATGCAACTTGGGCCTGAAGCCAAATCTTTGAACTTGGTTGTTTGCTTTGCCAGTGTGGTCAGCCAAGGTAACAGCTATTTTCTCACTGCTGCTGCTGCTGCTGTGTTACATGAAGATTCAGTCACAATGCCATGCTTATCAACAACCACGCTTATCAGGAGGAACTATGCCACTGCTGCTTCAACAACAGCAGTGTCAGGACTGCTGACAGAAACACCACAGCTCTGCTTGACATCAGGGTGGAAACCCAAATAGGCTTTTCACACAGGGAGCTACCAAGGACAGTACTAGCCCGACCCTAGGGGAAGACACACAATGGTCGCCCAAGTGAATGTAATGCAAAGTTGTCATGATACTGGAATGTAAGTGAGGTTGGAGACTGACCTGCGCCACTGCTGCTGCTTCCAGTGGGAGGGGGTGGGGGAGGGGGCGCCCCTATGGCAGTCCCTGCCCCTGACCCTGACCCTGATGTGCCAGCTACCCCCGATGATACTGCAGGGCTGGACATCAAAGAAGATGAAGGTGCAGGGGCAGGTGCTGGTGCCCCTGATGATGATGTATAGGTGGCAGCTGCACACGTGTGTATGCATTCAGGAAGCATTTCTGACTGAAAGCGCAAAAATGCTCTGCTTGCAAATGTGACCAGCACATCTCTCAGCAAAGCCGTTCGTGCGTGCATTTTCACTGCGTCATTACCAGCCAGACAATTTGACTGGAAGTAACAGCTTCACAAATGCTTTCGATGTCTGCCTCACAGGCTTTGCACTGTACAAAGGTACACCAAGTCATTCCTGACTGCATCTCACCTTGTTGTAGCATGCGCTCTCGCAACTGATGCACCTCCTCGAGCTCAGCCAGTATCCTTTGATGCTCTGTCTCAAAGTCTAGTGTGTTGCTCAGAGCAAACTCGTTTGTCAGCAGTTTGCGTGGGGCCACGGTGGTAGCGATGCTCATGAGCACCAGCAACACAAGGATGGCTCCTTTGAACTGCATGCTAGGTCTCTCTCTGCAACAGCGTGCTGTGAGTCAACAGTTTGCATGTTTGGCGTTGAGTGCAACTCGAATAGTGGGATCAAGTGTCAGCAGCAAACAGGTCTGACAAGACTGGCAGAAAACAGGGGCACTCCGGAAGAAGTAGCTGTGCATGCCATGACTGGCAAGAGTAACGGCAGCAGGCATCAACAAGAGTCTTTGTTACAATGACATCTGGAAGCTTGTTGTAGTGACAAAACTGCAAACAGTCATGACGCAACAGCTTAAAGCTTGCAAATTGTAGAATCGCGTGCATGGCTGGCCTGCTTGGCATGCACTGTTACCAACTTCAACAGCTCAGACCTGGGTGGGTCAAGAGCAGGTGAATGAAGACTCACCTGTTATGCAGCCCGATTGTTGTGCTTATGTTGCCCACCCAGCTCGTAGCGCACCCCGTGCAACTGCAGGTCTGAAATTGGCCCGGGGCCCGTAGACTACCGGAAAAGATGTCGCTTACAGGTGGCTGTTCACGGTGTAGTGTATTGACGACAAGTCATGCACAGGACCAGGTGTACAGAGGCGAGCAAACACAAGGCGTCAGTGTCCTCCTTCGAGACCAAAATTGTGTCTGGGAGTCGAAAGGGCACCATTCAAAAGAGCCGTTTGCCTGCAACATATGACTAATGGCATTATCCCCCTGTATATTCCCACCCATGCATATATATATATATATATATATATATATATATATTTGTGTGACTGACCACTGATTCCCACCCAAGCTGCGCTGAGAGGGCGCTGACTTTTGGGAGGTATAACTAAGCAGGGCCCTGGGGCGCAGCGCACAAAGCACATTAGCAATCCCAAACAGGTGCTCACTCTGCAAAATGCAGCATGAGACACCAGAACACGTTTCTGACTGCAAGCAGTCTGATGATCACACATGCTACGGAGGAATCTAAGCTTATCATTATCATTGCAAGGGAGGTATGCATTGCATGCAAGTTTGAAGAAGGAGTGCCACAGCCGTTGAACAACAGGTATTCATTATATGATAATGTAGCCATTGACGTTGCTGTTGTGCTGAGGTCTGTCATGGTGTGCATGTATGCCTGACTGCGACTGCTTCATTGCATGCTTCAGACGCTCCACTCAAGGCTTGTAGCTGATGCAAGGCCTCGCCCACCAACCTTGGACATCTCTCAGCAAGCATAGCAACAGGCGAGCTGCAATCATGTCAAGCTGGCAGATGCAACTTAATGTGCTGATTCATCCATGTTGGACCCGTGCAGAAGGTGCCCCGGGAGTGAGTCCATACTCATCACTCCTGTCACTGCCAGGAGCAGGTGCGGGGGCCGCACGACTTGAGGCGTAGGTAGCAGCTGCACACAGTTGAAGAGATGTGATGCGTAGCCACCAACCCGTTGTATGAGTGATTACTGCAATATGTGGCACACTTGCAAGGTCATCATGCATGCATTGCAGGCTTGGCTGCCATAGAAACAAAAATTGCTTTCAGTACCGAGGCAATTGCAACCAACTTCAACCGAAATCTGTGGCATGAGATGCGACCACATTGCTTAATACCTATCATCACGGTGATTCACATAGCTTTCCAAACATGCATTTTCCCTGCTGTAGCATGCACTTCCAACAGCATATTTTACACTGCAAAGTCGCAGCCCTCAGACAAAAACGTTCGCTCTTCCAAATTCAGACCGGCGATCAAGTCGGTTGTTCTAGCCCTGGCGGAAAGCAGGCAGTGTTGCTTGCGGAAAGTGCATGCAGGGCATCAGTTGCAGCATTTACGAGGTTTACGAGGTGCGCTGAGGCACGTGAATGTCATGACAGATATGCCTCCAGTCAGTGCAACAAGCACTCAGGAAAGTCTGTGCTTTTTGAATTTCAGAGGGTCAAAATGTTGAGAAGCCATCAAAGCTGGTGATACACTGCCAGGAACAACAAAGCGCAAGCACCACCAACAGCCTCATATTTCCTCCATCTCCACTACAAGGCCTGATTTGCTACGGCGCTCAACTTTACTTTCTGTTTGCTCATAATGATCATTGCCATGACCAGCATCACAACGGTCTGCATCATTTTCAGCAGCTGGGGCGTCGCCTGCTTGCGCATTACTATTTGGTTGCCTGCTTGCCTGCCTTTGCGCACCTGCAGGATGTGCCTGGGTTGTCCTGGTTGATATGACCCTCTTGTTGCTGTGCAACTTGGCTTGTCCATTCAGTTGCCCTGCTTGATGTATGCCATCATTAACATGTGACTGTGAATCAGCTTTAGGGGCATCTGGAGCAGGACTGGCTGCTTGGGGCTGTTTGAGCTGCCCCTTTGGCTGTTGTGACGGCCCTGCTGACTCTCCAGGCTGATCTTCAACAAGGTCAACAACCTCTGCAGCACCTGTCAGAACATAACAATACTTGCGACCAAGGCAGACAATCACAAACAAAGCGAATGCTGCATGTAATGTGTGTGAAGCTGTGGTGTGCTGTTAATGACAGCAATGTCTGAGACGGAGCTTGTCTTGCTGCATTTCTATAAAAACCCGCTTGTGTAGCTGCGGGCTGCCGCCTTAGGAGGCTCCCGGTATGATTGCTGAAAAGCGTTTTCTTTTCTTTTCTAATTGCTTGTGTTGGACTTAATGCCTGCATCACTTATGCTCAGCAAACAGCGAGAAAGGATGAGGACTTTACATCGCTCATTAGCACCCCTGACCAAGACAGAGTTGCCATTGAGCATCACACATCAGCAAGTCTGATGCCATGGCTACATACAGTGTTGTGTGACCTAGCATAGGCCTGGCACAAAAGCACATGCAACAGCTCATGCCATATGAATGAACTACACCAACAATGCACCATCAATGCACAAAGCACTGCAACAATGCTGTCCTGTGGCGTAAACGCTGAAATCGTGAGCCACGCACTGCAACACCTCACAAGGTAGTGACCTCTGCATTGGCAAACCAGTAAGACCTGGCATTATAAGGGAACTGAGAATCACAGCAAAAACACACCGATGGAGTCTTACCTGACAAGTCTTCTCTGGACACGCCGAGTAAAGCGTGGTCTGCATGCTGCTGGCCAGCATGTGCGGCTGCATTGTCGCCGTAGTCCTGGTGCAAGCGCAGGCGAGTCCAGATGCTGCGCAGCAGCTGGCGCCAGGCTGCATGTGCTTCCTGCTTGCGCCTCTCAGCAGCTCGCTCCTCTCGTAGCCTGCACAAAGTTATGTGTACCTGTTTCTTACCACTACACTTCCAACGTTTACTTTTATTTATTTCAAGAGATTTGAATTTTTTGTTTCCCCCCCCCCCCCTCCCATCAGACATAGGACATTGATTGGTTTCGAGAGCTGCAAGCCCATTTGTGCAGCTGCAATAGACCTGGACTGGAGAGCTTTGCGTCTCACCGTTCATCTTCAATGTATGCCTCCAACACAGTTGCTTCATCTTCTTTGCACACCACCACCCCTTCAATGACCGGCACACTTCTTCCTCCTCGGATGTCAAAGCCTGTCATAGCAGGTGCATAATCCACCGACAGCTTCTTGCAGATGGGACCCAGGCGAGGCATCTGCAGATGCACTGTGCCCTGCACCCGAGCCACAGCTGTCACAAGCAGTGACTGCGTAAGTCAGTAACGAACTCTGGTAACCAGCAGCAAGACTCATCACGGCAGCAACGTAATGTATGCCTTGGGTGTATACACCTTGTGGAACGCATGTCAAGCAAGTGTTGGGTTGTGGGTATACCAGTGGCTGCAGTGTGCAGTTCAGCTTCCCCACCAGCAATTGCTGCTGGCTGAGTTATGCACAAGAGGGGTTCCTTTTGAACAAAAAGCCTAGAAGTTCCGGCAACTCAAGACTACTCCTCCCTAGAAAAGCTGACGGTATGGCAGCAAAACAGTGTGCAATCTTCAAGCTGTAGCTTGAGCATATAGCCAGGGCTTTGTGAAGACTCAGGCATTGGAGACATGAAACTCCTGGGCATCTGCAACTGCCTATCTGACAAATGGAAAGGATAGCGTGTGGAACATCCTAACATCAGGAGACAGTGGCCAGCCCTATGCGCTCTACCTTGGGCAGCTCAGATGCTAGCGGTGGGCAGTGCACGTTGCCCCTGTCATTCTTAGGCACCACCCCTCCCACAGCTATGGGCACCTCCCATTGCTGCGTCTGCCACCGCCCGTACATTTTTGTCACCATAGAGTCCGGTACAGGGATGACCGATGTTGTCTCCTGTACAGCATCTTCATCAGCAGGTCCCTTAGATGGGTCAGTATGGGGCCCAGGGGCATCTTTGACCCCTCTTCGCTTCACCACCTTGTAGGGCTGGGCTAGCTCCTCAGTCTTCACTTCCAAACCATCCCGGAGCCATCTGTACATAGAGGAAACAAATGCTCTAGCAAGTCTGTCATCAGTTGAGCTCAAAAGCACAGCGAGGTATCTTTGGCTGTGACATAAAACGCTGCGTGCTTGAGCTGCTTCTGCTCTCGGCAAAAGAAAAGGCAGTGGGCAAAACCAAAACCACTGTGCAGCAAATATGGCTTGGCTCAGCTGGCATACAAGCTGAAAACACATCTCTTGCGCATCACTCACAGATTTGTTTTAGCTATGACCGCCAAAATTTGGGCCTTGATGCTTAGTCCGTCTCAGCCAAAAGCTCACTATGCTGCTTCTATACAGTCAAGATGTGGCCTGGTCATGTTGAACTGTCCATTTCTCCTGACACAGCAGCACGCAGACCTTCTTGTATGTTGTAGCGCACAGATAGACAAGAGACCTATACAGTCAGAGGCAGGTTGTGAGGCTATGCAAATAGGATGTTTGCAAGGACCAAGCACTGCAGCAGCGGGTGGGGTGAGGGGTAATTGTAGGGGGGGGGGTGTGTGGGGCGAGGCAATGTAGGCCCCACCCTTTTTCTGCCCCTCTGTGCTGCACATGCTGGCAAAAGTTTGCACATGCACAATGAAACACTACATACAGCTCTCAGAAAGTCAAAGCCATCACTACTGTGGCAGAAACAACCATTGCAGTTTGAAGCTGAACTCAGAAATGCCTTGGGACTAGTATCAGGCCTGTTCTACTTTAGGGAGAAATCTCAGCTCAAGAACAGAGGAATGTTGTATCGTCAGAGAAACTGATAAGTCTTCCTGGATGGCACACCTGTCTGCCGTGTGCAGCTCAGC
>JAABUO010003217.1_pt1 | contig 19544 bp, 15 predicted proteins | sample 5559291 | NCBI WGS metagenome assembly JAABUO01 (sample SAMN10711878, study PRJNA513372) | rock metagenome | isolation source: Antarctica rocks | place: Antarctica: Victoria Land, Finger Mt sud
AGTATGTGGATTTACAATTCTGGAACCCGTCGTTCGATATCGAACCAAAATATTCACAAGTTTGACATTTCTGTGGCGTTTGACTCCTGTATTAAGTTTCTAAGGGTCTTGTTGAGCCAATCTGATGATGGGATTTTTCGAATCAAATTCCAGAGTCTGTGCTGTTCTAAGACTCCCGATTCCATAACTCCGATCAAATGGTACGACGAGATATCTGTTGTCACACCCTTGATCTTCTTCTTAGAAGGTTGGCCATTGGATTTGAGTATTTTCTTGAAACCGTTATTACACCAGGCCCTATAGACTTCATTGACTAGATGTGCGGCTTGAGTATTCAAATTCAATCGGTCCGGTTTGCTAGACCCGCGGGTCTCAAAAGCCTTTTGGACTTCGGGTCTTAAATCCAGAATTTGAGGTGTGATGCTGATCAGAAGATCGTAGGAAATCTCGGCTTTAGCGCTCGAATCCGAGATTCCCAATATTGGATTTAGAATCCCAATCAATCTTCGTTGCTCGGCTTTAATTTGACATCGACTCTTAATCCGACTGCATCTTTTGGCATCGCGTTGCAAGATCTGCTCCGGAGTATAATTCTTCTCATCATATAAATTAGACAGATGTTTCTTGCCGCTCAGTTCTTGCCAGTGACTCCGATACAGATCTTTTAAACGAGCCCGAGGTGCTTGTGGATCGAACTTCTTGTGGAAAAAGTACTTATCTAGCATTTGGAGCTCTTCTTTGGGGATCTCGCCCGTTTTGACGAGATCTCTGAGGATTCTAGCACGCGAGTCATCAATCTCCGGGATTGACTCATAGGGTGCTGGCGGGACATCCTCGAGCCGATCTTCACATTCTTGCTCGTCATCTCCCTCGTCGTCACGGGTGTAGCCACAGATCTTGAGGTATCGATGGACCATCGAACTCTGAAATCTGTGACTTTGACCATCTTCGACCAGATTGGCGATATGTAGATCCGGATACCAGTCCGCCACGTCATCCCATCTCATGTCTAGCTTCAGTTGTTCAACCATCCGGTCAATGACACTTTCCCGACGCTGAATCCGGGATTGGACTGCATCTGGAGTCGCGCCATAATCTTTGGCCCCTCGGTACTGATCATTGATATATAAATGTAAGAAGTTCTGGGTTAGATGACGCGGTCGCATCAGGTTCTGAAACCCGTCTCTCGGAACTGGGCCATTGGCGGAGAAGTAGGCGAAAGCCAGATCGAAAGGTCGGAGACCCTGCGGATCGTTGGGTCCGACATCGAAATTGATGCCCACCGTGTTGGTGGAGGTCGTAATGACATAGGCTAGTTGCGGATCACCCCAGAGTTCTCGAACTCCTTTTAAGGCGCGACGATCCGCACCCGACGTTTCGCTGGTATAAATCAGGCCTTTCTTGTCTACAGAATCCTGTTCCAGTCGGAATCGGAGTTCCAGCGCTTTCTTCTTACTAGCGCAATAGAAATAGATTTTCCAACCTTGTTGTAAGAGTTCAAAAAAGACTTCGAATAGTCTGTTTGAATCGGCGTATTGTCGGTATTTTCGCTGAATTGGAGGATGAGCATTGATTTCGATTCTCACATCGACTCGAAGGCTTTTGGTAATCTTATAGCTCCTTCTCCCTAAAAAGGCATCTAAGAGTACAACATTTTTGGCATCTTTAAGGATCTGTGTAAACATATAAGCACACATGGCGGTGTTATGGGTCATGGTGGTCTGGCTGCTAAATTGTTTAAGCACACTTTCGATCTCATCGCCAACAACTAAATCATAAGGTTGATAATCAGTAAATAGACGATGGAGACTTTCGGGACTAATGATCAGACGGGGGTGTCGTCCCCAATGGGGACTTTGCATGTGGTCCAGATAATTAACAAATCTTAGATTCTGGAGCGGAATCATAACCCCGTTAATTTCGATCTGGGCTTCTCGATTAAACTCGCCGTGAATGTTGGCCGCATAGGTCTGTCGAGGTGAGATAACTATGACCCGAGGTGTTTGATGGGCCTGAATAAATAATCTGGAAGCCAGGCTTTTACCTCGGCCAAGACCCGCCTGGATAAGTAAAGTCTGACAATGATGAAAGTCAATGGGTCGAACCCAATGTTCTGAATATATCTCATCCGCGAGGCGGAGAAGAGAATCATCAGCTTGGTTAGTGGGTACCTGAGTTGGAGCATTCAAGACCGATATGACGGGGTTTATACTCGAGGTTAGTGACGATGGAATGGGGGTCAACGGCTTTGACGGGGAGGATTTGAGTCGTAAATAGATGGTCAGCTCGGACTGACGATTCTGGTAAATCTCGACTCGGGTTTGGATTAAAGACCTCAATGCCTCTGCGACATAGCCACCGCAAGTCTCTTCACATATAGCATATTTATGATCCAAAAGTTGTCGCCATAGATGTTGGCCATCTTCGAGAGACATAGATCTGAGATACGCCTCAAGGATTTGTGATTCGTAATAATCCCAGATTGTATCGGCAATATAGTTAGAGAAGCCCAACCTCATCATTGTGATGGTCAGCGTCGCCACCACAGGATCTTGATGTTGAGCGGCCCACGGACATAATCGGGTTTCAAGATTCTGGCGTAGCGCTGTAATTTTCTGATCGGGATGCAGATCTGGCTTAATCTGAAAATTCAGTAAGGCGTCACGATGTAAATTCCACCAGTCAATAACGATTTGGGTCTTGGTCTTGGTATCATAATTTCTCTCTGCAATCTGATCGATCTGTGGGATGTGATGATGTATCGGCAGTGGAAGGCGAATCTCATTTTTCGGGGTTTGATCCGATACGATAGCTTGTTCCGAACGCCGATCGGGCCAATTGACATTTTTGCTTTTATTGGATGTGTCATGCGCTGGCGTCTGATGATCTCCTCGAGTGTCATAATTATAAGAGGTTAAGGGGGCCAAATCATGGCCGAGGAGACTCATTTGGGAGTAAAATGACTTTTCAATTCTAGCGTCAATCTTTTTCCAAATCATGTCTCAAAACTCGGGTCTGGCCTCTGACGCTGGGAGTCTGTGGCTCCATTGCCGCTCCCCTTTTCTGCAAACCATTGAAGGTCAATCGCCCGAAATCGTTCAAGAGTATATCGACCAATGCAGTGCGGCCCTCCTGACTCAAGGCGTCCCGTGGGACATCGTTACCGTCGTCCGAAATCGCATGCAACTCTGTGCGCCGACCACCTTCCAACCTAAAAAGTTGGTCTTTTCGATGGAGGAACGGAAAACGCCGCCTCCCAGTCCGGAGATCGGTGCCCGCGGTGACTCGAACCCGGGAAGTTCGCCAATCTTACCGGAGTTAGTTAGAGTCGAATTTACGGGGGCGGACTGGGAGCGGGCCAAAGGCAAAATTCGATCGTATAATAAGCAGTTAGAGAAACAACGTCAAAAGAGTGCCCGGAGTGGGAAATCGATCAATTTAGTCCAGATCTCGACACCCTACATTCGGTATCGAGAACTGGGGCCCGTGGAGCCGTAGATCCGACATTTCAGTACTGTCAGTCGTCCGAACTCGGATCTGGAGACCAGACCCCAGATCCGCTTTCCAGTTAGTCTATATTTAAGTCTTACGAGACTTAAATGTCGTACGGGGGTCCTCATCGAGTCCTGGCACCCCATCCGGGTCATCTCGAGTTGAGGATCCCGCGGTCGGAGTTCCGACCTTACGAACCGAGAGCACTCGAGCCCTAGTTGAATTTGAGAGTCCGAGTGAGTGGTATCGGGCTCTGGAGATGATACGGAGTGTGGAAGCCCATCGAGCTAAGATGCGGGCCTCGGGTGGTAAATCTCGGAAACCCCCGATTGCAGCGAGACTGTTATAAAGCGGAAGTCAACTCGGATTGGTGATATGTTAGCAGCGGGATAATTTCAAAGATGAAGGGCGGACGGTGGCGAAAGTCGCCCGCCCTCTTCCCCCAATCCCTCACATCCGGGTCATTTTAGTCTATGAATCCTGGACTTGACAGGGGGACGCCGACCCGGAGTCGGGGTCTCGACTCACAATTTTTGGAGGCCCGGGCCTCCGCATCCAGAATTTTGTCCTGACCTTTTTTGTCGCTTGTATCCAGCTTCGCATTTTTGATTCTAGATCGCAAATGTTTTAGGCGGTTATCCTGTTGTAATTTCAGATTAGACTCAATGTCATCGGAAACTCCGACGTTGAGTCATGAGGATCCGCGAGTCTTCCCCACCTTTGACTGTAGGAAACCAGTTTCGACCTTCTGCACGCGGTGTCTCGTAATTTGGAGACCTCCGTGAGATGTTTCGCCGTGGATGACATGATATTCACCCGGGTCCGATTGCCTCGGCCGGGTCGCAGTCAGACCGACGGGAATCGGAATCCGGCCATCCGTGTCCGAAATTCTTGTGGCGGCGTTATCATCGACTCGACGACACGGATCTAAATCTGGACTCGGGTCGAGCGTCTCCAAATTCGGGTTCCATTGCCTCGGTAGGGTTGCAGTCATGCCGACTGGAATCGGGATCCGGCCATCCGTGTCTCGAGTTACAGTTGAAATCGGTCTTAACTCTCGGGGTTGGACCACGGGAATCATACTTTACAATCCTATAGATCCATGTCGATCAATTCAAATCTGCAATTATTTGACCATGTATGAGTCGGACTCATACATCTTTTATTGATTTAATTTACCAGAGCATAAAGCTGTTGCGGGGTCCCGGTTTTAGAGGAAGTGATTTTATAACCCGTCAAACGGCTACATCATTCAAATGGAGCTACCGAAACGCCAGAACCCTTGGCTGCCTGAACTCTTAGATCGAATCCAAGAGGCCGTTAATCAAAGAGGACCAACGAATTCACTGCTGAAGTCGATTGGAGTCGATCTCCGTAAGGAGATCGCGACTCTAAATCCGGAAGATTATAATACTTTGGAACAGGAGATTCTACTATCGTATCCGACATTGACGGTCCATATGAGGGTGGTACATCTATTAATTGAAAAAAGTCACGGTGCCATTCAGAATCCCCAGATAGTCAGAATCCGGATTTGGTGTAGCGGATATACTCATCGACAAACTCGAATCTTTACACCCAGTAATATGCTGATCGCGCTTCAATCTTATGCGATTTGTTGCGACTCTCTGAGGTATGGGACGCGATCTAAGAAGCATTAATTACCCGGGATCCCTTAAACACTCAGAACAGGCTTTGAGATTGTTTCAACAGTATTTAGGTGAATCAAACCCATATACCGGAAAGGCGTATCAGGATCTAGGAACTTTAGGAATTTACAATGATCTGGAGCACTTTGTGAATCGAGGCATTGATTATTTAACTTCCCGGGAATATGTAGAGAAATGTATATCGATTAATAAAGAGGTCTATGGACCAGATCATTTTGAAGTGGCACTGTCATATTCGTGGCGAAGTCATCTCTTATATGTAACTGAAAAGAAGGAAGATTGGGAACTGGCCTTGGTAGATAGAAATCAGAACATTGAGATTTTTATAAAGATTTTTGGACCTGAATATCCGGGGTTAATATATTCCTATTATTTCAAAGGTAAGATCTTACAGAAACTACGGCAGGAGACCGAGGCGATAAGTGCATATCATGAATGCGTAAATCTAGGTCGAAAGCATCCAGGAGGGTTCGAGTACTATATTGAGGAAAGTAAACAACAATTACAAGTAATACAGAAGAAATTAGTGGTCTTTGACTCTGTAGGAGAGTCATAAGGCATTTATATAGTGATTCATACAGACATCAAGTCGCCGCTAATATTCGCCTGCTCAGACGAATATGACAGCTGAAAGTCTAAAAATGCAGACCCGCATGACTTTTGAGGACCTGATCTGGATCGCGAACATAGTTCCGGACCATGGCTTCACTTCGATGTCCCGTGGTCTTTTGGATCATGGAAATACTGGCACCACTCAAATCTGCTTGGGTAACGAATCCACTTCTCAAACTATGGGGTGAAAATTGTCCACCTTCCAATCCAATTCGCTGACAATAGCTTTTGATTAGCTCATAGTATTGACTCATTTTCAAGGGTCCCATCAGCTCATCGGTCTTTAGATTAATTCTTCTCCAGACGAAGAGTTTAACTTCCGTGTCGCACAGACTCTTCCATTCTATTAGGGCTTTAATCGGACAATATTTATCACTCTTATACGGTAGTGGGATCTTTCTCCCTTTTCCGGTTTGGTCGGTTTTACTCTTAATTAAATTCAGTAAACACCCATCCGGGGTGATCTCGACTTCACTCCATTGGAGATCTAAAAGTTCCGAGCGTCGCATCGCACTATAAAAACCAACTAATAAAAGAGCTCGATCTCGGAGCTGCAGATTAGTGTTACCAATTCCAACTGCATCAACCATTCTCGCGATATGAATCTTCAATAAGGGATTTTTACCTTTCTTTTTAGTCCCCAACTCTTTGCGCAAGCCTGCCATGACTTTGGAGATCTGGGATAGATCTAACTGAATCTGATACTTTTCATGTAAGCAATATTTGATCCCCATAACTCTCCGTTCTAAAGTGCTCATTTTGTAACCTTCCTTGTAAAGATGATTAAGATATCCGTTAACAGCTTCCGGAATTTGGGAGACATCAGAAAGGGGTTTGGTCTGACAATAAGTCCGGAAATCGTTCCAATCGCTGAGATAGGCTCGGAGGCTATTGCCCGAGTGGCGATCCACCTCGAGCTGCTTAACCTCCGAGTACTCGGTCGGAGATAGAAGGGTATGAATAACTGGACCGACGGGGATCTCGACTGGAGTCAGAGGCGAGCGAATCTTGAGCGTAATAGTCGACCGGGGTACGATGGAGATGGACATTTTTCTCTAATTTAAAATGATTTGGTTGAATCAGATTTTTGACGATAAGTGAGGAAATTCTGGAAATAAGGGAATGATAAGGGCGAATTATCGTCAAAACTTGTTTTTTGAGTTCAGCCAGAATTTTCCAGTTTAACGACGAAATTTGGTGAGTTGGGACCCACACTCGGGTTTTTCTTTTCTGTTTATCCCTGTATTAGCCTTCTCAAATCTAGAGACAATGTTCGGTAGACCTGAAATTTACAATCCTCGGCTGATTCTCTTGGATGTCGCCAGCTTGGGTTGAAAGTCCCTAGATGCCCCCGGAATTCGACGGCGCAGAAGCTGACTCTCTATTGTTGGATTTCAGTATTGTCAAGTCCGACCAATACGAGATGACTGATTCCTCTGCTAATCCCGACCCCCGATTTAAAGCTTCTAGAAATCGGGGTTGTGGATCTGGCGAAACTTTGATATGACCAATCAAGTCGGTCGGCCACGACTGGTCGACCTGTGGATCTTAATGACCCCGGATGGCAATCTCCACCGGAGGCCAAAGTGAGGCTCGATCCAACTCTTAGCAGAAATGATCCGGATTCAGATCTCCGATTCCGAATCTCAAATGCAGACTCCTCCACCACCGCAGACGATTCCGGCGGGGGTTGAAAGCTATGCTCGATATCTAGACGAGTGGCTCCATAACCCGACACCCTTCGGACGCCGGGAAGCCGACCCTCTTACAGAGTTACAAGCCCGATTCCAGGAACTTCGGACCGATCCGAAGATCCCTTTACACCGGATAACGACTTGGATCCAAACTCTAGACTCGAATCTTGCCGGACTCCGAAGGCAGAAGGAGCTCTTAATGCATCGAATCTTGAGATTCCGAGAAATGTTCCAGATTTACTGGCAAGAACGAGGCGCCGGGTATCCGGTTAAAACATTTGGGCTAGATATCATTAATACTGATCCAGAGAAGATAATCCACCGATGGTATACCGCAGATCCCAAGAATCTGAGACTCGATATGGCGTTCTACGAACGCGCCGCCGAGAGATTTAACACTCAAATTGCCAGTGCAGACAATCACTTATGGGTCTGGAACTCGGGTCGTTATAACTGGTTTGATTTGGCGATCCAATCTATTCAATTGAACCTGGAGGACTATGAACTGGTGATGAATTCTAATCAGATATATCACCGTTATCATGCAGATAATTACCCATTATATAATCCGGAGTACGTGATACCCCAGGAAATTGGGAGGCTTAAAATCCAGTTAAGAATTGGATTTGGAGCCTCCTAATTCAGGACCCGTCATCTACGAATCCTACATGGTCCGAAGCCATCCGTGCATTACCGGATCAGATTTGGCTCAGTGGTCTTCGCCACCAATTACATACCATTAACGACGTTATTACTCATGCCTCGAATCTCGGATTTAATGTCAAGACCCAATCCGCCGCAGTCAATCTCTCGGAAAGGTATAATGGTCTCATTAGTCATCTTTACTTCGGCCGCACTTCGACCTCCGACGGCGGATCTCCATCCGTCTGGCTGTATCGAATCATCCTGACTCGGACCACCCACGGCGACGATCAGGGTCAGTCGTTTGAAGGTCCGACTCTTTCTGAAGCATTCGAACACATGGCGCAATCGTTTAACCCTGAAAGTGAAACACCAAACTGAGGGTCATCGACTCCGAGTCCGGAAGATTTCTCAAATGAGAGATGTTTGATACATACAATCCCGACCCGGATGTGTTATTCGGTTCGAGATGTTTGACTCCATGATAACCCGACTTCACATCGATTCACTTCTGATCCAAAAATTGATCGCTCAATGGTCGATCAGAGAAATTCCAGAAATGAGTACCCGGCACCGCTCAAGGACCTGCAAGAACTGTGGCGATCTCCCGATTCAGCAATTTACTCCGGAACTTCGCTCGGAGTGTCGGGCCTGCTATAATTCCAAACGGCGCCAGCAAAACATTCTCGGTAGTCAACAGCTGAAGCAAGGCACCTGGATCGAATCCTCGGAGCTGTCGAGTTTATATGCACAGATCGAGACTCTCCAGGCTCAAATTACCACCCTGGCCGTTGATCGATCTGTGGTCGATCAAAAATTACAGGCCGAAATCTCAGCTAAAGAGCAATGTCTAACACACAATCAACAATTAAAGGATCAAATTCTCGCTTTACAAGCTCAAATCTCGGCCCCGACTCTTGATCGACCAGTGATCGATCAATTAGAACACCAACTCTCCGAGACCACACAACGGCTGACCCGTCTCGAGACTCTCCTCCGAGATACACAGACTCAAACCACTCAACTCCTAGGTCTAATAAGTGCTCCATCTGAACAACTTTTGAGCGGCGAAGAGATCTCCACACAACTGTCGACTCTTTCACATCTAATTCCTGATCGATCAGTGGTCGATCAGGTCAAAACTGTAATGACTGAGCAGTTTGGGGCCTTTCAACGTCAGTTAACATCACAATCTCTGGAGATCGGCCGTTTACAACAGCTAATCCAGGTTCAAGAGGCTCCGCTACCTGATCGGTCAGAGGTCGATCACCTAGAGCAGAAGATCCAGGACCGATTACAGGCTCGAGATCTGCAGTTGGCGGAATTATTATCACAATTAAAGCTCCAAAGTGACCAAATTTCTTCCTTGATTATTGATCGATCAGGGGCCCCGACCCCGCGCAACGGGGAGGTCCCCGTTGCGCGGGAAGTCCCAGAGGTCGATCAGAGAGCCCCAAATTCGACGTTTCTGACTCCACCGCGTCAATCCCCCCCAGCCGAGGATCCGATGTCCGCGGAACCCTCGGCGGTGACGGTCCATCCTGAGCTCACCCCCTGGGATGACTCACGTCTAACCACGACCACTAGCTCCCCCAGGCCTCGTCCGACTCCGGAGGAGATCCCTGTAGATGACTCACGCCTAATCACGACCACTAGCTCCACCACACTGGGTCCGATCATCACTGAAAAAATGCATCAACTCCATGAACATGGTTTGCCTCTGTCGACTCCTCCTCGGCTCTTCGCCACTGTCAGTGCCAAGAAATTCCCTGTCATCAACCAACCTTTTTCGGTTAAAAAATAATAACACCGGCGAGAGCCATTTTTCCAGTTCAGCGAAAATCGTCGGGGTTCCACCCCCGACTCCAGTTTTTGACCCGTCTTTCCACAACATACCTCGCATTGAGAGATGTTATTATCATTTTCACTCTGATCCAGATCTAATTACCAATCTGACCCTTCGATTCGGCTCCACTTCTGAACTGACTTCTAATTCTAACTCGGGGTCGACCATAGATCACCTCCTGTAACAATTGGTACTTTCTCATGTTGCTGGCCACCAGTCGTTGTCGGCTCTCCATCGCATAGATCAGAAACTCTCCCTAAGAAACTGTTAACTTGGACCACCCCAACCCACCAACCCACCAACCCGCTCGCCTATAGACCCTCAATCTATTAAGTCATCTCCGATTCCATTACTCCCCAAACCCTACGACATAACCTTCCTTCTTGGACATATATGTGTCTTCCACATCTATTATACCATCTTTATACCCTTTTATTTGTACTATTTCTCGTTAGTAAAGCGTTATACTGATTCATCGAATTCTGAAGCTCCTCACACTTCTGCTTCCATTTCCCACATTGTTCTTTCAACTCCTTGATCTCCTTATCGGATCTCTCTTTCCACTTTATAAACTGGTCGATCGTTTTCATGTTATTCTCGACTTGCGATTCCCGACTCTGGATTTTTTCTTTCGACTCTTCATCCAACTCCTTATAATCTTGCTCCATTTTTATATAATTCTGGACTTGCAACTCCAGTTCCTTAATTCTCCTCTTTTGCTCTACCTCACTTTGGTGTCCGATTTGGATCTTCTCGATCTGACTCGTTAATTCCTCGACCTTCTGACTCTCGACCGAGACCCCCCAATCGATTAATCGCGGATCCTTCTCTTTCGTTATACAGTCCTCGACCCGCTTCATACACTCTCGACATTGATGTGCTTTGGCCTCAAACCCCCGATACCCCTTGGACTTTCGACACCACAAACATTCTCGTTTGCGCTCACTTTTGGGTTCAGTCATCTTTTCCTGACTACTTTTCCAGATTCTATTGTTCTTCCTTCTATTGTCACTCTTTTTCCTTTCACTATTCTTTCCGCTTTATCTTCTATATCACCTTCAGATGCAGCGCCCGCTATTCATCATTTTACCATTTTTGAACCCTATACACCATCTAATCTTTAAAATCGGACTATGACTTCTGATCGTCTTCTATCACCCATTTTGCTGTTACTTATTCCTTTATTTGAAACGCTACTATTGTCAGATCCCTTCTAACATCCATTCTGCAATTAGACCTCTTTAATTCCAGAAATTTAAGCTCTTAAAATCTCACTCGTCTAAAAATTTACCGTCTGACCCACACTCTACTACTGCCTATCCGTTTCTCTCCCTTCCTATCCTCTAAAGATCTCAAAATATCTTCAGACTTTTTGAATTTTGACCCTCCGTTCGACTTTATCTACCTTCCATAAAATCCCCTTTCGATCCCTCTATTACCTATCCATCCTCGGCGCTTTACACCTTACTTCCTAACATCCTTAATATTACGTATATCTACCCATCAGGTCTCGATACTCGAGACCCCCATTCTTGCTATTCACTCTCTCCACTCCAACTGATTTTTAAGATGTCTATTATTTCTGTCATCTTCTTAGTTTCTCTCCCTTCTCCCAAGGGACAGTCCAGAAGTGTCCCCCTTTTTTTTTTGAAGGGGACACTTCTATTCCATTTTTCATATTTTTCCCCTTCTCCATAAACACGTCGCTAAACGTGTCCCCTCCAAAGTGTCCCCTCCATTTTTCGCTCTTTTCTACTATTTATCTCCTTTCCTCACCTTCCAACTTTTATCTTTCTCGTCTTTTGATTCTTTGGACTGTTTGATCTTCATTATTTTCCGCGCGTATACCAAAAACCTACTTTTCTTTAGATATTTTTCTTCTTTTATATGGTGGTGTCGCAAAAGTGTCCCCTGTCCCCTGAATTTTAGCCAACTAGGGACTGCCCCGACTCGCCTCAAAACCGTCTCAGAGACTTGATTACTTTTTTATATGGGTTTTTTGCGGTCTTTTACGCAAAAATACTTTCGTGCAAGGTCAGTCGCCCTCTATTTTTGAGCTTTCTCCCCTACAATTCGCTTTTTTCAGATCCAGTCAACGGTCATATTTTTGTACCTCTCTCCCGTCGCACTATCTTTCATATTTGACTTTGAAAAGTCAAATATCCTTTATTCTTTACTACAATTCCTGGATATTTTCTTTCGTGTATATGTCCAGAAGCCCGTTCATTTTTCTCATCTCTTTGTCCACCATAACTCTAGCTATTTTACTTTTACTCTTTTTACCCTCCATATACTCCTTCTTTTTAATATGTTCGTGATCTGTCAATGCGGTTTTATCGTCTCCCCAGAAATATTTAAATCCTTCTCCCAATGTATTCTCTGTTCGCTTCTTTGCTTTACAAAACTTGTACCCTTTAGTCTTGTCGAACTGGAATAATATATGTATATGCATCCCATGTATGTTATCTACACTCTCCCCTCTCTGCTCGAAACTTATGTAATATTCCTTTATCCAATCTTTTGTCACACACTTCCTAGCATAGTTTCTCATTGTTTGTAGATCGACTTCTTTTTCCGGCGTTATCACCCCCCAGACCCAATCCCGACATAACTTCCCAGACTTTATTGCTTTCCCTTGTAACTCTCTCTGTTGATTATAAATAGTAATTAGCGCTAGATCTGTACTTAGACCCTTGTCAAATCTCATTTGCGCCACTTTAATCATCTCTCGATCTCTAACAGTCCTTATGGCCTTCTCACACCCCTCAATCCCTTTACTCACTGCATCATGCTCAGCCTGCGTAAATTTTCTCCCAGCCTCAGACCTTATCTTCTCTAGCCCCACGACATCTTGAGCCTTTATCGCCACTGCTATCCATTCAAGACTAGCTGCGACCCTTTTTTCCTCCTGGATTTCATTGCTAGCGATAGATCCCAGGAAGCCTAACCCTTGAGTTATGTAGTTACCATTACTTAAAGTGGATTCTCTTATAGCTTGTGCTCCCCCTCTCGTCCCGGCATCTTGAGTGGAGTTCGATTGTGATCTTAAAAATGATTCCGTATCTAATCGATGCGATTTTCCCAAATCTGCGGACCCAGACACATTGGTGACTCCCAAAGAACTCGAACACTGGTCCCGCCGCCAAGCTGAGCAGTGCTTCGAGTTCTTTGGGAGTCGAATGATAGGCATAGGTCGGAACATCGGTGCTCAAGGGCTTCGATTTCATTCCCACATTCAAGCGATCATCGATTTCAATTTCCCAGATTTAAGTCCCTGGAACTTAAATCTCATCCATCTAACTGACTAATTGAATCTCTCAACCACACTGACATCCACTCTTAAATGACCCTCACTCCAGATTGTCCCATCTGTTTAGAGCCCGGTGCTGATCTTTGCCTTCCGTGTGGCGGGTGGCATTGGATACATCGTTCGTGCTGGTCTAAATGTCTCGATGCTTCTTCCTGTCCCCTATGTCGTCAATCTCTAGTCTCTACAATTTGGACACCCAAATCCATGGTGCTCCATTATACTGACGATCTTGTTGATATTATCTCGGATGAACCCTGCATCACAGATCTGATGATTCGGACATGGATTACCAAGATTGTTACTACAGTCTGTTTGTCCCCTAATGACACTATTCAGTTTAAATCGGAATTCGCGTCAGAGTTACGTACTGCTATCCACCAGATCATCAAACTAAATTCCAATTTGGAGAAGAATATACTTATTATGTCCATTATCGCCCAAGTTCTCATTTGGACACATGAGTCCCCATCACATGTCGCTTTTTATTCTTTTATCCCGATCTATGACAGGATTTGTCGTGCCGAACCCCTAACTAAGAAACAACACGCTCGCGTCCTTGAATTTTATGATAAGTACCACGAATCTGATGTCTCCGCACCACCTCTCCTTGAGGATTCTGATCCCAAGACTACTTTTAAGCGCGTCTTGCAACAGCTCACATCTTATGTCTTGCAATACCCTTCTAAGGCTCGCTTGTGTAGAAAATGTATAACCCTCCTCCCCGTTACCGCCTTCGATAAAAATAAAAGACATTGCCGGTCCTGCCAATCATTAAAAATTGCATCTTGAGAGAACACGCAACCACACAGGCCAACAGATTAGCTACATAGCTAATCTATATTTGTCCATGCCTTTCCAACGATTTAGACCACACTGGCACCCGGTCCGACCGGCAACATTTGGACATTGACGGGATACACTCCACGTCCGTCGAGATTACCGTATTTCTCCTGTGTCGCCGTTTGGGTCGCACCTCGCCAACACCACCAGCTACATCGAAAAGCTAATCCCACCGCGCCGCAGACCATCGCAATTACAATACTAATCACAATCACGGCGATGGCCCATCCGGCCAGAGCGCTACCTGTCGTCTTTCGGATTCTAACTTCCGAAATGACCACGGTCGGCGTCACCCAATTTGGATTCGTAATTACTAAGACCTTATCCGGATTACTGAGGGTAAACCAATCTAAGGTCAGGGAATAGATCTTTTTGGCCGAATAGGCGGTGTAATAGATCGGCAATCCAGTCTTTTGATACAGTCGGAAATCACTCAGATCCATCAAGTAGACGTTGGCGGTCTCGGAGGCTTGGACGGAATAGTAGATTTGAGTCTGACTACAGGATCTTCCTGAAACCGAGGGAGTACTGGTTCCGCAGACATATTGGTAGATAGCACCACCTGGACCAATCGTGACATTGGTGTCTAAGGTCTCCATGCTCAGATTCTGGATTTGACCGTAGGCGGTAATCACCGCCCCCGAGTTCAACGGGGTTGAAAAGACCAAACTCTTATCCGGATCCGAGGCCGTAAACCAGCCTTGGACACAGCTCTGGGCGTTGAGACACGAATACTGCGAATCGTAGACTCGAGTCGCTCGAGTCTTCAGCGTCTCCGTCGTATTCATCCAATAAATATCAATACTTATATTGGACTGAATGGAGTAATACATCTGACTCTGACTACAGAGCGTGCCGGTCAAAGAAGTGTCTGTGGTTCCACAAACCTGAACCATGTATGACGTCCCAGGTGCAACTGTGAGGGTCTCATTAATCTCCAAAGCCGAGATCGAGTTACATATCGCTAAGATAAGCCCCAGAGTCACGAGAAGTCGAAGATCACAGTCCGGCATTTTTGAAGTTTGGTCCCAATTTAAAATTGACATTTTCCCTGGTCCTAAAGATCAAATCTTCCAAGTCCAGAAATGACGTCCCCTTTTCTCCGCGTTTGGCAGATTTGATTTTCCAAGTCCCATCTTTCTTTAATTTAGAAATTTCTATATTAGAGCAAAATTCGATGAGCACCCGCCCGTCTTCCTCTCCCGATCTTTGGCTTCAGTATCGGGATCATGTCTCGAACAATCTGCAGCGTCTACGCCAGGATTCTGTTGGGACTATCGCCTTTATGTCCCAGATGGGGGACTATTTCGTCCTTCAAAAATATTCCTATCACAATATTCAAGAGCTCATGGCCCAAATTTCCCAACTCGCAGTCCAGATCTCGTCTACGCCGTCTAACCCTGTATCAATCTTATCGATCTCCAGTTCCGGGGCATCGCAAAGTCGGAGTCTACCTAACTCGCCAACTCAAAGTCCAAATCCATCAACCGCGGAGAGCGCATCGAGTCCCGGGACTCCATCCGGAACCTCTCGAGTTGAGGATCCCACGGTCGGAGTTCCGACCTTACGAACTGAGAGTGCTCGAGCCTTAGTCGAATTTGAGAGTCCGAGTGAGTGGTATCGGGCGCTCGAGATGATCCGAAGTGTGGAGGCCCATCGAGCTAAAATGCGCGCCTCGGGTGGCAAATCTCGGAAACCCCCGATTGAGGCTAGACTTCTATAACACCTCGTCGGTCGCCATTTATGACCCCCAATACAACGGCCAAACTTTAGAGATTACTGGAGGACGGGGGTGAGATCCGCCGCACCGGACTCCGGATCCATCGAAATTTGAGCCGTTTGAGTCTATCCAGGCCGAACTTGACATCCAGACGCATACCCTCAGTGTGAGTCGAGACTCACGATTTTCGGATCTCGGCCGCGCCAGATTGTCGATTTGGCGCGGCACATTTTGGAAGCCTTAGCGCCGATCCCGCATTCCAAATTTCCGGATCCGGAAATTTGATCACACTTTGTCGACAAAAATGTTTTATTCGGCTCTGCGGACATTAAGACCGTAAAATCGACCTCCAGTCTGCCCAGCATGCTGCACCTGGAACTTTCACCCGGTCAAATTGTCCGATTAGAGTCCATTTCTCAGCCCTCTCGATGTTTTCGATGTCGGTATCGATTTCGAACTGGAGATATCGGGTATTCCGCTCCAAGTAAGCTGTTGATTTGTCGAACCTGTTTGACGACATTGAAATGCTGGCATCTGGTCCACACCCACTACATCTTTTTAGCCGGAACGTCGGTCGTCAAGTGAGCTGGTCCAAACCGGACAATGGCATTAGCCGGCAAGTGTCCCAGGGACCCTTGGATTCCCTCGACCCCTTGAGGGGTCAGGGGCCCCAACCCCTCGGGACTCCCCGCTCCTCGGGGAGGTCCCACTTCTTTAACGGGGGTAGTCGTCATTCCCGGTGGTATCAGAATCTGACCCTGTGCGTCTGGAGTTAGTGTCTGAATCGGTTGTAACTCTCGAGACTGGACGTTCGGAATCATACTTTCGGCTCCGAGGAGACCGAGGTGACGCAATTCAAATTTGGCCACCGACCTAAAACTGGAGTCCGGCGTGATTCTTGAGTACTCCTTCGGGATCTCGAACATAGTTCCGGACCATGGCCTCGCTTCGATGTCCCGTCGTTTTTTGGATCATCGAAATGCTGGCTCCACTTAGGTCGGCCTGCGTCACAAATCCGCTCCGCAAACTATGTGGGCTGAAGGCGTTTCTATCCCTCGAATTAAGACGTGATCCACTCGGACCTCAAACTTATCCAACCTAGTTTCCCGATTTGGCCCCCTTGACACGACCGATTCCGGCCAGGAGAGATACTTGTTCCGACTTCTTTTATCCAAATATACCTTTCCTTATTCTGTGATTATATACCTCTTGGATGCCCTGACTCTGGATCCGTTTGTTTAACTCTTGGATCTGTTGTTTTAACTCCTCGATCTGTTCCTGTCTTTGGTGGTTCCATTGACTTAGCTTTCTCACTTCCGCCTCTTGCTTTTGACTCCCAACTTGCAGTTCTTCGATCTCCTCTGCCATTTCTTTTCGGATCTGCGCCGATTCTTGCTCCTCACGCCGCTGGCTCTGACTCCACTCCGCCTTTTGGATCTCTAATTCCTGGATCCCCAGTTTCAGATTGTGATTCGCATTGCTTAACTCCGTCATCCGCGAATCCTGGATCCTTCTAGAATTCAATTTAACTGCCTCTAGCTCTTTCTTCAATGCCTCCCTCTCCCGACCGACTTGTTCCAGCATGGACATTTGAAGCTCCCGCATCTCCTTGTCCCTCTGGATCTGTTGCTTTAATTCCTCAATTCGGATTCTCCCCTCTTCCAGCTCTTTCTTCTCTTCCTGACTTATTCCATTTCTTAAGTTTAATCTGGCCATCTCTTCTTCCATGGTGATGCCCTTCCTTTTGGCACTCCGACACATTTTGCATTTGCCCTCCCACTTATTAAAATCCTGATTCTTATCCTTCCACGCCTGACAGCTCTTACACTTCTTGCGGTCACCCTCGACCTCGGCTCGACTATAATCTCTCTGACTCATTTCTGACCCGCCTAACACTTCTCACCCAGGTCATTTTTCCTAGGTCGAGATTCCGATCGGACCCGATCTTCCAGGTTGCCTCCCGGACTTTCCCGGTTTGGGTCCCTTAGAGTCGAATAATTCATGTCAAAATGAGCCTTGATGGCCCTCGATCTGACCATCGACCTCTCCACTTCCCAGGTCATAGATTCCTGGGTGGGTTGACCGAGTTCCTGCAATCATTCCTGGAAAAATTTCAGGTCTGCCGGGATCTCCAAAATCCACCGATCTTTAAAACTTGATTCTTGGGCATTGGATCGGTACCGCGCCGACTTCGCCCCGGAGTCGCTGGCCAAAAGTGTCTTTTGGCCTTGATCTACATCTGACTCTAAATGGTCCTTGTTGACAGTAATGAAGACGAGTCCACATCCTCGCCATCACTCGATGGACATCGGATCTGGACCGATAGATTCCAGATCCCTGACGACGCCGGATCATCGGATCCCGCCCTGGAATTCCAGAATTTTAAAATCTGGTTACTCTCATACCAACCCGGCTTTGCCGATCTTTCTCCAGAGGTCCAGGAATCTAGGGCTCCAGAGTATTTTAACCAATTCCTATCGACCGGAGACTTACCACCTTTACCACTCGAAGCGCCAGGTTTCATGATCATGCAGGACAAAACTCAGATTCTCCGAGTCATCGCCTCTCCACACAAAAATGTCCAAACCTGGCTTGAATATCTCGAGGACCGGCTACTGCATAGTTTTCTATCTGACCCAATCAGTCATCCACACGAGCAATCGGAACACAGACTCAACGAATTAATTACAGGTCAATATATCGATCCACAGATCAAAATCTATCTGAGTTATATGTTAACCCAGCGCTATAATTTACTTTTAGGGATCTTTCGCCTTGTTTATAGTCTATATATCAATAATCTAAAAAACTCTTTAAGAAAAATGCATATTGCCCTGCAAAGTGTCGAGAAAATATTGAGAGTTGTACAAAACATTTTAAGTAAGCCACGTCACATCTATATGGCAATTTTCTCCAATCAACACCTGGTCGATCAATTGATTCAGAGCCTGGATCCACATATCAAACTAAGTCGGCCCGCCGTCATTGAAAAAATCAATCTGTCGATTCGAGAAGCCTCTCAGGTCTCGACCTTGCTCGAGCTGATCAAAGACAATCTGTACCAATTCTTAATGTTTCCCCACTTATGTGCCCCTCGATCGACTTCCAATCGGGTTGAAACCGTCTTACAGTATCAACCCGAATCGACCGCGCCGATCGCAGGCCTATATACAGCTACTCATACCTATGATGAGTTTGCTCCAGGACTTAGGCGAGTGGCAACATTAGAGACTCGAACTCTGGAAGGATTAATCGAATTATACGTCCGAGTCTTCGTCCCCGACATTAGTCTAATGTTCTATAAATCCATTAAAGCGGCGGCAAGATACATTATGCATCCAGAGACCATAGTCAAATCAACACAGACGGGACAGGGAAACACTCGTTTGCAGAGCAAACAGCCTCATCGATGTAGCTACGTGGATGTGCGTTATGAAGAAACCAATGGACCCCAAGGTCGAAGTTTCATACTGACCCCGATACGTCGGGGTGAATAGAGTGCTAGTCATTAAGACCCAGTTTATCCTTAGGTATACACTGATAAATGAGAGTCATCAGTATCAACATAAATAAAAATCGGCTAAATGTTTTTATAGTAAGATAAGACTGTGGACTGGAATGACAGTTTAGGTCCTGAAAAAGTTGATTTTCGGATATTTTGGTTCGATATCGAACGACGGGTTCCAGAATTGTAATCTAACAGTATGTGGATTTACAA
>JAABUO010003219.1_pt1 | contig 19540 bp, 21 predicted proteins | sample 5559291 | NCBI WGS metagenome assembly JAABUO01 (sample SAMN10711878, study PRJNA513372) | rock metagenome | isolation source: Antarctica rocks | place: Antarctica: Victoria Land, Finger Mt sud
ATTGATATTTCATTCGCTTGTGCGTTATCGCTTGTTGGTGTTTCTCTATCGTGTCATTCGTAGGGGAGGTGCGTATCAACAGCCTCAACATATTCACCTCTGTTGGCGTTGACAAAAGGATAACAATGCCCCTTCCAGATATCCTCGACTTGTCTATAGACGACATCAAGTCGCATTTTGAGACTGGAATCTACACGAGTCGTGATTTAGTGGAAACGTATCTCCGACGAATTGAACAGGTCAACTCTATACTGAAAGCTGTGATTGAGGTCAATCCCCGGGCCAAGACTATTGCCAAAGAGCTCGATGTAGAGAGGGAAAGCGGGCATGTTCGAGGGCCTTTACATGGAGTGCCTGTGCTCCTTAAAGACAATCTGGCAACAGATCCTAGCGAGGGTATGAGTTCTACGTCTGGCTCATTTGCACTTCTAGGAGCTCATCCGCCTTCGGACTCTACAATTGCAGCTAAACTTCGTCAAGCTGGTGCAGTCATCATTGCCAAATCGAACTTGAGCGAATGGTCAAATTATCGAGGAAAAGATTCGGCCAATGGCTGGTCTTCTCGCGGAGGGCAGTGCACTGGATCATACTATCCAAATCAAGATCCCTCGGGAAGTTCTTCGGGGTCTGCGGTTGGAATCTCTGTTGGTCTAGCAGCTGTTGCTATTGGCACAGAGACCGAGGGAAGTATCATTTGTCCCGCTGAAGCAAACGGCATCGTTGGCATGAAAACGGTATCTATATCTGTTCTTCTATGAATACTAATGTAGTCACTCGGCTTGACGAGTAGATATTTGGGGGTTCCCATATCAGAGCATCAAGACACCGTGGGACCAATGACACACAATATAAAAGATGCTGCATATGTGCTAGCAGCGATTGCAGGCAAAGATCCTAATGATAGCTATACATCTGCCATTCCATTTTCCACAATTCCTGATTACGTCGGAGCTTGTCAGAGGGCAACTTTGGTGGGGAAGCGGATTGGTGTTCCACGCAATGGGTTTGTTACAGAGAGAGAGGGTGACACTACAGAAATACATGCATATTTTGATAGAGCATTAGAAGCAGCCCGAAAAGCGGGTGCCACCGTTATTGACCCAGCGAATTTCCCAAACATGGAAGGCTTTACGGCCAAAAACAGCGATGTAAAAGATTTTGGTAATTGTACTTACTTTCAGATATTGGGGCCTGATTTTGTCGCAGGGCTTGAAAACTACCTGTCTCAATTAACCGCGAATCCAAACAATATTCACAGTCTGCAGGACTTGGTAGAGTTTACCAAACATTTTCCAGCAGAGGAATATCCCGACCGAGATATTGAAGCTTGGAAAGAAGCGCTTCATAGCGATTTAAAAAATACAGATGATAAATTTCTAGAAATGCATAAGGTCAACGTTGAAGTGGGATCGCACGGGACCATCCTTGGAGCCCTGGAGCGTGACGACTTGGACGTCCTCATGATACCTTCCTTTTACTCGTCACACTACGCAGCCCCAGCTGGTTATCCGGTCATCACAATCCCTCTTGGACAGTCCTCTATCAGCACTCCTGTAAAGAGAACAAAAACGGGACTGGTTGAAGCGGGTCCAAAGCTACCATTCGCAATCAGTATCTATGGACGCAAATTCGAAGAGGCCGGCATGATCGAAGTAGCATATGCCTTTGAGCAAATGTGGAAGGAAGGAAGAGGCAGACCACTCATCCTACCAAACATTCAGATTCAAGATGTGTTGGATGAGAATGTGAAGACTGGAATGTGAACATGATTATGCACTACTTGTGCGCGAATAATGATTTTACACTAGAATGAGGATCAAAGTATATTTTCATTGGTGGTCTTCACACTCCGCGACTGGATATGCCAAAGCTCGCGACCACTGCTTCCAAGTATGCCTACATATATGTCGTCAAATATCCTTGCCTTATTTTTAAGTCGTCGGATTGCGTTTGATCCGTCGGCGTTTGCCGGTTACTTCCAAGTACCTCTGAAATTCAACGAGCACACGAACGACCTTGGTATTCAACGCACTCCAAGAGTCGATAATCGGGACGTTCAATGAGGCGGAAGATAGAGAGATAGATATGGATGGGTCTCTATGGACTCTAGAAGGCTAGTAGAAGGCATGATGTACTTCTACCCTCCAGTGCTTTGACCGCGAGTTGGTAATTTTCCCATAAATATAGTTCATAACGTATTCGCGCAGCTGTCGGGACTGACCGAGCTGGATTCTCCCTCATATAGAGGGTTTGCTGAAGCAATCGCTTGATTCGGCCATTCTTCGTGTCGCTGATCTGGCGAAACGGTAAAAATGGATGCACATTACTGGCACTATACCTCGTCCCACCAATAAGTACGAGCTACTATCAGCCTTTCCAGATTTATAGGTGGATATAGAGAGCCCGAGGCTCTGCGAAATTACCAAGCTGATGCTACAAGAGAAATTCTCTCCATTGACTACTCTTCATTCCATTCTCTTTGCAGACGCCGTACAATATGCTGCGTGGGCCATCCATGCGTCCTTTCTGTGCGCTCTAGAAATGAAATGGCACCTTGTCTTTCATTGTCACTTCGGCACCAAGGTCCACCCGCGCACAAGGAATGGCATGCAATGACATAAGCGTGGATATGTTTGCTCGAAATTGCCATACCCAAAATGAAACGGAGATGGTGCACGACAGTCTTCTCAACCTTTCGCCAAGCAGATGGCGCCATACCACCGCTTGGATAGCTCTGCGGGTCATGGATAGCCAGAAGAATTCGGCCTAGATGATAGTACTGCAAACCTGTTACTATTTATTAGATGCAAGTCAATAAAACATACTATGCCAGATTTGCCAAAGCCACATCTGCGGATAGGATGCTTCACCTTCGCCTTTCTCCTCCTCGTAGTAGTAGGGAGTAAAAAGTGCAGGGCATCGTTCTCGCCAAGTTTGCAGGTAGTTTTGCAAATGGCGCCACTCTTTTACGTCCTTTACAACCTGGTCGAAACAGAAATTTGCAATATGTGCTACAATCCGTACTGCACATGTGGCCCATTGGCAATGCTCCTTGCTACGACCTTGAAGATACGCTGGGATATCCAAAGGATAGTAACCAGTCTTGAGTTTCAGTGGATGTGAATTCCGAATTGAAGTGTACAGGTCTTGGCGGAGAAAGACATCAAAGACAGTTTGCGCAAGATGGGTATGCTTCGAACTATCATGCTGCTTCTTCAGGGCACTTATGTAGAGATTGATACCACTCAAATGATTCTCTTCATCCGAACCTGTATACGGTGCTGTCAATTCTTCATACAGTCGGAGCAACACAGCAGATGCAAGAATGGTTTCATCGGCCATAGCTTCTGGATTGTTGAGAATAGGAATGAGCAGGTTCAAGCTTTCATTGTAAAGTTCCTCCGCTTCAAGTGAATCGACTCCATTTAGGAAAGCTAAGTGGCGAGAAGAGAGAGTAAGTAGGGAGTAAAGTAATATCGGATGGTCTCCAGCACGAGCTGGCACTGTTCTTCGAAAGTCCTCATCCGTATTTGTCGCATCATACAGCGGAGATAAATTGTCCATAAAGTGGCGAAGTAGAATTGCTCTTCGTTTACTCGTCAGCGGAAAAGCAGATCCTCTTGCATATCCATTAAAATTTGGGCCTATGTCACCCGCCAATGGAATGCAATGTAGCAGCTCATATTGGGGTTGAGTTGGATCAGACGAAACGGGTGAGTTGCAACCTATGGCTGGATCTCTGTGCCCTTGAGATTTTGTGTGATTCTTACTTTGCACTATTGCAGCATGCATGACTCGTTCTCTCATTTGGAGGTCATTATGTTCCACCGGTCTTCTGGGCGAAAGTGATCGTACGGGGACGCTTTCATGCACTTGACTGTTTGCATAATAGAACATTGGTGTGAAGCTTTCGTATCTGCATTCCCTCTTCTTCTCTTCGCATTTGATACAGCGGGGTAGCACCAGGTCACCTCAGTATTAGATACTGTTCCATCTCATTCACTTGCATTTGACATGATGTATCCTGCATGCCGTACAACTTGATCGGATACGCTTACGACTCGTCATAAACTAGTCTGTGCCATTCAACTTGAGCGAATGCAAAGCCCCACTCCAAATGTCGAGCCGGCTCGTGAAAGTTTGTCGAACGGTATGGTCGGAAGTTCGGACTCGGATCCCAAACTGCGGGGTCAACTCTGTTACATATGTTCGAGACAAGCCGGTTCTCTAGACATCTAACGCTCTAAATACAGCATCCTTTACACTTTCTAGAATACTGATAACCTCATGCTCGGTATGATAGGCTTCATTGTAGTTAGCACTGAGGCACGATCGCCCCTTCCAAGTTCCCAGAAACATACCTACGCCTGTCGAAAGTTCGTCTCCGGTGACCCATGGGTCATTTAAATAAAACGGCCCATGCTTTGGCTGAATTATTTGGTCGATGACACCTAGGCTTGAAAGTGATACTGTCGGTGTTTCACAGGGCGCTGGGATGTCTTGTACCTTTTCGGAATAGCTTGAAGGTTTAGTACTAAAACACAGTGGCACCATGGCAACTTGCTCGGGGTCTGACGGGATGGCGACATAGAAGTTTTTAATATGAAACACAATTCTCTTGAACTCTGATTTGAGGTTTTCTATAGATTCGGGTGAAGCAAATTTTGATGGCACCTCAATCTCTACGATGAGGCTCTCCACAGATACGGAGTGATATACAGATGCAGCATGCCTGCTTGAATTGTATGGAGGTTTGCAGTAATCACGCAGATTCACCAAGCAATAATTAACATATTTGCATGTCCTCTTCGTTGACTGTCTTTGCTGTAGATCTCGTAGTGCAATAACAATACCAGCATGAAACGTATGGGTAACAGAAACGCCAAGTAATTTAGATTTCTCGAGCACAGTTTTTGTCTCTGCTTTTGTGAGTGTTATAGCCGCGCGGAGATTATTCGCAGGTGGAGCTGTCTTAGATGTCATTGGAACTGACATTACTTCAGTGTTCTTCAATGTAGCTGCATTGATGGCTTGGATATCTTGTAAGCGCTTCCTGTGCGCTTGGCTGGGAGTTGAAGGGACACCGGCTGCAAATCTAAAAGATGGAGAAAGGTTCTTAAACTCGTCTCCGAATGGCATAGGAGAAAACTCGTCACTTTCATATATTAATGCTGCATGGGTGAAGAGGTTATTGAGGAGCATGAGTGTACCTATGCCGTCGATAATGTCATGGTGAGAACGAAGAACAACGTCTCTGCGTACAGAGCTCTCATTCATTTCCCCGGGGAGTTGCGGAGGTTTTATAAGATATAGTGTCGGATACTTGTTGATCGGAGGATCGTCATTACAGAACTCTAATCCAGAGCGTCCGTTGTCGATCTTTTTGAACGACAAATCCATCCAGCTTGACTCTGTCTGGCCATTTCATCACTGAGGAAAGTCTCGTACACTTTTTTGCATTTCTTAGAAGTGTAATCGTACTCCACGCTTGCTCCAATGGTGGGATGTTCGTAACGCAGCCTTCTCCATGCCTCCTGAAGTGCAAATTCGACTTGCGCTTCAACCTGCGTATGATCCTTTGCTTCTGGTATCATGACTGAGAGCTCGACATAACCAGTGATTGCGAATAATGCGCGTCCAGTGCTCTCGTACATTCTAGCAAGGACTGTGTAGAACGTTTCCGTTTCGTCAACATCTCGCTCGTAGCGCCCTGGTGTAGTCTCACGCCAATTCATAGGCCTTTGGCTATCGAGTTGCGCTCCTCCTGAATCTTGACCATCCTGAATTTTAGGCTGCATTTATGTCATTTGGCGGGGATACAATATTGGCATCCCGCTTCCGGTTCCGGGGCATCCCAGTTCCGGTTCCGGGACCGAGCTGGCATACCCGGTAGGCACGATATCTATGCAACGCCATTAGGTTATTGTATATGATGGTCATACGTACACGTCCTATCCTTTAGCTCATTATGTGCCTTCTTCTTAGCTTCAATGGCATAGGACCAGGCCATGTCACCACAGCTTCGTGTCGTTTCATCTCAAAACCTTCTTCTGCAAAGGCAATGTCATAACGATGAAGGATGCTGGCAAGACAGAGGTATTGTTCAAGGTATGAAATATTCCGTCCAATACATCCTCGTGCTCCAGCACTAAAGGGAATGAAATAGCGCTGAAGCTCCTTTCCGCTTTCTTCCAGCCAACGTTCCGGCTGATATACATCTGCATCTTTCCAAACGGAAGGATCTCGATGGGCCGTATATGCGGCAATAGACACTGTTGTATTTCCCGGAATCCATTCGCCCATGATCGTGGCGCCTTCCGACGGTGTATCCCGGGGTAGGCCGAGTGCAGTAGGCGGGTACATGCGGAGAGACTCGTCTAAACATGCTCTGAGATATGGCAGGAGTTTGATCTCGTCGTAAGTAGGAACGCCGTCTGCTTCGCCCAGAGCATCTTCAAGCTCTTTGCGAAGTTTCTGCATGCAGACAGGATTTTTGAGCAGTAAGTAAATCACGTTTGTCATTGCCACCGCAGTAGTTTCGCTCCCAGCATTAAGCATTATAGAGCACTCTGCCGTAATTTCCCCAAGAGGCAAATTGAGACTTCTTCCATTTCGATCATATAATAAAACGTGAACGAAATCGTCGGCTTTGTCTCCAGCTTGATCGCGTGCCAAACGTTGCCTACACAAATCATTGAAAGCCTGGAGATTCTTCCAGCCTGATTGCCACGCAGTTAGTTTTGAAATTACCTTGTACCATTTGAAAGACCAAGAGTATACAACCTGAGTTCGAAGTCCTTCGTGCAAAGAGTGTATGAAGTTGGCATTGTATAGAGAGCCATCAACCCTCTCAGCCACCACAAGATCCGATCCTTTCTTCACTAGATTAAGCTGTGAATCCAAAGCTATTGATGAAATGACGTCTATCGTGAGTAGATTGGTCCAATATCTATAGTCCATTGGCTCTTCATGCTCCGAAAATGCATCACAATGCTTAATGAGATGACACAGTTTCTCATTCAGAATGTGCTCCCAATGTATGACATTTCGGTGCGCGAATGCAGCAGAGAGCACTTTTCGCTTTCGGGCATGTTCACTTCGATCTTGCACATCTGCAAGATGCCGATACTCACCAGCAAGTACCTTGTAGAAATCACTCTTGGTTGTCTTCGTTTGGTGCCCATATATGTCCTTAATTGCTTCCACTCTGCCAAACGATATATGATTAGGACCTACACGCACGATTGGCTGCTTTTTAACAATGTGGGCATGGTTGACTTTCTCATAGCGATTCCCATAAAACGTTGCGACCATATACGGAATATTGGTGACTCCTGCAAATTTCGAGAGGTTTGGAAAGCGTCGGAAACCCTTGTGATCGCGAAAGTAGCTGACCAGCGGCCCAAGGACGAGGTACACTATGCTCGCAACAGTTGCGATCTGCACAAGGTATATCGTAAACATTCTGGAGATAAGTACCAACGAATCGTAGGAGGAGGTCGAACAAGAAATCCGAGTAGAAAAGTCGGAGTACCTCAAGAATAGGTTTCTGAACAAGATATGTGGTTGCTGGGCTTTACGGATTTACGCCAGTAACGGAAAAGAATCACCGAGTACTCCGCAGGGGAAAATTCCCCCTTTTGTTAGTACCCCACACTTTGTGGCTCGCGTGCAACGCAGCGGCCATGTCCGTATTTGTGGATATAATGGAAATCAACAGGACGGTAGAATTGTTATCCAATGCGATGCTATGGATTTCATTTCTAGCTCTCAGCCAACTTCCGACCTTCATGCAACAGCCACAGGCTTTACTACCTGGGAGTGTTCCCTACTCGGTAATCTTCCATCCATCTCTGATCCACCTTTTTGTCCGGGTTGCAATATCGCAGGTCAGTTGCAAGACGAATAGCGTCATGTGGGTCGAAGTTTGTGCAGGATGCGTGAATCATAAAAGAGTCGTGAAACACCACATCTCCGGCCTCATAGTTCCCAAAAAGCCAGTTGCGCTCATTCCTTTGAGCAAATTCTTGAACATCTTTCCCGCATATAGCTCCTTCCTTCATCGTTACATTGTATGGAGAGACTCTTTGATTATCTGGGAGGTCGGAAGCTTCTGACTGCCACCTCTCTTCCATGGATTGCGCCATTGGCTTTGAATCTTCAAGATACATCAATCCCCCACCCCTTGGATCAATATCACCGATGGGCATCCATGCCGTCAGAAAGCTAGGGTCCCCGTCCCGAAGAAATATTCTGTCATAGTGGATGCCTGTCGTCTCAGCTCTGGGGATGTTGGCTCGAAGAAGTGTGCGACGCAGTAGAACAGGAGAAGACCATCCGGTAAATCGTTTAACAAATTCGTCCAGTGCTGGGTGATGGCAAAGCGCGAGATATTCTGGCAAAAAGTGGGATTTCTCAACTAATTGAAGATATAGCGACATGTCCTTTGGGCGTTGCAAGGCTGGAAAACTACCAGCACCAACTCCAATAAATTCGTCGTGATTCTTGCCAGAAAATGTGCCTTGCAATTCTTCACCCTCTTTACACATGCCTGTTGGTGAGAAGAACTCAAAGTATTTTCTTCGGACAGAAAGTACGTCTTCTCTCGGTAAAAGACCCTTCACCAGCACATAGCCATCTAGCTCGAACTGGCGTCGTATCTCTTCTACAGGCGCAGATGCACTAATTTCAGAAAGACCTTTCAACCTCCTCGGGTCGATGGCGTTTCCATTTGCTTCCAAATGCAATCTTCCGACATCACGCCTTGCTTCTTTTGTAATGCTGTTGGACATCGTTGCCATCATTATTGGAGATCTCCGTCCTCAGGAGTTCCTCCACTCCGTTGCGATGTGAACTATTGTGGGGAGAATTGCCAATCGTGGTAAATTCCCCCATTCGGCCAATGCCGGAAAGCCTAACGAGTCTGACGACAAATTTCAATAAGAGAGAGCCGGAAACATGCTGCCCCGCAGTCTAGATATCATTCGACTAGCAAATTCGCTGACTGCAAAATGCGATACTCTACCGGAATCAGGTCGCCCCATCTCACTGGCTTCAGGCTTCTCTTTGCCATCCAGTTCATCTCCTCCATAGGATTCTTCTTCTTTGGGTATGACCAGGGTAGGCAATGTTGTCGTTGGTGCTAATGATAACTAAGGTCTGATGGGCTCGGTGAATGCCAATCCCAATTACCTTGTGACTATGGGTTTAGGCAATGCAGATGGCGTTGTGTTTGATTCCACCAAGCAGGGCGGGATAGTATCAATTTACTATCTTGGCACGCTTCTCGGTAGTCTACTTGGTGGTATGGTGTCTGATCGCTTCGGGAGGAAGATTGCAGTTGTCACCGGGTGCTTTTGGGTATTCTTGGGTGCTAGTCTTATGGCGTCAGCAATGAACGTTACCTGGATGCTACTGGCTCGTGTCTTGGCAGGTATCGGTACCGGGCAGCTGACTAGCGTCGTACCTATCTGGTCGGCAGAAACTTCGGGGCATCTCGGGCGTGGAGCCTACATTTCCTATGAACTGACCTTTGAACCTGTCGCTACAGTCATTGGGTACTGGATGGCTTATGGATTGACAAAAAATCATGCAAATGAGGCGTTCGAATGGCGTTTTCTGGTAGCATTCCAGTTAATACCAGTACTCTTTTTGGTTGTACTTGTCAATTTCCTTCCAGAGTCGCCTAGATTTCTGATCAAAAAACGTGATAAAGATACGGCGCTGGAAGTTTTGGCACGCATTCGGACAAAGGACGTCAACTACAATGATCCCATGGTAGTGGCCGAGATGGAGTCTATCATTTACCAAGAGCAGATTGAATGTACCACGACTGGCAAAATGACCTACTTCCACATGATTACCGGTTATGGTCGAGACAAGCTTCATATAACAAGACGCGTATGGCTATGCTTTGGCTTGATGATTATGCAGCTCTGGTCCGGTATCTTCGCGGTGTCAGTCTACGGGCCCATCGTGTTTTCCCAAGCAGGTTTCAGTGCACAAAAGGTCTTGCTCATCAATGGAGTAAACAACATCATTTATATGTGTTCTACCGTCGTATGTGGGCTGACTGTGGACCGCATCGGCAGGAGAAAACTCATGATCATTGGCGCCGTAGCTATGGGTGTGTGCTGGCTTCTAGCAGGGGGATTCTCCGAATTAGCTCGCATTACCCCAACCAAAACTTCAACATACGGGGCAACGTCCGTGGCGTTCATCATTATCTATAACGCTGTCTTTGGTGCATCATGGCTGACCCCCCCGTACATCTACTCTGCTGAGGTTTACCCTCTTGAGGTGCGGGGTAAGGGTATGGCGTTGGGTGTGCTTGCTTGGAGTGTTGGCAATGGCATGTGCGGCTTGGTCACGCCGATCATGTTCTCAGCATGGTCTGGACGGACGTTGTTCTTCTTTGGAGCCATCAACTTTGCCTGGGTTCCCGTCATATGGTGTTTCTACCCCGAGACGGCCAAGCGTACGCTGGAGGAAATGGATTATATTTTTTCCAGCAAATCCCTATTTGTATCCAGGGCGGAGAAGAAGCTGAGCCAAGGGGACGTGCTGCCTACCGACTTGAGAGCAAAGCACGACCCGGACGAATTGGAGAGGGCTTCAAAGCCATAAGTTTATTTGGTGCTTGGCCCCTTTTATGAGTCGCGTACATGGTATTGTTGTATTGCAATAGAAGCGATGAGTCTCCCGTAAACCATAGCTCCTAAATTGTGACGTTGACTCTTCTCACTTGAGCGCCGTTTGTAGCCCCGGATCGAGGAGTTTGTTGATTCATTTCTCTCGTGAGAAAATTGAGGTTTCCTGATCATTGGACAACAATGAGCGCGATGGTGGCAGCGTCACTTCCGCAAGCGCTGATGACCACCTACCCGTCGCGCTTGCGTTCGGGGAACACCAACATGCTGACACCGACCCCTCATTACATAGCACTCCACAGTCGGAGACGAGCCCGTGTCTTCAATCCAGACGATGAATTCGACACAGAGGACGACTTTCAACCACAGGAACTCATCGTTGATATTCAACAGAAACCGGCCAACCGAACAAGGCATATTTACAGGTAAGTCATGGTGAAGCCGGTTTGCTTACGGATAAAGAAATGACGAACAGCTTTCGCATGCAGCGCTGGCTCGAGATGTGCTGATACCCATTCGCTTGGATCTAGATCTGGATACGCACCGACTGAAGGATTCATTCACATGGAACATGAATGAAGAGCTCATAACCCCTGATCAATTTGCTGTCATAATGTGTACAGACCTCGACATTCCCTCTGCAGTCTTTGCACCTCACATCTCAAATTCAATTCGGACGCAAATCGAAGAGTACGCTCCTGTGGCTGAAATCGAGCTCCCAGAAGGACATGAGCTTCGAGTTATTGTAAATGTAAGTCGTATTTTCGTTCTATGTTTGCTAACAACAGCTGTCTCTCCACATGAATAAGCACCTCTACCAGGACAAGTTCGAATGGGACCTGACTTCCTCTTTAACACCAGAAGCATTCGCTGGAACCATTTGTCGTGATCTTGGCCTGGCGGGTGAATTTGTCCCGGCAATAGCACACGCCATACACGAATCTGTTTTGCGGTTGAAGAAAGAAGCATGCGAAGGCGGGTTACCCCAGGAGATAGAAAATGATGCAGCATATGGTGCTGAAGCAGGATGGAGGGTGGATCAGGAGAATTTAGGAGAAGAATGGGGTCCAAGTGTTGGACTTTTGAGTCGAGAAGAAATGGATAAACGAGATGGAGACCGGGAGCGACAAATCCGGCGCCTTCGACGTGAGACTGCACGTTTTGGAACAGGCGCTAGTCTACTTCCTGAAGATCGCGAACGCAAGCGGGGACGAGCTAGACGGAGCCCAAGCCCATCTCGCAATAATTCTGGACGTGGCACTCCAATCGCAGGGGGTGGTACAAGTGGTCCCATGGCGCTTGCAGATTGGGAAAAGCAGAGGTGGAGATGCGAATGGTGTAAAGTATCAGGGACTGGCACATGGGCTGTTCGTGAAGGACCCAATGGTCCAAAAGTAAATCGTCTTTTAAGCTATGCTAATGATGAGACTTTGTGCAATGCTTGTGGCGTGTACTGGCAGGAGGAAGGCGAAATGCCGGAATATCGAGTCAACATGCATGCACATGGATAATGTATTTATATAGAGTTTTCCCAGGTATATACGTATTTACCAGATAGGGACTCCCTCATCTGTAAACTTGGCCCATACGAACTGGCCGCATTCCGTGTCGCTTGCTTTGCCGCTGTCGCATTGCCAGAAATACCGACCATAGTTCTCCTTGCTCTTCATGACCGTCCTGAGAGCCATTGGGACGCCACATTTACACCGTGGACTTTTTTGTGGGCTGAATTCGTCTCTGTAGAAGCGATAGGTGACGTTAATCCGAGCAAGGTCTAGATCCTCATGGGGCTCCACGGAGCGAGCAGGGTGAATGGCATGCTTCCATTGTTCTTGCATTTCTGCATGCATGATGAGCAGAGAATTGTGAGGTAAATGGAGGGAGACGGGCCGGGCAAACGTGTCTGCATTCTTCACTCCAGGTGTCGTCTTGCGTATTCGAAATTCTCGAACCACACCAAGAGACAAGCTTGCTATGGTTGGATGTGGTCCAAGATATTGCAGCTGGTCTGCCTATTGTTAATCAAATGCATCTCGTGCTCTTACATGCATCCCTACTGATTCAGAAGGGCTGCCATAGATATTTGTGAAGGCTACATTGGCTTCCCAAATTCCTTTGTGCTGCATGGGCAGCCGCTGTCTTTTCTCCATTTCACGATTCACCACCTTTTCGACAATGCTGCGGGCTTCAACCATTGACGGTGTAAATAGACGGACATCTTCTAATCTCGACCCATTGTACGTGAAGTCACCATGCTTCGTTTGCTCATCATTGTTCAACACGTAAAAGCACGTCCTGTGAGGAGACGTGACTGTTCGATCAAATAGTCGAAAAGTATTGCTTGTCCAACTTTTGCTTTGATCGAGGAGCTCGAGGGCGAGTGAACGTGCCAGCGGTTTTTGAAAGATGTTGAGGAGTAACGTGCAGGGAGAAATCGCCGCAATTTGCTGGGGTTCGTAGAGGTGAAGTACACCATCCTTATTCATATCCAAATTGGCATTCTTGTGTTTCCATTCGCCATCCACGTACCGCTTTAATGAAGGCTGAACGCTACATTTCTCACCCTGCTTTCCCAACAGACGCTTCGCCCTCTCGATGTCTCCATCCGCACTGACGAGTAGTTCCAAAAGTCCCTCGAATGTCATGTCTGGTGCTATAGAGGCCAGCATCGCCAGGGAAAGATCTGTATCATCTTGCAAGGCCATGGTGTGTTTGCAGATACTGTGGCCAGAAACTCATCGGCCAGAGCTTGTCTGCCTGGAAAAGTTCTTTACAGAAATCAAATTTTTATAAAATCTGCTCTAAAATTTGGCTTGTTCGTTGTTGCCTGCGTCATATCATCACCCTCCTTCGGTCGAAATATGCCGATCATCACGGCGCGTCTTTGCTACGTATGGAAATTGGAGAAACTCGGATTCAAACGGAATATCGATACTTGTTGATCTTCGATTCTTCGTATGGATGGGCATGCTGTATAGACCTGTATAGCTCTATTTCTTTTCCTATTCCGAGCAATTCGACGCTGATACCATTTCGAGACGCGCCAAACTTCTATGGTAGCCACCACAGACTATTTTGAGTGCAAAGAAGATTTGCCAAGCACTTGTCCTCGACAGCTGCATGAAAGCGCTGTGCGTTGAAGTTATCCATTTCCTATCCAATGCTTCCTCCAATTTCTACATAATTCATGCATCAATCCTGTTCTTGTTTGCCGCCAGAAGAGGTTTTGCAGACGCGAACTCGGACTTGTACGTCTCCAGAGCGTGCTCTACACTGGATTGAAACACGGAACTAGCCCATTTCCCGATACACTGAAACATTCTTAATATCCTCACAGTATCCCAAACATTTGAGATGTCCAGAGACTTCACGATGGGATACAGGTGCGTAACAAATTCACCATCAGATAACTTGGAAGGCAGATCTTCCCGACAGGCAATCCATACATATCTCGAATATAGGACCCTGGAAGCTAACTCCAAAAACCGATAGATTGCGGGCTACGTCCGAAATAAGACGATTTCTTACCAATTGCTGAAGCATACCAAGAGATTTAGCCAATCCGCCCGCCATTTGATTTTGTGCTACAAAAAGAGAACTTCCGACCACAACGATGAGGAAAGGATACGCACTGTTCAGATGTGAAGCGCCTATAGGAGAGGCGCAAATCCCTTTGTGTCTATTGAGCAATGCTAGATACTGAGTAGACAAAACTGGTAGCTGCTGGAGATAACTTTCATTATGATGCCGATTGGCGGCACATGGTGTACTAGCCAAACAATAGCCAATAGCCAATAGCCGGCTTTGGCCTCGTCAAAACAGAAGCGAGCCCTTCAGCAAAGTTGGGTAGCCCTGAGCCATCCCATTGCCTATCACTGTGAATGTAGTAGTTCCCACCTACTGCATCGTTCACTAAATGCTTTATGCTGTCTACAAGGTGGTGATCATCATCATCATAAGGATTGATAGTAGACATCATTTTCGAAGTCAACTCGAACAGTCTCTTAGACGTCTCGCCATCGCTACTAAAAGCTGAGCTCGGAATCAAATCAACACCAAAGAGACTTTCCACTTCCTCCTTCATCTTGTCAGGCAGAATACCTTCGAAATTGGAAGATTGCGTTAAGAGTTCTTCAAATTGTTTGCTTCCTCGTTTGGAATTCTTTAATGAGGGAGGAATTTCGTATGAAGGGTTACATTGTTGTCGACGAGTGAAACGAAGCGGTACTGGGTTGTGCCGTTGATACTTGTGCCAGCTCCTGAGCTGCTAAGCCCGTCGCTCCCCATTTATTGCAGCTTTAGTCTCAATTAACCAAGAATAAGAAGGAGAACTTCTTCAGCAGTCAGCCAGTTGCATGGACTCCGAATTGCGACGACATAGGAGTGAAAGGTTTTCCAGTGTTGGCAGACGTCCTATAAATATTGATCGGATGCTTATCGCCGTTGGCTGCCGTTATTAACGCGGGCCGTGCGATTTTGTATCCGACTACAGTGTGCTCCGCATATTAACGTGCTCCTCTCTTACTCTACCCGATCATCCATTCGTCGATTTGACTATTTTCATAGTCCTCTGCAATACCGCAGTCGATGTTGTCTGGAGACACTTGTGGTATTTGGTGCCTGAACCATTGAGGCTCGTGGACGAAACGGGCCAAGCACCAAATGACTACTACGGCATGGGCACAGGCTTAGGGCTAAAGAGAGGGGGATTGACTGCTGGCTGTGGGTGGAGCACGTATCGGGTAGGGATCCGTGGTTCCTTCCGAATAGGACTGAAGGATGCAAGGGGAGTGAACATGAGCCCCTAGGACCCACCTGGTGCGGTATATAGAAAGAGCAGCCCCGCTTACCGGGGCAGGCACGCTTTAATTACTGTTCTTTGTTCTCGATCACCGAGTGTCCCTCCAGATTGTGATCCGTTGAGAACCGATTCAGATCCAGAAAACCACACACTTTCCAAGACTCTTGGCTCGAAATAGAACTATATGGGAAAAAAAAATCAGTTGGCAAGCTCAGAGGGATGTATGAGACTTTTTACATCATTCGATTGGGTCTTTAAAGAATGATGGCATCATTATAAGGTAGTATTTTATGGCACTCGTATGAAACTTCATCCCCATCAGCCACATATATTACATATTGATCATCACATAGCATGTCGTCCATTCGTTTCCTACAAGTTAGTCAAGGCAAAGTCAGCAGCTCACAATAGGTAGCATCAAGCTCAGCGGCGCTAGTAGGCCGAAACAGACCGCAGAGATGATTAGTGGAATGTTTACGTTAATCGCAGCTAGTCTTCCAGTAACAACTGGTACCCACACAGCAAAAACACGCGCCAACATTGAGGCAATGCCGACACCTGTACCTCGAACGTAGGTTGGGAAAACCTCAGGAGAGTACGCATACAACACTGCGTAAAAGACATTTCCAACAGCTGCTTGTATACAGTTGGCTGCCAGCTGTCCACCAGGTGAAGTGAGTTTCGCAAAAAGAACCAAGCAGACACAGCCATTACGCCTCGTCGTCCAACATAGGGGATATTCACTGTCCATAGGGCAATAAAGCTCCCAGGAATCCCCGATAGTGAAATATAGACATACTGTTTGTAGACATCACCGACAGAAGCCGCTCCGTTAGAAATACCCTTCTCCTGTAGAAATGCAGGCAAAAAGCCATTGAACATGGTGTATCCAATCTGAATGACCGTCCAGATAATCCAGACGAGAACAGTGGTGAATCCCATGCGCTTCGGTTGGAAAAGGGGCTTGATACGTTGCCATCCGTATATTTCCATGCGCTCTCTGAACACGGATCTCACCCTACCTCCCTGTGCACTTGTAATGGAAGAAGTCTCATGACTCAGTTGGTCTACCGATATGCGATGAGGTGAATGGTTGTAGATGGCAATCTTATTCAACGAGTCGACAGCCTCGTCTTTCATCCCTCGTGCGAGGAGATTTTTCGCGGACTCGTGAAAAGTAAATAAGAAAAACCGGCAAACCCACATGAAGAGGACGAAGCCTCCCAGCGTGATACACACATACCTCCAGCCCATGTTTTCACTCTTTGGACAAGTGGCCGCAGTGGTACCATTACACGAGAAGTTTGCCAAAAAGCCCCATCCAACCAACGAGGCAAAGACCTGTCCAATCTGCCAAAAAGCAGAAAGCAGCATGAGATAATGCTGATTCGTTCGAGGTGACGACTCTAGAAAGATAGCTCCATCAAGCGGTAGATTGCCACCTGTGCCACTTCCCATTAGAAGTGCAAAAATACATAGCGATGCATAGTTTGGCATCCCCCCTGCCATGCAACTGAAAGCGCCGGCGGTGAACAAGGTGCAATTAAAAGCAAATTTTCTACCCCAGATATCCGCACAGTATCCCCATGCGCCAGCTCCAATTGCGAGACCGGCAAAGTAGCATGATTGAACTCCACCAATAATGGCAGGGGCTGTCCCAAATTCCACTGACCACTTGGGGTTGATGAGTGCCAGCATTTGCAGGAGCCTAGATGTGAGTATGTCATAGCTTCAGGATTTGGAAAAAAAACGAAAACGACAAGACGAATCGCACCACCAAGACGATCACACGCACGACATGACTTAAACTCAACCCAAAGGGTTGAAACACGCAAGGGGAAAGGGCCATAAAAGAAGAAGTAGAAATAAGAAAAATGAATTCGACATACAGGAGCTGTGATGAGTAATTGAAATAACAGAAAATAAGAAAGTCAAAAACCAAAAAAAGGGAAAACAAAAAAAGAGAAGAGACACCAAAGCGAAGAAGCGGTCGGTGAGGGAAAGGGGTTTACCAACATTTGATCAGTGATCCATCCACAGCCGCAGAGAACCCACAGCTGCCATTGGTAGCGCCCAAATCCAACCTTGTCGACAAAGTGGTTAATGACATGAACGTTTGCATCCACATCAATGAATTGGCCATAAGCAGCATCTTTCTCATTCAGGAATGAGCTTGTGTCAGATTGATCTCCAGGAGTAGCAGAGGGAGCATTCTTATCAGTAGCACCATTGGACCCATGTTCCACATCCGGATCACTCATAGACGACGGTGTCGTATGAAGTTGTTTTTCAACCATCGTCGTCGAGTTGCAGAACGATCTGACGTAATTTTGTGTGATTGAGTGGTGTTGGTGGTGAGAAGTAGTGGTGCGTGATCGATCACTGGCCAAAGAAAAAAAGGGGCGAAAAGATGGCCCGGGTGGGATATGTCATCGTCACGCAAGCAGTGCAAAATTGCGTGGCCGAAAAGGGGAGATAAATCCCACCTTGCCGTATGGGGCTTGGCAGCCGCGCCCCAATAATCTGACCTCGGTTATAGGCTGGAGACAAGCACAACGACATGATCATCGGAAAACTTTTCGTAGGACGCTGCGTCGGTGATGGATTGAGTGGAGACGATTAGAAACCTAGTCCTTCTCGGGTAATGCTGGTGTTTTTAAACTACCAATGAACAGCTCGCGGCGGAGGATACAGGTCATCATTACTTAAAAGGGGTGTTCGGAAATTCTTCTATAACAATCCGTAATCGGAAATATCCACTTTTTGAATAACCAGATATATTCTATTTTCTTTCCGAACACCTCTTCCACGAGATCGGGCGAAGAAAATATGAACCTGCATAAACCTAATGGAAACGAATGAGAATGAGAATGAGTTGATAGTGACCAAGTTCATTAATAGTGAGGTCTTCAATGAGATTTTCGAGGACTTAATTGATGAGAGCCGCGCAAATCCTCATCCAGCGAAGCGGATACGGACGTCCATCCTCACAGGGGCCAGGTGGACAGAAGAGCTCTTAAATGGCTCCGATGTCAGATTCAGGGAAGTGGCGCGGATGGAAAAGAACGTTTTTTTGGTATTGGTGGAAGTGTTCGGAGGAATGGGCCTCCACTCAACCCGCGGAGTGGGCGTCCAAGAACAGGTCCTAATATTTCTCTACGTTGTTGGGCATCACGCGTCGAACCGCGATGCGCAGGAGCGTTTTCAACACTCTGGGGATACCATCTCGCTCCATTTCCAAAGAGTGCTTACCGTGCTCGTCAGTTTCTCTTACCAAGAGATAAAATTGTCGTCGTTCTTGGGAAGTCATCCAAAGATCCAGAACGATCGACAATACTTTCTCTACTTCAAGGATTGTGTAGGTGCTATTGACGGCCTCATATTCCGGTCATCGTCACAAAGCGCGACCGACCTGATGCGTGGCGGAACCGGAAAGGTTTCATGAGCACGAACGTGCTGGCCGCGTGCTCCTTCGATCTCCTCTTTCTTTATGTCTTGCCAGGCTACGAAGGGACTGCACATGATGCGCATGTGCTTGCAGAGGCTATGCAACGGGACTTCAAGATCCCGAGAGGCAAATATTACCTAGGTGACTCTGGGTATGGGTTAGCAGGCGGCATTCTGGTTACCGTGGAGTGAGGTACCACTTGAAAGAATGGGATAGGGCGAACCAAAATCCAGAAAATGCCTTGGAGTTATTCAACCTTCGCCATTCAAATCTGCGAATCTGCGGAACCATATCGAAAGGATTTTCGGGGTCCTCAAGAGCAGATTCCCAATTCTTTCAACTCCGCAAGCCTTCGCTATCAAAGACCAGATAAGGCTCGTTAGAGCTCTATGTGGCCTCCACAACTTCATCCGGACGCATTCTGCTAATCCGGATGATGAATTGCGGAGATATGAGGAGCAAGAGGATGATGATGAGCAACGCGATGAGGTTCTTGCCGGAGTCGGACAACAACACAACATTGCCGGACAACGCCTACGTTCAGGCATTAGCGATGCTATGTGGGCAGACTACTCGCGACGACGTGAATTGAGCTAGTGTGTAGAAGTCTCTAGGATTTTTTTAGCTAGCCTCGAGCTCTAC
>JAABUO010003220.1_pt1 | contig 19539 bp, 22 predicted proteins | sample 5559291 | NCBI WGS metagenome assembly JAABUO01 (sample SAMN10711878, study PRJNA513372) | rock metagenome | isolation source: Antarctica rocks | place: Antarctica: Victoria Land, Finger Mt sud
CTACTACCTGTCACACTACGCGGGCGCCCGCCGCGTCCTGCCCGCGCAGATGCGCCTCGCGTCTTCTCTTCCGTAGGGGCTGATTTTGGAGATGCGCTTTTCCCACCGCCCGGCCTTGTTTTCTCGCCGTAGAGTTGACAAAGGCCGGGCGGTTTGGGTATCATGTCGCCATTGTCATTTCCGGGCTAGGAGGGCGCTTCTGAACATGAGGTTCGAGGAAAAGCAGAGGGCGCGCGAGCTGCGGCGTCAGGGCTGGAGCTACAATGACATCCTCAAGGAAGTCGGCGTCTCCAAAAGCACTTTGAGCCTGTGGCTGCGTGACATTCCACTGACGGATGAGCAGATCGCTGCTCTTTCCTGCAAGTTCCGGGTGGGCCGCGAGAAGTTTATTCACAAAATGCGTGTCCGACGTGATACGCGCTGGGCTGATTTCCACAAGGAAGCGGAAGAAGAATACGCGACGTTTTCGCAGGACCCGGACTTTATGTTCGGGCTGGCTCTCTACATCGGTGAGGGCAGTAAGACACAGCAGAATACGCTTTGCCTCTCGAACTGCGATCCGCGTGTCATTCAGAAAGGGCTGAAGTTCTTTCTGAAGATTGGGCTTCCTTATCAGTCACTTCGGTGTGCCGTCCATCTTCATCCTGGGCTTTGTGTGGAGACAGCAGAAAGATATTGGCAAGAAGTTACCGGATTACCCAAGGCACAATTTCAGAAGACAACTGAAGCAGCAAGCCGAGCAAGTTCCGGCAGAAAAGTGAACCTGCAAGTGTACGGTACATGCCATATCAAGGCAAACCATACCAAGATACGTCAGAAGTTGTCATGCTGGATGACACTGGCGCTCATGGCCCCATCGTTCATCGGCTAGGACGAAGCCCTTTCAAGGCTTAGAGACGGGTTCAACTCCCGTTGGGGCTATATCAGGAAGAAGAGGACCATAAATGGTCCTCTTTTTCTTTGCCTACTCCCCGATCAGCCCCCGCCGCTTGAGTTCGTCCAGTATCTGTTCCAGAGACTGCTCCACCGTGTCCCGGTCCGTGCGGACAGTGACTTCGGGATGGACGGGCGGCTCGTAAGGGTCGGAAACGCCGGTGAAGTGCGGGATCTCGCCGGCCAGCGCCTTTTTGTACAGTCCCTTGACGTCCCGCGCGGCTAAAGCATCTAAAGTAGCCCGGGCGTAGACTTCAACAAAGGGAACACCGTCAGCGTCGTGTTCGGTGCGGACCTCAGCGCGGACGTCTTCGTAGGGAGAAATAGCGGCGGTCAGGGCGATGACGCCGTTGCGGGCCAGGAGGCGCGCGACGTAGCCGATGCGGCGGACGTTGATGTCCCGGTCTTCTTTGGAGAAGGTCAGCCCTTTGGACAGGTGCGTCCGCACCTCGTCGCCGTCCAAAAGCTCGACGCGGTAGCCGCGCTCTCGGAAAAGACGGGCCAGATGGCCGGTCAGGGTGGATTTGCCCGAGCCGGAGAGGCCGGTCAGCCAGAGCGTGAAGCCCTGGTGGTTTCTTGTCTCAATCATAGTGTCTTCCAGAGCGCTTCGACCTGACGGCGGGTGTCTTCGGGCGTGGCATCCGTCGTGATGACGGCATCCGCCCGCGCCACTTTGTCCGCCAAAGGCCACTGCACGGCGATGAGCTGACGCGCCTGCGCCTCATCAATCGGAAGCCGGACACGCAGACGGGCGATCTGCAACGGTTCCTCGCAGGCGACGACGACAACCACATCCGCCATTGTCTCCAGCGCGGCCTCAAACAGCAAGGGAATCTCGGCGGCAGCGGCGGGCGCTTCGTTTGAGGCACGCCAGGCGGCGATCTGCTCCCGCAGAGCGGCGATGATGGCGGGGTGGGTCAGCGCCTCCAGACGCGCGCGGGCGGCTTCGTCGGCGAAGATCAGTCGCCCCAGGACGCGGCGGTCAATGGTCATCCCCGCACCGTCCGCCGGGTCGGCGCAGGCGGGAAAGGCAGCCAGGACAGACTGCGTGGCCGCCGTTCCGGGCGCCAGCAGATCGTGGGCCAGGGCGTCGGCGCTGACCGTCGGAGCGCCCAGATCGGCCAGCATCCGCGTGACCGTGCTTTTGCCGGTGGCGATGCCGCCGGTGATGCCGAGAATACGCATGGCGTTTCCAGAAGCGAGGCCAAGAAAAAAGCCCCTGCACGGGCAGGGGCTTCGCGCACGGGCGCTTACTCTTTCTCGGCGTCCCCTTCAGGCACCGGCTCGGTCGCAGGCTCGGTTGCCGCGTCCGTCTCCGCTTCGGCGTCACGTCCCACGTTGAAGTGCTGGCCGAAGACATCGGCCAGACTGGTCCCGAAGGTCTCTTCGCGCTGGTTGGCGCGGTAGTTCTTGAATTCCTTGTAATCGTCTTCCGAGTCGCCGCCGTAGCCGGTGTCGCGGCCACGTCCGCCGCCACCGCCGCTGCGTTCGCGGCGGGGCCGGTCACGCGGCGGAGCAGGAGCCAGGCCGCCTTCGCGTTCGCCCACGACCGGCCGGCCATCCCGCTCGCGTCCGCCGCGACCGCCGCGCTCACCACCGCGCCCGCCGCCGAGGTCCGGTTCCGGCACATACGGCTGCGGGGCCGCGTTCTCCACCATTCGGCGGATAGACAGGGTCATCTTGCGTTCTTCGGTCCGCATCTCGATGATCCGCGCCTCGACGATGTCGCCGGGATTGACGGCATCGGACGGCTTGGCGATCCGGCGCTCGGCCAGCTCGCTGGTCGGAATGATCGCCTCGACGCCTTCTTCCAGCTCGACGAACGCGCCGAACGGAACCAGGCGCGAGATTTCCACCTTGACGACATCGCCGACATTGTACTTCTCGCCGATCTGCGTCCACGGGTCCGGCAGGATCTGGCGCAGGCCGAGGCTGATGCGCCCCTGGTCCAGCCTGAGCTTGAGGATCATGACATCCAGCTCCTGGCCGTTCTTTAGGACCTCGTTCGGGTGCTTGACGCGGGACCAAGACATCTCGGAGACGTGCAGCAGGCCGTCAATGCCGCCCAGATCAATGAAGGCGCCGTAGTCGGTCACGCGGCGGACGATGCCCTTGCGCACCTCGCCCTCTTTGAGCGAGGCCAGCGTGGCGTCCTTCTTCTGCCGTCGCTCGTCCTCAGTCGCCTCGCGGTTGGACAGGACGACCTTACGGCGGTCCCGGTCCACTTCGATGACTTTGAGCCCGATGCTCTGGCCGACGTACTTGTCCAGGTTCTGGTGTTTGAAGTCGCCCGAGCCGACATGGGACGCGGGGACAAAGCCTCGGATGCCCAGATCCACGACCAGGCCGCCTTTGACCCGCTCGGTCACCATCGCGTGCAGGATGACGCCGCTGTTGAGGGCTTCGATGACCTTGTCCCAGGCCTTCTCGAAGTCGGCGCGCTTCTTGGACAGGAGCAACTGGCCTTCTTCGGTGCGGCCGATGACGACTACCTTGACCGGCTCGTTGACCTGAACCACATCTTCGATGTTGTCGTAGGGTTCGCGCGACAGCTCGTTGGGCCGGATGATACCCTCGCTCTTGCTGCCGACATCCACCAGAACGCCGTCCTTGTCAATGTGGACGACGGTTCCCACGACCACGTCTCCTTCAGCAAGCTCCTTGAACATGCTCTCGAAGTCGGACTGGCTCAGGGGCTTGTCGTCGCGGGCGGCGGGCGGGGCGGGCGGCGGGGCGGCGGGCTGACCATTGTTGAGCGGGTGAGCGCTCGTCTGGCCGGCGGCTGGCGCCACCCCGTTGGTTTCGGGGGCGGGGGAAGCCGCCTGCGCCACGGTTTCGGGGGTTGTCCCCGCTGCCGGGGCGGCAGTCTGCTCACTCGTCACAACATCTTCAGATACGGCCGACATAATTTCGTAGTGCTCCTCAGCAGTGGGACACGATTGTCCCAGGATTGGTCAGTGGTTCGTTTTCGTTTATTTCTGGCAGGATGCGCAGTAGACAGTGCCGCGCCCGGTCACGCGAATCTTCGTGAGCGTCTGGCCGCAAGACAGGCAGGGCCGGCCGCCCCGATCATAAACGCGGGGCGTGTACCGCCCGATCTGCCCTTCCGCGTCCACATAGTTGTCGCTGGTCGTCCCGCCGCCGTCCGTCGCCTCACGCAGAACGGCCTGGATCTCGCGGTGGAGCCGCTCCGTCTCGGCTTCTGTCAGCGAGTCGGACGAGCGAAGAGGATGGACGCCCGCCCGGTACAGGGACTCATCTGCATAAATGTTGCCAACGCCGGCAACGAGGCCCTGATCCAGTAAGATCGCTTTGATCGCGGTCTTGGGACGCTTCGCCAGCCCTTCCGAAAAACGCCGGGGCGTCCACTCCTCGGAGAACGGCTCCGGCCCCATGCCGCGAAGGGCCGGGTGCGCCGCCAGCTCCTCCCGCGACACCAACCGCATCTCGCCCCAAGTCCACATGTCGTGGAAGCGAAGCTCGTTTCCATCGTCCAGCGGGAAAACCGCCGCCAGGTACTTCTGCTCCGGCGTCTCAGACGCCGCGACGAGCAACTGCCCGCGCATATTCAAATGGAACAGTAGATAATACCCCGAATCCAGCGCAATAATCAAGTGCTTGCCGCGACGCCCGACAGATTCAATGCGCGTGCCTTGCAGCCTCTCGCGGAACACGGCAGTATCGCAAAGGGTTCCCTTGAGCATTTTCGCGACTCGGACGTGGGCCACGCCCAAAGTCCGCCCCGTCAAATGCCGCTCCAGCCCGCGCCGCAGCGTCTCCACTTCCGGCAGTTCCGGCATACGCCCCCTACCCTGCTTCCCGCCGGCGGCTGTAGACCAGCGGGTTGATCTCGGTGACCGCCAGGTCGCCCGGCTTCAGGCCCGGCAGACAGCCCGCCAGGTCGCTCTCCTGCTGCTTGTTCTGCGGCTGGGCGACCGAGATGCCGTCCGCGAAGTAGATGATCGTCATCACCTCGCGCATTTCATCCGTCGCGTTGCCCGGCGCGCGGTGCAGGGTCCAGCCGCTGTGGAAGGTGGCATCGCCCGCCGCCATCGAGCCGTTCGTATGCAGGTCATAGCCACGGCTCGTGACGAACTTGTCGAACTCAGCCTCCGATTTGTCTGAAATGGGCAGATCTCCTAAGTAGCCCTGTGCATGTGACCCCGAAGCGAAGGTCATGGTTCCCGAAGCCGCGCCGATGTCCACGAGAGGCATCCAGAGCGTGATCGTCTTGTCCGAGTCCAGCGGCCAGTAGCCCTGATCCTGGTGCCACGGGGTCGGGCCGCCGCCCGGCTCCTTGAAGAGCGCCTGGTCGTGGTACAGCCGGACGCCGTCCACGCCCATCAGGTCGGCGGCGATCTTGCCGAAGCGGCGGGCGAGGACGAAGCGGGCCACAGCGGCGTCGTCGCGCCAGAGGTTGCCGATCTGGAGGAATGCCTTGCCGTAAGTGTCGCGCTCTTCCAGCGGCCGTGTGTGTGCCTTGTAACGCTCGACGATCGCCTGGATCGACGGCCGGTAAGCGGCGACTTCCTCGCGCGAGGCGACGCTGGGCAAGTAGATGTGGCCGGTCTTCCCATACCGCTCCACCTGTTCCGGCGTAAGGGAATAGTCGGAAAAAAGGTCCGGCAGGGCGTCCGAGGCCGGCTTGTCCATGATGAAGGCCATTGTTAGCTCCTTATTGAGAGTGAACGGCATACGTTTTCTACTCTTTTCTGAAGAGTGCGTGAAAGAACCCCGCCACTACCACGGCACCGCGCCGTCCTCGTCGAAATAGCCACCCGTCGGCCCGTCCGTAGGAAGCGTCGCGAGGCGCACGGCGGCGGTCACCCCTTGCTCGACCGTGCGCGTGCCGCGATGCTGGTTGAGGTCCGTGGCTGTGAAGCCGGGGTCGGCGGCGTTCACCTTGATCGCCGTGTCCTTTAGTTCGGCGGCGAAGATCACGGTAATCATGTTCAGCGCGGCTTTGGACGAGTTGTAGGCCAGCGGCTTGACGCCCGCGAAGCCCCACTGGGGGTCGCTGTTCTGGGTGAGTGATCCCAGCCCGCTGGACATGTTCACAACGCGGCCCGCCTCGGACTTCCTCAGCAGCGGCAGCAGGGCTTTGGTGACGGCGAAGACGCCGAAGACGTTCGTCTCGTAGGTGCGGCGCAGCGTTTGGACGTCGAGACCGTTCGCAGGACCGCCGTCGAGGGCAATTCCCGCATTGTTGACGAGCACGTCCAGCCTGCCGAACTCGTCCTCGATCTGCCGTGCGACTGCTGCGATGCTGTCCCCATCCGTGACATCCAGGCGAACCGCGCGGGCGTCCATCCCCTGCGCCCTGAGTTCGGCCGCCGCCTCCTCGCCCCGCTGCGGGTCGCGCGCCCCGATCAGAACCGTCATCCCCTGCGCTCCGAGTTGACGGGCGATCTCCTTGCCGATGCCCTTGTTCGCGCCCGTAATAAGGGCAATCTTTTGTTCAGCCATTCCGTCCCTTCCTCACCCGGAGGTGACCGTCTCGAACTTCGGGATGACGGGGTTGTCCGCGCCCGCCACCGAGGTGCTAGGCTTGCCGAGCACGTCCTGGACGTAGCGCGGCCACCAGTCTTCTTGGGGCGTTCCCTGGCTGCGCGCGTCCAGGGAAGGCGTCGGGCGGGCGATGATCTCGTCGGCGCGGTCCAGAATGTCCTTGACGGTTCCCAGGTCGGGCTTGAGCCAGCGGCGGCCGATCTGGGCGTGCAGGACCTCGTCGGCCCAGTCGTAGTCCTGGAAGTAGGTCGCCAGCGGATCGTCCGCATTTTGGGCAATCAGCCACTCCTGGCGCTTGCCAGTCCGGCCGTTCATCAGGCTTTGCTCGATGTAATACAGGATGACGTGCCGCTCCAGCGGCGTCCGATCCAGGTTCAGGTGCATGGCCCAGCCGACGTGGTTCGGGTAGCGGCTCCAGTCCACGCCGTATTTGGCGAACCAGACCTCGCCCATCATGGAGTGCCGCGCCTCGTCCCACACCTGCCGCCCCATGTCCCGGTAATACTCCCACGGCTTGCCCTTCGTTTGGACGATGATGCTGGACATCATTTCGGGCACGTCCATCTCGTGGAACCGCTTGAACATCAAGGCGAGGTTGCGCTCGTCCCAGCCGGCAGACGGGTCCAAATACACATCGTTGGCGCGGTAATGAAAGTTGTAGATCTCGCCGGAGCGCGCGTCCCGCTGGGGGTCCACGTCCGGCACGAACTCGCCCACCGCGCGCGGCGCGGGCAGCGTCAGGCTCGCCGGGACCGCCTCCCGCCCGGTGATGCCGCCCGCCGCTTGGAGATATGCCCGCAGGCGCTCCTGCCAGGCCACGGCGACGGCCTGGTCTTCTTCCGCCAACGTCAGCGCGGCCAACGCCTGCCGCCCCCACCCCAGCATCTGCTCTTCCTCGGCCACGGCCTGACGCATCAGGCGCACGGTCGGGAAGTCGAAGACGGGGTTGACGGCGGCCAAGTGCTCTTGATACGCCGCCAGCAGGGCCGGACGAATGACGCCGACCAGGCCCGCCAGCAGCTCGATGGTATTTTTGGCCCGGATCGCCTCGTTCATCAGCGCTTCCAGCGTGTCGTCGGGCGCTTCGTCCAGAAACAGCGGCGGGCGGCGGAGTTCTGCCACGCGGTTTCGCAATGCCTGGCTATGCTCTCCATCAAGATACAGATGCAGGCTGAGGGCGCCCTTGACCTCCCACTCCGGCGTCGGGTTCATAAACGCCGCCGAAATCTCGTACAGCCGCGCCTCGACATAGTTCAGCCGCCGCATCCGGTCCACGTTTTCGTCCACCGAGAATCCGACGCGGGCGGCCTCTTCATACGTCGCCAGCCCCGCCAGCGGCGGGACGCCGGTGTTCGTTTTCGCAAAATCCGTGTTGTTCGTCGTAGTCATCATCGGCCTCACATTTTCTTCAAGCAACCGGGCGTGACAGAGGCGCTTCCTGCGAGTAGCCGTCCAGGAGCATGGCGACCTGCTCGCCTGCGTCCAGGATGCCAAAATCGTTAGGGTGTGTTTTCATCCAAGCAATAATCAATTCCTTGGCGCCATTACACTGTTCGAGGGTGCTGGCATTCAGCACGGTCACGATGAGCAAGTCACGCTCTATTTCCCCACGCTCCACTTCCTCAGAGGCCATATTTTCCTCGTACTGCCGGTTAAGGACAGGTGCCGCTTTCCAGTAACGCTTGATGTGAAATCAAATTTCACAAATACTGCTTCTAAAAGAACTTAATTGCTGCTGTTATCATTAGCATTTCGCAGGAAAACATTATGCTGGTATGCTTTCTCTGCCCGTTATTAGCAGGCTGACTAATAACTATTGCTATTAGATGACGAAGATAATGTCTGAACTGGGCTGTTTGATTTCACATCAAGCGTCAGTAAAGAGTTTAAGGGATTCCGTCTAGGCCTTGCAGAAAGCGCATTCCATCTTCAAACTGCTTCCGGCCTCTTCTTCTTGCCTCGGTCCAACTTTCGTCGCCGATTGACAGCATCTCGCAAAGGAGGTCGAAGCCTTCCGTTCCAATGCTGTAGTCAAATAAATTGAACGCAAACAAGCGCGCGATAGTTCGGTCTGAACCAACCTCATCCGTTCTCGCAAGGTAGATGAACTCCACATAGAAGTATTTTCCTAGCAAGAAAGCATCAAACTTATCACAGTCGTCTACAGACTTGGCCCACTGTAATTTCCCTCGCTTAGTGAGAGACAGCAGTTCCCGAATCATCCGAACCCCTTGCGTTTCCATATTGTCTCCAAATAATGCAATGGCATCTACATGGCGCGACACGAGGATAGGCCCGGCTCTAGAAGATAATCACGCTCCGCAGCACGTCGCCGTGGTGCATGGCCTCGAACGCCTCGTTGACATCGTTGATCGTAATTTTGTTCGTGACCATCTCGTCCAGCTTCAGCTTGCCTTCGAGGTAAAGCTGGGCGAGGAGGGGGAAGTCGTGGGACGGGAGGGCGTCGCCGCAGTGGCAGACGCGCAGGCCCGCCTTGTTCCAGTAAACGCCGGTCGCCATGTCTCCTAGATTCAGCGTCACGGCGTCCTCGGCGGCGGGGAAGCCGATGGTGGTCGCGGTGCCGCCGTAAGAAAGCATCTTGACGGCCTGCTCGGTGCAGGCGGGGATGCCGGTCGCCTCAAACGCAAACTCGACGCCGCCGTCCCAGCCGTCCTCGGTCAGCGCACGCACCTGCGCCACAGGGTCGCCGTCTTTCACGTTCACGGTATGGGTCGCGCCGAAGTCGCGCGCCTGCTGGAGCTTTTTCGCGTTCACGTCCACGGCGATGATCTGGCGGGCGTGCTGGAGCCTTGCACCCTGGACGACGGACAGGCCGACGCCGCCGCAGCCGATGACGGCGACGCGCGCCCCGGCAAAGACCGGCGTCGTGTTCATGGCCGCGCCGACGCCGGTGACGACGCCGCAGGCGATGAGGCAGGCTTTGTCCAGCGGCATTTCTTTCGGCATCTTGATGGCGGCTTTGGCATGGACCACGGTGTAGGTCGCGAACGTGCCGCAACGCAGCACCTGGGAGCAGACCGCCCCGTCGCGCTTGCGGCGGACGCGCGGGCCGGGCCGCAGGGCCATGTAGCAGTGGCGGGGGTCGCCGCGCCGGCAGGCGGGGCACTGCTCGCAGGGAGCGCGGTAGGCGAGGACGACCGGATCGCCCTTTTCCAGCCCCTGGACGCCCTCGCCGATGGCCTCCACATGGCCTGCGCCCTCGTGGCCGAGCACGATGGGGAACTTCATACCGTTGCCGCCGAGGTTCTTGACGGTCAGATCGGTGTGGCAGACGCCGGACGCGGTCAGCTTGACCAGCACCTCGCCGGGGCCGGGATCGTCTATGGCGATGTCTTCGACTTCCACGTCGCGTCCGTCTTCATTAAGGACGGCGGCTTGACCTTCGTAGGGCATGGGAGGTCTCCTGAAAATGGCAGCGGTAAGAACCCGTCTGTTCCGGTTTATTATAGACGAAAAGGGGGCGTGAGTCAAGGAAACCCGCCCTGCGGCAAGCGGCAGGGCGGGTTCATGGGCTACCACATGGGTCGGGTCAACTTTACCGGGGCCACATCCCTAGATTCTATCCAGGGAACTTCTTAAGCACGGCTCTGGCCCACTTCGGGTCATATCTATCCTTACTTGCGAGTAGCGGGGTTACTGCATCTCGGATCTTCTCTTGCTGTGACGGAGTAGAGGTTCGCAGGGTCAGAAACAGGCCCATCATTAAACGTATGAACTTCGGGCGGGTCTGTTGATGGCTTCTGCATCATAGATATGGCCCAATCAAGGTCAGCATCGTCTATGTGCCTCGTCATGCCGACTTTGTTACTTACCTGCTCCCAGTGTAGGTAATCTGAACTCGTCATGATCCCGGCCTTTTGATTCTGATAAGCAATAGCCGCCGACGTTTTAGACACGCCAGCGGGAGGATGTGAGGCACAGCCTGGGAGCATGGTGATAAATGCAGTCACGAGCAGAATAGACGTAGGTGACATCAAAGACTTATTCATGGCATTATCAGGACGGAGCGGAACAGCTAAAACAGCCCATTGTACCACAAAAGCCGTTTATGTACCATCCTTTGCCCTGCGGTGACGCTAGCTCTCCGCTTGAACTGGCGGCTTCAAAGAAACCCAACCGCCACGCGGCGGGCCGGGCCTACGGCCTGCGGAGGCGCGCGTTCCCGGCGGGCGGCGCGTGGGGCGGCACGAGGCTTGATGGGGCAAGGCGAACGGGCGCGGCGGGGTCGGGCGGGGCGGCGAGGGAAACGTCGGGCGGGATGGGGTTCCCCCGGTCGCCCAGCCCGGAGCCGCTGCTGCCGACGGGGGACATGCGGCTCTCGGTGATGCCAGCGGGCTGGGGCGGCAGAGTCGGCTCTTCCCGCGAGGAGCCGACGCGGCCCGCCTCGTAGCCGGCCGCCGCCGAGCCGCCCGCGCCCGCGCCGGTGGCGGCCTCGCTGGGTCCGCCGGGCGGGGTCCGGCCCACGCGCAGGTCGGGGGGCGTGGTGACGCCGCCGACCTGGTCCACGGAGGGCTGGGGCCGGGCGCAGCCGGCACTGAGGGCAGCGACTGTCAGCAAGAGCAGACCGAACTTGACGCGGTACAGGAACATGGGAGGGCACATCCGCCCCTGTTATACCGGAAGGCGGGCGCGCGTTAAACGTCGTCCGGCGACAGCAGGATGCGCTCGACGGCATCACCAACGCAAATCGTCGCCGAGGCGCGGGCGTCCAGCAGGACGCCGCGCAGACGGCCCGCGCTGATCGCCTTCATCTGGGTCAGGCTTGTCCGCCGCGCCAGCTTGGAACAGGGCCGGTGCGGCGTCGGCGTGACGAACAGCAGGGCGTCGCCGACGCGCAGGGTGTCGCCGGGCGCGAAGCGGCTCAGGTCAATGCCGCGAATGATGAGGTTGTCGCCGGGGACGCCGTAGGGGATGTCCAGGGCGTCCAGCACTTCGGCGTTGACGGCGGAAATCTGGCGTCCGGGGATGCGCCGGCCGCGCCACCACTGCTTGCCGGGGTACTGGCCGCAGACGCCGCTTTCGGGCAGGACTTGCAAGCTGAGAACCGGGTCGTGCCGGCCCGTCTTCGGCGACAGGATCAGCGCTTCGATCAGGCCGGTCGTTTCGTAGCGCAGCCGGGCAAGCTGCTCTGTATAGCGCGCCAATCGCGCCTCATCCACCCTGTCTTCCATCCGAGTATCTTCTGCCCGAGTATCTTCCGTCATGGCGGCATGATACCCGATTTAGATGGGGCTGAAGGTCGCGGCCCAGGGCTGGGCGCTTTCCGTGCCGGCGGCGTTGCCCCGCTTGAGGTTGAGGTTGCTGTCTTGCGTGTCCGTCGGCTTCTCGGCGCTCCCTTTCGTGGGCGAGTCCGAGCCGAGGACCGGCCCCGTGGAAACCTGGTCGCCGCGCAGCCACTTGACGTGCCCGTCGCAAAGCAGGAAGTTGGAGCCGCCGCCGTGCCGCCCCTGGGCGGTCTGGTAATACTTGCCCGGCCCCGCCTGGAAGTTCGCGGCGCGCGGGCCGGAAACGCCCAGGAACCCGGTGGCGAGGGGCAGCGTGCAGGAGGTGCCGCCGGGGGCGAGGACGACGGCGCTCTCGCCGTCCGTCGCGGGCGACCCGTCCATGCAGGGCGACACGCCCGCGCCCTGGTCGCCCCACTCGTCCGGCGTCAAGAGGTCCGCCACGGCCTGGGCGTCCTGCGCCGACGGGTCGGAGGCCGCCGCCGTCACCTCGCATAGCAGGACCGTCTTGGCCGGCGCGTTCAGGCGCGGGGCGGCGCCCTGGATGCCGAGGTAGCCGCTGCCGGACAGGTTCATGTTATAGGCATAGGAAACCGGCGACAGCGTAAAGGTCCTGCCCCCGAAAGGGTTCTGGACCGGGGCAGCGTCGTCGTCGGGGCAGGCGAAGACTCCCGGACTCTTGACGAAGGGATAGACGCGCCCGGCCCACCCATCCCCCGCGCCGAGGTTGTCCCGGCCCGCCGAGGCCCCCATCGGCAGGCGCTCGTCGCTGTCCTGCGTGTACTGGGTCAGCGCCAGCCCTAACTGCTTGAGGTTGGAGGCACACGCGGCGCGGCGGGCGTTCTCGCGGACATTCTGGAAGACGGGGAACAGGATCGCGGCGAGAATTGCGATGATAGCGATGACGACGAGCAGCTCGATCAGGGTAAAACCGGGCGTGAAGGCCGCTTGGCGGCCCCCCTGCCGGGCCGGATTGCGGGTGTTGTTAAGGCTTGCCATTTGGTTCATTATATCACATAAATGTGGTACGCGCCATGTTTGCCATAGAAAATGAGCAAGGGGACTGTCGCCTTTAGGCGTCTGGGGAATTGCTCCGTGACTGTCCTCAGTCGCGATATTCCCAAGTCGCGATATTCCCACCCCTTGCAACCGTCCTTTCTTCGTGTCAAATGACCCGCGTTGGGGTATAATCTCTGTGGTCAACAGGTATCGTCATCAGGCTGTTCAGTTTGTCAAAGTTTGCTCAATTTTAGAGGGCGGATGCCGCTCTTGATGAGGCGAGTATTAGTTGGCAAACGGGTTCAGGCAGTTCTGTGTCGGTTGAGACTGATACGCTTAACATTATGCTTTGCAGGGCTTGCTCTGCAAAACTAGGGCGGGGACACCGCCTTTGGGAGCCAACGTGACGGGTTGCCGTGTGCGTTTCCCAAGAAGCCCGTGTGTTTACGCATGGGAGTTGTCACCAAAGCTTAAGACGCCGGGGCCTCGCGCCATTGTGCGATCTGGCGCAGGTGATAGGTGTCGTGCAGGGGGATGAGGAGGGCTTGGGACTCGATGGTCAGGACGCCGATCTCGGGCCGGTCCGCCGTGCGCGGCCACTCGTCCGAGGTGCAGGAGCGGAGAAACGCCGCCAGGGAGCGGCGGCGCTCGGCAAATAGAAGAGCCTGTTCGCGCCAGTCGGACCGCGCGTAGCCATGGTCGAGCGCCCATTGACCCTCGTCGTAGCCGGGCAAGGTCGGGTGATCCTCGCGGCGCATCCGGGTCAGGCGCTCCAGAAAGACCGGCTCCCAGTCGGCCAGATGCGCCATCACCTCGCGGATCGTGAAGCGGTCGGGATCGGGCCGCCGGTCGGCTTCCTCTTCCGTCAGCCCCCGCAGCAGATGGTCGAACAGCGCGGGGGCGGCTTCCAGGGCCGCAAACAGGTAACTCCGGGCATAGGGGTATTCGGTCAGCATGGCAATCGTCCTCCTCTTCCGGCTAGTGCGGCTTCTTTTCGGGCACGTTCTCCGACGAGTGGCCGGGATTGACTTTGGCTGTCGGGTCCACATGCGCTTTGGCGTGGTTGACGGCAGTGGCCGCCTCGCCAAAGCCCGTGGCGATCAGCTTCAATTTGCCGTCGTAGGTGACGATGTCGCCCGCCGCGTAAACGCCGGGGATGTTGGTCTCCATGCGCGTGTTGACGTGGATCGAGTTGCCGACGATCTCGAACCCCCACTGCTTGATCGGGCCGAGGTTGGTCAGGAAGCCCAGGCTGAATAGGATTTCATCACAAGGGTAGTAAAACTCTTCTTTTGTGCGGTTGTCAAAGATGGTGACGCCCTCGACGCGCTCCTCGCCATGCACCCGCTTGACCTCGTGGAAAGTCTTGAACGTGATCGGCAGGGCCATGACCTTCTGAATCGTGTCCTCGTGCGCCTTGTACTTGTCCGAGCGGTGGATCTGCATGATGCTCTGGGCCGAATCGTAGAGGTTCAGCGTCCAGTCGAAGGCGCTGTCGCCGCCGCCGACGACCAGCAGGCGCTTCCCGGCCAGGATGCTTTTATCGGTGACGAAGTAGTGCAGACCGCGTCCTTCCAGCTCGTCCAGCCCGGCCTGCGCGATCTTGCGCGGCATGAACGCCCCCACCCCCGCCGCGATGATGGCCGACTTGGCATAGTGCGTGTGTCCCTTTTCGGTCTCCATCGTGACCAGGCCGTCCGACGACATCAGGTTGACGACCTTCTCGTCCAGGGCCAGGGTCGGCCCGTACTGCATCATCTGCTCGGTCAGGTTCTCCACCAGGTCGCGCGCGTAGACTTTGGCGTAGCCGGCCACGTCGAAGATGTACTTTTCCGGGTACAGGGCCGACAACTGCCCGCCGAGCTGCGGCAGGCTGTCAATCACCTTGGTCTTCATGCCGCGCAGGCCCGCATAGTAGGCGGCGTACTGTCCTACCGGCCCGCCGCCGATGATCGCCAGATCAAACAGTTCGTCAGAGTTCATGTCGTTTAGGTCCACGGTCGTTCCCCGCTTCTAACAAGTTCAGAGTCGTCGTTTGGACGGTTATTATGGGCGAAAACGGGGCGGATTGTCAAGCGTAGGGCTAGTAAAAGGCGTTGACTTATGATAACTATTGAGTTATAATGTTTGTTGTGCTCCGAGCAGTCGCCACGGGTTGAAACCCGAAGCTGATACGCAGTAATGCCGAAGGCATAGAAGTGCCCAGCGTCCAGGGGACGCAAGAAGGGGCAGTCTGCGTCTTCTGTCCCCTGGACAGTGGGCTTTTGGCAGCCTCACCCCAATAAAACCTTGGGTTTCAACCCGTGGCGACTACAGCGTCACGTTTGAACCGGGTGACACGCGGCTGGCGTTGAACCGCGTCGAGGAAGTTCGCCGCCGGGAGGCGGAACGACGCGCGGCGATTGAGAAAGCCAAGAAAGACCATGTTAACCCAGAATCAGTACAAACCACTCCAGCAGTACGTCGCCGAGCAGATCGCGGCTAGTCCGGCATTCGCCGAGGAACTGGCGAGGGCGCGCGAGGGCGCCCGGTTGGGGTTGGCGTTGACCGAGATGCGCGAGGCGCGCGGGCTGACGCAGCGGGAACTCTCCGAGAAAACCGGGATCAAGCAGCCGATGCTCGCCCGCATCGAACGCGGGCAGATGCCGACCCTCCCCACCCTGCGCCGCATCGCCCAGGCGCTGAACGCGCGCGTGATGATTTTACCGGACGAGGGGGTCATCGTCGAGGCGCTGACGCAGGAACCGCCCGAGCCGGCGCGGCAGCCAACACGGCGGCGGAAGGCGGCAGAAGCGGTCGCCGCACAGTGACTGCCGCCCCCCTCGCGTGCCACCCCAAAAAGAGAAAGAAATGGATACAGAATGCCTAACACCTACCTCCAAGCCGCCTGCCTGGGCGTCGTCGCCGGGATGCGGAGCATGGGAGCGCCCGCCCTGGTGAGCGACCGCCTCGCGCGCACCCAACCGCCCGCCCTGGAACAGTCGCCGCTGCGTTGGCTCGGAACAGACAAGGCCGCGACCATCACCAAGTTCCTGGCGGCGGGGGAGATCATCGGGGACAAGCTGCCGTTCACCCCCTCCCGCATCGCCCCCGGCCCGCTGTTCGGGCGCGTCCTGTCCGGCGGGCTGTGCGGGGCGGCCCTGTGCCTCGCCGCCGGGAAGCGCGCCGAGAGAGGCGCCGTCCTCGGCGTGGCGGGCGCCGTCGCGGGCGCCTACGGGTTCTACCATCTGCGGCGGACGCTGGGACAGAGATTGCCCGTCCCAGACCCCATACTCGGAGCGGCGGAAGATGTGCTGGCTTATGGCGGCGGCTGGCTCGTTCTCCGGCGCTGAAGCAGGAGCAGGTTTCACGGGGCTGAACCCCCGTGCTTTAGAAGTGCAAGCCCCCGAGGGTAAGGGCAAAGAATTATTTTCTATGCCCGCGCCCCTCCGCGTCTCGGTTATTGGGGTGGTAGCCAGTGCAAAGGCGGGGATTTGCTCTGTTAAAGCCCTGCCGTTCAGGGCAGGGGAACTGACGCAAGAGGCCCAATGGTCACGATCTACCACAACCTGGACCCCGGCGTCTCGGCACGCATGGCCGATCCCGCGTTCCGGGAGCGCTACGGGCCGGAGCCGTCCGGCCTGGAACTGGCGGGCTTCGTGGCCGGCACGGACGATCTGGACGCGGCGTTCGACCACACGATTCACCGGGACGGGGAAAACTGGACGGACTACGCTGGGGTAATATTTTTCGGCGACCGGCGCGGGCGGAGATCGTCTCAAGAGGGCGATGTCTTCGTCACCGGCGACGGCAGCGCCTTTCTGGTGCTTTCGCTGGGGTTCCGCGCGCTGCCCGATCTAAGACTGCCATTTCTGCCCTGACACCGACGTTATGAAGCGTGAAATCACCGGCTTTCATCAGGACGCACTCGGAGATTGGGTGGCGGAACTCGCGTGCGGCCATCAGCAGCATGTGCGCCACAACCCGCCCTGGAGCACACGCCCCTGGGTGCTGGCTCCGGCAGGGCGGCAGGAGAAGATCGGCGCGGCGCTGGAATGTCCTGAGTGCGAGCCAGAGCGGACAGGGCAATAACGGGAGAGAGCGATGTATCTGTGGCTGGCGAACGGTGTGGCCGTCATGCATGGGGCGATTGTGGCGACGGTGGCCCTGGGCGCGCTGGCGGCGATGCTGGGGATGCTGCGTCGGCGGCCCCGTTGGGAGCGCGCCTATTACGCGCTGCTGGTCGTCGTGATCGTCGCCAATGTCCTCTGGGGCGAGTGTCCCCTGACCCGCTGGGAGCAGGGCCTACGGAATTGGGACGCGCCGGGTTCCGCCTACTGCAACTCCTTCATCGGCCACTACCTGCCGCTGCTGCCGCCCCGGACGCTGGCCTGGCTCGGCCCCGCCCTGATGGCCGGCGCCTTCCTCGCCGCCCCGCTGTGGCGTCAGGTTGACCGGCGCAGACGCCCGGCCTAGCGCGGCGGAACAGCATACGGGCAGTTCTAGAAGCATGGGAGACAGGAAAGTTTAGCCCCTATGAACAGGTTCCACGCGAAGAAGCCTTCTGCCAAAAACCACGAGTCGAAAAAGACCGCGTCCAAAAAAGGCCAGCCGAAGGCTTTAGAAGGGCCTGACACGGCGGGTGGTACGCCGCAGCCACCGGGCAACGGCCCGGAACCGGAAATAGTAGGTCGGCGTCGGAAAGAAGCGCGAGACACGAAGCATGATGCACACGATTGAACTGCCGCCCGCCCTGGAAGAACTGGCGGCGCAGGCGGCACGAGCGCAGGGACAAAGCATTGACGAGCACCTGGCGTGGCTGGTAACGCGCGCCCTGCTTCAGCAGGAGGCGTCCATTCCGCCGCCCGAGGGCGCTGACTCCCTCTCCCTGTGGGAGCAGGAAATGGACGCGCGGCGCGGAGAGACGGCAGGCGCGGGTTGATGCGAAGCGGTTGATTATTTCCTCCTGTTTCGGGTACACTTAACCGGCAATTTTTTGTATTCTTGCGTTGTGTATGGCAGAGGAAGTTGGGAATTTGGCGACCAAAGTGGGTCTGGTGCAGCTTGGCTGCGCGAAAAACCAGGTGGACGGCGAGGAGATGCTGGGGGCTTTGGCGGGCACGGAGGGCCGGACGGTGCAGTTCGTGGCGGACAAGGGCGACGCGGACGTGCTGATCGTCAACACTTGCGGCTTTATCGGGCCGGCGAAGGAGGAAAGCATCGCCGCCATCCTGGACGCCGTCAAGCGCAAGGAGCGCGGGCAGGTGTCTAAGGTCATCGTCACCGGCTGCCTCGCCCAGCGCTACGGGGCGGACCTCGCCAAAGAAATCCCTGAAGTGGATGCGTTCCTGGGCATCGAGAGCGCGCCCTCGGTCGGCAACGTCGTCTTCGGGGCGCGGCCCCGCCAGATCAACCTCGTCGAGCAGGTGGCCGACAAGTACCCCCTCATCCCACAGACGCGGCTGCGCGCGACGACGACCCCGTGGACGGCGTATCTCAAAGTTTCCGAAGGCTGCGACCACACATGCACGTTCTGCGCCATCCCCGGCATCCGGGGGAAGCACCGGTCCAAGCCGATCGAGCGGCTTGTTGCAGAAGCCAGGCAATTGGCGGCGTCGGGCGCGCGGGAACTAAACTTAGTCGCGCAGGACACGACGGCGTATGGGATAGACCTGTACGGGCGGCTGGCCCTGCCGGAACTGCTGCGGGCGCTGGCCGCAGTCGAAGGCGTCCAATGGCTGCGCCTCCTCTACTGCTACCCGACGATGGTGCGGCAGCCGTTGATAGACGCCCTGCGCGAGCTGCCGCAGGTCATCCCCTACATTGACATGCCGTTGCAGCACGGCGACGACGCGGTGCTCAAAGCCATGAAGCGCGGGGGGTCGGTGGAGCAGTACAAGCGGCTGTTCGGCAAGATGCGCGAGGCCCTGCCCGATCTCACCCTCCGAACGACGTTCCTGGTCGGCTTCCCCGGCGAGACGGACGCGCAATTTGAAAACCTATTGGATTTTGTCCGCGAGATGCGCTTCGACCGCGTGGGCGTCTTCACCTATTCCGCCGAAGAAGACACGCCCGCGTTCGATCTGCCCGATGCCGTGCCCGCCAGGGTGATGCGTCAGAGGCGCGACGCCCTGATGGCCGCGCAGCAGCCCCTGAGTCTGGCGAACAACCAAAAGTGGCTGGGGCGGACGCTGGACGTGCTGATCGAGGCGCAGCGCGAGGCGGAGGGAAGAACGGACGCCGTGGGCCGCTCGTTCCGCGATGCCCCGGAGATTGACGGCACGGTGATAGTGCGCGGCGTCGCAGCCGCGCCGGGCACGACCGTCCCCGCCCGCGTTGTGGAAGCCGAGCCTTACGACCTCTACGCCGTCCCCGCCTAATCACGACCGCACCTTTTTCATTCCGTATCCACAAGGAGACCGCATGGCGACCACCCGAACCGACAAGAAATCCAGCGCCAAAAAGACCGCCCCTGGGGCGGACCCGACTCAGGCGCTTGCCCAGGAGACGCTGACGACCCTGCTGCACCGCGCCCTGGTCCGGCTGGGCGAGCCGGCCCGCGTCGGCGAGATCGCCCGCGAGGTCGGTGACGAGACGGTCACGCCCGCCCTGGCCCGCTCCCAGATGGAAGCGGCAGCCCAGCGTTTCGTCGCCGTGGACCGCCGCTGGGACATCCGCAACCGCTACCTGGACAAGCAGCGCCCCTTGGAGCACATCCTGGTGGAGCTGATCGCGGACTACGGCGCCCCAATCCCGACCGACGAGGTGGCCGGCGAGCTGGCCCAGATCACGGGCCGCGTCCGCGAAGCCTTCACCGAGGTCGCCCCGCGCCTCTTGCGCGGCACGCCCTTCTTTCCCATCGCCGGCGGGCTGGCCT
>JAABUO010003221.1_pt1 | contig 19537 bp, 23 predicted proteins | sample 5559291 | NCBI WGS metagenome assembly JAABUO01 (sample SAMN10711878, study PRJNA513372) | rock metagenome | isolation source: Antarctica rocks | place: Antarctica: Victoria Land, Finger Mt sud
TCGACGCGATCAGTACGCTCAAGGCACCCGAAAACCAGCCGGAATATCCCGAACTTCGCCCGCTGTCCCTTCCAAAACCCCGGCGGCGGCTGCCGTTGCGCGCGTTTTTCACGGGCCTGCTAGAGCTCCGATCTTTGCAATAACTCACATCCATGGCGTTAGCTTCCGCTTCGGTTCGAAGGCTAACGCGGCGCGGTGTCGTCGTCTGGGCGTCGATTTTCCGCCGCCTCTAGGAAGGGCAGCACCAGCCGGATGACATCGTCCGACGCGTCTTCGGCAATGAGATGCCCGCCCGGCACGTCGAAGCCCGAGACCTCGTCGGCCCAACGACGCCAGACGTCGACGACAGTGGCTCCATCGGACTCGACCCCCTCCGCCACGAGGCGCTCGTTTGCCCACAGGACCAGGACGGGGCACTTCAGCTTGCGACCTGCAGCTCGGTCGGCGGCATCGTTCTCCGTGTCAGACCCGTAGCCGGTCCTGTAGTCGTTGATCATCGCCGCGCGGACCGACGGTTTCCGGAACGCCGCGCGGTAGTCGGCGAGCGCGACCCGGTGCAACCTCTCTAGTGCGCCGATGCTCTGTCTCAGGGTCTGGTCCAAGTAGGCGTCGGGGTCGCTAGACAGGAGTCGTTCGGCCAGATCGCCGGGTTGCAGGAAGAGGAACCAGTGGAAGGCGCCCTTCGCGAACTCGCGGTCCACCGCCGGCCATATGTCCAGCGTGGGCACGACTGCGAGCGAGGCGAACGCGGTGACCGATGAGGGATGATCGAGCGCCAACCGGTATCCGACCCGCGCCCCACGGTCGTGCGCGACGACCGAGAAGCGCTCGTGCCCCAATCGGCTCATCATCGCCACCAGCTCGGTAGCGACCTCGCGCTTGTCCCACATAGAGTCGCGCAAAAGTTCGCGGGCGCCGTATCCGGGAAGGTCCGGAGCGACGACGGTATGGCTTGCCGCGAACGTCGGTGCGACAGCGTGCCACGCTGCATGGGTCTCCGGGTAGCCGTGCAGAAGCAGGAGCGGGGGTCCCGAGCCGCCGACCACGCCGCTGAAGCGCACGTTAGCGGTAGCAACATCGAGAGCGCTGAAGCCTTGGAACAGGCCGCCGTCCAGGGGCGAGATCATCTTTGATTCACCTGTTTGTGTTGGGAACTGCGACATGCGTATGCGGCAGGTGCATTAGGCGCGGTGACGGCGAGGGGGTCTCCGCCTGCCGCCGACGACCGTTGGTTTCGCGCGACGGCCGCCGTTTGGGCGTCCGATCCCGTCACTCCGACAAGAAGCGCAGCAGATGCTCTGTCACCTCGGTCGGGCGCTCCTCCGGCATCCAGTGGCCGCAGCCCGCGACGCTACCGCCCGTCACGTCAGGCCCGAACTCTTGCAGCATCGATACGATCTGCAGACCGTAAGAATGCTCCCCTCCGAGGGCCAGCACGGGGATCTTCAGCGGCTCCCGCTTCCAGGCCAGCGCGTTTTCGTGGTCGACCGGGAAGGCTCGATACCACTCAAGTGCTCCCCTCAGGTTTCCCGGCTGCGCGAGGGACCGCGCGAACTCCTCAACGTCCGCGGCCGGATGCGCTCCCAAATCGAAGGCCCGGTCGTAGATGAAGGTTGAGACGTAATCGGATTCACGCCCTCGGATGAGCAGCTCCGGCAGATCGCGCTTCATGTGGAAGGCGAAGTGCCAGACCTTTTGCTCATGCGAATTTGCCACCCACCGGCTCCAACCGGGCTGAGACGCGTCGAGCACCGTCAAGCGCGTGACGGCATCGCGGTGCGTCACTGCGAGCGCCAGCGCCGTCATGGCACCGATGTCGTGGCCGCAGACCGCGTACTTGTCGAAGCCCAACGCCGTCATGACGCCGTGGACGTCGCCGGCGAGGCTGGCCTTGTCGTACCCGCCCTGCGGCTTGTCGGAATGCCCGGCACCCCGGAGGTCGACAGCGACGACGGTGTGCCGACAGGCGAGCTGTGGCATCATGTGACGCCACTCCCACCAAGTCTGCGGAAAACCGTGGATCAGGACGAGCGGGGGGCCGTTACCGCCGATGACGGCGTGCATCTTGACGTCGCCGACCGGTATCATCCGGTGTTTGAATCCCTCGACGTTCATGACAATCTCTCCGTTTTATTGATGCGGAAATCAGCCGCTATTGACGACTGGGCGGTCCAGAAATGAATGAGCGCTTGTTGGTTTCTCTCGCCGGTTCGCCAACTTTGTGAACCGGTCGAGGATCGCTCGACGGTGCCACGCCAGACGTCAGCCTCGACGCCCGCCTTCGCAAAATGCGGGACCCTCGAGCGTGCTGAAGAGATCACGCGCGGGACCGGGTTCACCGCAGATGGCCGGTTCATAGAAGCCGATGTGCTGCACGACCCGTGCAAGAACAGTGGCGGCTCCTCGGTCGTCGCTTATCCAGCCGGGGCGATCGCCAGCGCCGCTCCGCCGGCGAGCATGGCCCCACGATCTACCATTACGGCCTAGCTCCGTGTTGCGGAAGTGACGAACGCGGCAAGCTCGCGATTGTAGCGCGCGGCTTCCTCGTAGAACGGGCTGTGGCCGCTGTCGGCGAAGATCGACAACTTGGCGTCGGGCCGCAGTGTCCTGATGCGCTCCGACATGGCCACTCTAACGAGCCTGTCGTGCGCGCCATGCGTCAGCAGCAGCGGCTTCCTGTATCTGGCGAAAACAGGCTCCAGGTCCGGATTGGCACTGTGCGTAAAGCCCTCGTCGACCGCGCGCGCTGTCATGCCGTTGACGACGAGCATCCGTTGAAGATCGACGCCGGTCGGCGGTCGATTGAAGCAGGCGAGTAGGAAATCGACCGTCTCCGCCGTCCGTTCGGCAAGGTCGTGCGAGCTGGTCGACTTGGCATAGCGGCCTGCGAGCGGAGTGAGCAGGTCGGGTGACAGCTTGCTCACGGCGTCGACGAGGTTGATGCCGGCCACCTTCGCATCGCCATGCTTGTCGAGGTAGCCACCGGTCACGAACCCGCCCAGCGACCAGCCGACAAGCACCGGCCGTCGAAGCTTCGCCGCCTCGATCACCGCCGAACGTCGTCCGCCCATCGGCTGAGTTCGGCATAGCTGTCAGGCGAGACCGGCTTGTCGGAATCTCCGTGTCCGCGAAGGTCGAAGCGCACCTTGCGGAAGCCTGCCAGCGTCGGATCGTCGAGCTGGCGGCCCCAGCTTAGTCGGCTTTGCCGAAGGCCATGAATGAATAGGATCTCCGGCGCCTCAGCGTCTCCAACGGCGTCGCCGATCAGTAGCGTGCCATCCGAGGAGCGCGCCTCAAAGGCTTCCGGCCCGCCACGACCCGCAGGACGTGCGAACGCCGGTGCAGCAGCCGCCGCCACGCTGGCTGCACCCAGCCCGATCAGCATGCTGCGTCGATCTATGCCTCCAAAAATCCCCATCATAATCTCCAATGTGTACCGCCCGTTTGTTTATCGCTCGCTAAACATTGCTTACTTGCGCCGGGTGCGTCAAGCCCTTATGTTGGAGGTATGACAACCACCGCGTCGATCGCAGCCGAGTCGGGGTCGCGGGGTCGTAAGCCGACTTTCAATCGGAGCGAAGCCCTCGGGATCGCGCTGGATCTGTTCTGGCGCCACGGCTACGAAGGGGTGTCGATCGCCGACTTGTGCCAAGCGATCGGGATTGCGCCGCCCAGTCTCTACCATGCGTTCGGCAGCAAGGCAGACCTCTTCCGTGACGTCGTGCGGCTCTACGGCGCGAGCAACATGGCGCCGGAGGAGGTCGCGGCGACATCCTCCGGCCGCTCGGCCGTGCAAGCCGTGCTGAAGCGCGGCGTCGAGGCTGTCACACGGCCGGGTAGTCCGGTCGGTTGCATGATCTCGAGCGGAATGCTCATGGTCGGGCTCGACAATGCCGGTCCTGCAGCGGAGCTGCGGACCCTGCGTGCTGAGCTGCGCGAGGCGTTGGAGCTTCGCATATCGCGCGATGTGGAAGCAGGAGTGCTGCCGGACACAATTGATCCAACGACGCTCGCTCGCTTCTACGCGACCGTTTTGCAGGGATTGTCGGTGCAGGCGGTCGACGGGGCCACGCGCGCGGAGCTGGACGCCGTCGTTCTCGTCGCCTTGCGCGCCTGGCCGGCTTGATGACGCGCCAGCCCGGCCGAACGCGAAGTGGCCTGGCCGTTAAGCCTGATCCGACGCTCATGTCCGCGCTGGGTCGGCGACGCGGGGCGCGGGGCGGAATGACGTCGGCACCGACGAAACTTCGTCCATGTAAGACGAGCTAGAGGGTCTCCCTTAATGCCACGTCAAGGCGGACGATTTCGGCGCGACAACCGAACTGCGTTGACGAGATATGTCCATTGACCTATCCTCGAGTGCTCAACGAGGTTGATCGCTCTTTCAGCAGTTTTCCACCCTTCTCGCGCGTCCCGGCTTATCGCCCAAAACACGCGCTCTACTTTGCGATCGCTAGCGTACGATTTTTACTTTCGGTGTAGTAGAACGATTGGTCGTTCAGGCGCTCGAAGGCCCAAAGAGGCCGGTCTCGCAAGGGACCCATGTAGAGACTCCGAGGCGCTAATCAGATCGCGCGATGTCTAGCGGTGTTGACGCGACGAAGAAGAGGCGGGCGCAATCAACAGTGATAGCACACGCAGCGCTGCGTATTTGAATGCAGTGGCCATGTACACGGCTGCTCGAGTTTTCGCGATGAAATGACCGCAACGGCCGTCATTGACCAATTTAGACACCGCGGCGCGGTGTTCGGCTTCACGGGTCAAAGCCACCGCTTGTTCATCCGTGATACTCAGTGTTGGTCGGCGTCATAGCGAATGAGGCGAGCTCCGCAATGGTTGCTACGGCGAGCCGTTCTTCTTCGGAATAGATGCGTTGCGCATGGGCAACGATGATGCCGGCTACCCAACCGCTGCGCGACTGGAGCCGTCCGTGCAAGAATGACAACGTGTCGAGGCCGCACGCGGACGAAAGTGCATCGCGTTGCTCGCGAACGCGCGCGAGCAGCCACGACTCTTCGGCACCGGATGCGTATGTGTCGCCCGGTTCGCAAACGTCGGGATAGCGGTGCAGTGCATCCATGCCTTCTCGGCCGAGCGCAGGTGCGAGCTCGCGCACGAATGCGGTAACGCGCGCAACGTCATTCGGGCGCCCATGGAAGCGCGGGAATTGCCAATTGCCGTCGTCATCGCGGAATCGATCGTGGACGACGGCAGCGTCTGGGAAACGTGCGGCGAGCGCGTCGATTGCAACGCCCAGCGCTTCGGCCTCCGATGTTGACGACCACAGCTGTTTTATCGCGTGGCGCACCCAGGTGAACGCCTCGATTGCATCGCCGGCTTGCACGCCGAATGCGGGCGGCAGCCCGGGTACACCCGCGACGTACAGCGCGCTGCGATCGGCTTTGCCCAACATCAGGACGTCGGCGAGACGTCCGAGGAGGGCGGTCGAGACATCGATTCGTGCGCCGCGCTCGAGCATCGCGTACCAAACGCGGGTGACGTCGGCGGCTTCGGCGACTTCCTCTTGCGTGACCGGTTTTCCGATGCGACTGGTGAGACGTTGAAAGGCGCCGAGGGCGGTGGTTTGCGGATGGATTTGCTTTCGCGCCTCACGCAAGAGCGTGCCCAGAAGTCCGGTTCGAGCGAAGAGTTCCATTGCTTGGATGGTTCGCGCTGCGCGAAACGGCCCCCGGCCAGAACGCGCCGGAATGATAACCGCTAGTTTACAGACGCCGTCTTCCGCGCCGCTATGCTAGTCACGGGGTGTGGGCCGTTTTTTTGGCCGTGCCTTTGCGCAACAAAAGCGTACGTAGCTTATCGCTCGAATTTTGGAGAATCAACACTTGAGGGGAACAGCGATTGTAACGGGCGCTTCGGGCGGGATCGGACGAGCCGTCGCCGAGCGGCTCGCCGCCGACGGATATTCCGTGGCCGTGCACTACTCCGGTAATTCGGACAAGGCGCAGGAAGCGGTAAAGGCGATTAGCGCTGCGGGCGGCAAGGCGGCGGCGATCGGTGCCGATATTTCACGCCCCAACGACGTCAAAGCGCTCTTTGCAAAGGCGAAATCGGAATTCGGCGATGTCTCGGCCGTTGTGAACTGCGCCGGCATCATGCCGATCGCCCCGATCGCAAACGGTGACATCGAAGCGTTCGACAAGGTGATCGCGACGAATCTGCGCGGCACCTACCTCATCATGAGCGAGGCCGCGAACCACGTGATCGAAGGCGGTCGCATCATCGTCTTTTCGAGTAGCGTAGTCGCAAAAAACTTCCCGGGCTACGGCGCGTACATCGCATCGAAGTGCGGCGTCGAAGGGCTCACGCACGTGCTTGCAAACGAACTCGGCCAACGCAGTATCACCGTAAACGCCGTTGCGCCCGGGCCGGTCGCGACCGAACTCTTCACCAAGGGGAAGAGCCAAGAACAACTCGACTCGATGGGCAAGATGGCGCCGCTCGGACGCATCGGCGAAGTCGGCGACATCGCGGGGGTTGTGAGCTTTCTGGTGGGCAGCGACGCCGGCTGGATCAACGGACAGATCGTCCGCGTGAACGGTGGCTTCGCATGATGCCGACAAACGACAAGTTCGTGAAGCAAGTAATCTTGATTACCGGAGCGTCGAGCGGATTCGGAAAGCTCGCTGCCGAGGCGCTAGCCAAAGCCGGACACACGGTGTTTGCAAGTCTGCGCGAGACGACCGGACGTAACGCGTCCGTCGTGGCGGACTACGAAAAATTTGCGAAGGACCACGGAGTCGATCTTCGTGCGCTCGAATTGGACGTGAGTTCGGAAGACTCAGCGAAGGCGGCAGTCGCTGCGGTTGTCTCAGGGGCCGGCCGGCTCGATGTCGTGGTGCATAACGCCGGTCACATGACGTTCGGGCCGTTGGAAGCATACACGCCCGAACAGATCGCGAGCGAATACGACATCAACGTCGTGAGCACGCAACGGATCAATCGCGCAGCGCTGCCTATCATGCGCAAACAACATAGCGGCTTGCTGATTTGGAATTCGAGCAGCAGCGCCGCCGGTGGAACGCCGCCGTATCTCGGGCCGTACTTTGCCGCCAAGGCGGGCATGGACGCGTTAGCCGTTGCGTATGCGAAAGAACTCACGCGCTGGGGCATCGAGACGAGCATTGTCGTGCCGGGCGCGTTCACCAAAGGGACCAATCATTTCGCCAACGCGAGCGCTCCGGCGGACAAAGCGATTGTCGACGCGTACGAAGCCGGACCGTATCATGGGTTCGGCGATCAAGTAAAAGAGGCGTTCGCGTCGATCGTTCCCGAGGATGCCGACGTTTCGAGGGTCGCCGACGCCTTGGTCGCCATCGTCAACGCTCCTCGCGGGAAGCGTCCGTTCCGCATCGGCATCGATGCAACGGATGATGGCTCGATGGTCGTCAATCCGATGTTGGATCGCGTGCGCACCGAGATGTTGCGCCGCGTTGGTCTAGGCGATTTGCTCACGGTCAAGATTTAGATCGGTAGAGGTTTCGTCCCTTACTGTGCTTTGAGTTGGTTGTAGAGCTCGTGGGGCCCAGTGCGTCGTCGCGCGTCGTCCGCAAAAGATACCCGCCGCGCCGCACAAGGCTCGGTCTGCCAAGCGATTCCGGCGGGGCCAACACCCACGCGCAACGCTCTTTTCACCGTTTGACAATCCACTGTAATTGAAGGCCTAAGCGAACGCGACGCTGGTCAGCACCTCGGAGACGCCCCACAGCCGCTCTCCGACTGCTCGATCGAGCGCCGCGGGTGCTGGTCGCGCCACGACCGGCGGCCCTTTCACCTCCGACCTCGGGCCATAATAGGCCATCGGGTCGATCGCATCGCCGGTTGCCGCATAGAGACTTGGTAACGCGCCACCGGCCGCGTCCTGACCGAGCCGGTCGAGTAGCCAGCTAAAGATGCCAAACGGCCCTAGCGAGCCCGGCCCGCTCGCCACCAATTGCGTGCGCGCATAGCCAGGATGCACCGCTACGCTCGTCAGGTTCGAACCGTGGCGGTGCTGGAGTTCGCGCGAGAAGAGAATGTTGGCCAATTTGGATTGGCCGTAGCGCTCGTACGCCCGGTAGTCGCGCTCGGCATGAAGATCGTCGAAGTCGATCCGCGCGCCCTTGTGAGCACCGGAGGATACCGTCACAACGCGCGCCGCCTTGGCAGCCTTGAGCAGTGGAAGAAGACGTCCCGTCAGCGCGAAGTGGCCGAGATGGTTGGTGCCGAACTGCAACTCGAAACCGTCTGCGGTCGTCCGCCGCTTCGGCGGCATCATAACACCCGCATTATTAATCAGGATGTCGATCGCCGCCCCTTGTGACGTTAATTTTGTGGCAAATCGGTCGATCGATTGCAGGCTCGCCAGGTCCAGCATCTCAAAGTCTACCGTTGCGTCGAGCAGTTCGCTTTGAAGGAGCCGGACAGCCTCGCGACCCTTCCCGGCGTCACGCCCCGCCATGACGACGTCAGCGCCTGCCCGCGCCAGCGCGCGTGCGGTTTCGAAGCCGATCCCGCCGACGCCGGTCACGACCGCGCGTTTCCCGGCCTGCGGAGTCATCTGCTCCACTGTCCACGGTTGCGTCATAGCGAGATCCCTTCAAACGGTTGGGGGACGCACCGGGCATCCACGAACGCTTCGAACATCCAGCCCGGATATTCACCGGGCAGCGCGCTGGCCGCGTCCGTAACGAGCGCGAGTTTTCCCGTGAGCCCGAGCGGCGGCTCACTCATGCGAGCGCTGCTCGCGTGGCCGCCAACTGCTGCGCTCGCGCGCCGCTCCACATGTCGAGCATCCATCCCGGATACTCCGCCGGCAAGGCGCTTGCGGCATCGAGCGCTTGGAGTTCATCCGCCGAAAGCGTTACATCGACTGCGCCGACGTTTTCTCTCAACTGCTCGATTCGCCGCACTCCAATGACGACGCTCGTCACCTGCGGCTGATGCAACAACCACGCGATTGCGAGTTGGGCGACCGAGGCGTTCTTTCGTTTTGAAAGGTCGCGCAGAACGTCGATCACGTCTTAGGCGCGCTCGAGATTGACCGGCGGGAACTGCAGCGCGGCCCGACGTGTGCCGTCGACGCTGCTCGTTTCGCGATTCAATTTTCCTCCGAGCAGACCGCCTGCGAGCGGGCTCCACACGAGCAGACCGGTGCCTTCGCTTGCGAGCATTGGCACGACATCGCGCTCGACATCCCGGGCGACGACCGTGTAGTAGGCTTGAAGCGACGCAATCTTTGCGAAATCGTGAAGTGCGGCGATACCCAGCGCTCTGCTCACTTGCCACGCCGCCCAATTGGAAACGCCGATGTACCGCACGTGCCCTTGACGCACGAGATCGGTGAGGGCTCCGAGACTTTCTTCGATCGGCGTTGCGGGATCGAAGCCGTGTAGTTGATACAGGTCGATATATTCGAGACCCAACCGGCTCAAGCTCGCCTTCGCGGCGCCCATGATGTGGCCACGAGACGACCCGTGCGTATTTGGGCCCTGACCCATGTTGCCAAAGACCTTGGTTGCAACGACGACTTCGTCCCGAGGCTTGCCGGCATTCGCAAGGGCGCGCCCGAGGATTCGTTCCGACTCGCCCTCCGAATAAGTATCGGCGGTGTCGATGATATTGATTCCGGCTTCGAAGGCGTGCGCCACCATGGCGTCAGCCTCGGTTTGAGCGACATTGCCCATCGCCGCGAACGGACCGCTGGCGCCAAAGGTCATCGTTCCTAGACACAATTCGGAGACGAAGAGGCCGGTCGACCCGAGTTTGTTATAACGCATGCGTGCTCCAAACGACGACTTCCCGTAAAGGTAGTATCATAGGCACATTATTTCCCAAAGTGCAACTGTCATGGATGCAGAATGGTTCTGTCCACAAGAGAGGCCGACGCCCGCTTTGATCGATATCCGGTTTCCGACCGCACTGCAGATGATGCTGACACTGGCCAATGCCGACCGCGCGGGCTATCCGCTCGTGACGTCTGAGCAGTTGGCGCGGGGGCTCGGTTCGACCGCGAGCCTCGTGCGCCGACTCCTCATTCCGCTCGGCCGCGACGGCATGGTGCATTCGTCACTCGGTAAGAGCGGCGGTGTTCAGCTGGGGCGCTCCGCGTCGGACATCACTTTGGGCGACATCTACCGCTCGATCGTCGGAGACAAGCCGCTTCTCGCGGGGCGCACCGGCGTGCCTCACCTCTGCGACGTAAGCTCGAGTGTCGAAAATTATTTTGCTTCGCTCGCGGCGGATGCCGACCAGGCCGTTCAAACGATGCTCGGGGAGCGCACGCTCGAGCGAAGTCTCGATGAGGTGCTTGCGCTAAAGCACAAGCGTCCTGTCACACGCAACACCGGCGCGACACCGGATCGGAAGACACGCATTTTGACGAAAGGTAAATAGCGTGCCATGTATGAGTTGTAAGGTAAGGCGTGTATTTCGAAAAGTTGACCGCATGTTTGGGCGCAAATGATACGCGCTCGGCGACGAATCTCTCGCCTTGATCGGAGAGAGCACCGCGGCCCGCATTCTCGGCGAGATGCCCAACATTGCAGAATTCCGAGATGGTAAGGCGGTTTGCCGCGTATGCCGGATTATCGCCCCGTCATTGCCAGTCCGGACGATCGAACGCCGCAGTAGATTGGCAAAGACCGGAAACGCTCACACTTGCGCCGTGCGCTCTACTTCCCCGCCATCTCTAAGCGCTCGCGGAAAGAGCAAGATGACCATCGTTGCTGCGGTCGCTGTATCGTTTCAACGCTATCTGAGCGGAACATCGTGCAGCGCGTTTACTGCGCGGTCGATCCTGTCACGCGCACGAAATATCGCCTATGCATAAGCCATATTCTCAGACGAGAAGCCGGTAAGACATTCAGCATTTTCCCATAAACGTGTAGCAACGTTGGCATCGATCGCCGCCGGCGGAGGCTTGCTCAGAGCCGTCGCTCCTCGGATTCCGCCCAGTCCGCTGGGCCCATAATAAGAGCCACCTCGGGCGTCGGCTGATGTTGCAGCGAAGAGCGTTGGCAGTGCGCCTTTCTCCGGCGTTTGCATAACGATAGGACCGAGTAAACGACTGATCCGCGTCATCATGCTATTCGCACCGGTGCCGTTTGGGATGATGTCGGTGAGGGCGAGTCCCGGATGTGCGGCGACGCTCATGATGCCCCAGCCATTTTTGTTGCTTCGCCTCTCGAGCTCAAAGGCAAACAACAGATCCGCTAGCTTTGACTGATTGTAAGCTACCATCGGGCGATAGTTGCGCTTAGACTGTAAGTCGTCAAAGTCAATTTTTCCGTCGTTCGCGCCAAAGCTGCTGACCGTGACGACTCGCGGCCGGTCTCCCCGTCGAAGTAGTGGCAGAAGCTGCGCTGTGAGTGCAAAGTGCCCGAGGAAATTCGTCCCGAACTGCAGCTCGAATCCGTCGGCGGTGACTTTTCGACTTGGGGGCGCCATAACGCCGGCATTGTTGACGAGCAGATCGAGGCGCTCTAGCTGCATACGCTCACCAAAAGCTTTGATCGAAGCAAGGCCCGCGAGATCGAGCGGTTCGAACCGAACGCTCGCACCGCTTGTACGTGTGCGAATCATCGCAACTGACGCGGCTCCCTTTTTAGCGTCGCGGCCGGCTAGGATGACACTCGCGCCCGCGCGGGCTAACTCGAGCGCCGTCTGGAACCCCAAGCCACCAGTGCCGGTAACGATCGCTTGTCGGCCACGCTGCTGTGAAATATCCGCTGCGGTCCAAGCCGCCATATAAAACTCCTTGCCAAAAGGTGCACTGAGTGCTAAAATTAACTGTATTACACTTAGTGCAATTTGGCAAGGCCTCGACGTGAGCACATCGGAGAAGCCCCGAGAAGGAGTGCGCGAACGTAAGCGACGCGAGACGTTCTTGCGTATTACCGAAACCGCGCTGCGGCTTTTCCTACGCGATGGTTACGAAGCGACCACGCTCGATGCAATCGCGGAGGCCGCCGGTATCTCTCGCCGCAACTTCTTTCATTATTTTAAGTCGAAAGAAGAGATTCTGCTGGCTTGGCAGAGCGGATCGGGCGACGCATTCCACAATGCGCTGCTAAAGGAGTCACCGCAGCAAAGGCCACTCGATGCCGTTAAAAATGCCCTTACTAAGCTGATCTCTCAATTTGAATCAGAGGAGTTTCTGGCGATCGATCGTCTCATGCGCTCGACCGAATCGTTGCGAACGAGGAAACTTGCTGGATACGAGCGTCAGGAAGAAGCTGTGTTTTCCGCGTTGTGCGAGCTTTGGCCCCAGCCGCGGCGGCGTGCTGCGTTGCGTCTTGTCGCCATGGCCTCGATTGGCGCACTGCGTCTAGCTTTCGAGGAGTGGCGTACGGACGGAGCACGAGGAGCAATCGTTAAGTACCTTCAGAAAAGTTTCGCCAACTTAAAAGCTGAAATCTGATTCGGCAGTTGGGACTCCACTCGAGGGAGCGTTGCGTGAGTCCGACGTGCGGCTTCACTGCACGACCGAAACCGGCGATAGCGAGACGCTCACCGCGATTCTGGGACATCCGCGGCGCGACTGCACGACCTTCTAGTAGAAACAGCCGCTGCACGGCGGAGTTGATGGCGATGAAGGCATTTATTGCGTGAAGTAATCCCCGTGATTGAAGTCGGAGATTAGTCCGGGATGCGTCGGTTCCCATCCGAGCACGCGCCGCGTGACGAGATTCGACGTCGGATTGTCGAGTGCAATGAGCGAAGCGAGAAAACCGAAGTGCGTTTCCAGCTGATCGTGAGGAAGGCTCGCGGTTTGCAAGCCCAAGTGATCGGCGATACTCTGCGCGATCTCGCGAGTCGGAATGCCCTCGTCACCGACGGCGTGGAACCGCGAGCCGGCCGGTGCCTTCTCGAGTGCCATGCAGAAGAGATGACCGACGTCGAGCGTGTGACCGGCGGGCCAGCGATTCGCTCCCGTACCTGGGTAGCCGGCGACACCGGTCTGGCGCGCGATTCCGATGAGGACTCTGGCGAAGCCGTGACGATCGAGCGTGCTATGCGTTATCGGCGGGATGCGCACGACTGACGACCGCACGTTCCGTTCCGCGAAGCCGATCACGGCGTTTTCCGCTTCGGCGCGCGGAGCTTGAGGGGGTGTCGGGTCGTCCTCCGTGGCCGTTCGACCTACCATTGCGAGTAGCAGCGTAGGCGAGGCCGCCACCAGCGGCTTTCCCGTGTCGGCGAGTGCATCGCCGAGTGCATGCACGACGGCGAGATCCGCAGCGACCGCGCCGGCAAGATTTCCGGAACGCATCTCATCATGTTTGAACGCGAGGTGGATCACGCCGTCCGAGCGAGCCGCGGCGGCTTTCAGGCCCTCGAGGTCATCGAGATCACCGCGTTGGACCGTCGCGCCGAGCGCCGTCAAGGCCGCGCCGCCGGCGTCCGACCGCGTGAGGCCGACGACCTCATGTCCCCCGGCGAGGAGTTCGGGGACGACGGCCGACGCGATATGGCCGGACGCACCGGTGACGAGAACGCGCATGAAACTCCCGGAGCCACTCGCACGAGCGGCCAATACCGTAATGAGACTTAGTCCCGTCACTCTAGCAGGTGATGGGACTTGGTGTCAACACTACAGAGACCGTATGGCCCGATGGGAACCGCACGCGCGCGAACGCCTCGAGCGCGCTGCGCTTGCGTTGTTCGTCGAACGCGGTTATGACGCGACGACCGTCGCTGAGATCGCCGAGCGCGCCGGGCTGACGAAGAGCACGTTCTTCCGGCAATTCGCCGACAAGCGCGAGGTGCTCATGGGCGTTCAGGATTTCCTCAGCGACCTCTTCAGTGGCGCCATCGCAGCGGCACCGCTCGCCGCTACCGCCATCGATTGTCTCGCGGCGGCGCTTGAATCGGCCGGGCCCGCATTTACCCCGGAACGTCATGATTTCGCCCAGCAGCGACGTGGCGTGATCGCGGCTAATAGTGAGTTACAGGAGCGCGAGTTGCTTAAACGGGCTCGCTTAGCAACAGCTATCGCGGACGCGCTTCGCGCACGCGGTATGGACGACATGTCCGCGCGCTTGGCGGCCCAGATGGGTGTCCTTGCATTCAGCACTACCGTCGCTCGCTGGTCGGAGCCCGCGAACCAGCAACCGTTCACGATGATAGCGCGCACCTCGCTGCGCGAGCTACAAACCCGTGCGACGTTGCTCGGCGACCAGAATTAAAGCGCCCGGCCCCGGCGCAACGTCGTCGTAGTGGTGGACCGTGTCACATCCCGCTCCTGCGCAGCCTAAACATTGACTGACTAGCCAGTCTTCTATATACTTATCACGCAGCTCGAGGACACGAAGCATTGGCCAGACCGAAAAGTGACGATAGACGAAGCGCCATCATGTCGGCTGCAATCCGAGTCATCGCCTCTCAGGGGCTTGGCGCAGCGACCGCGACGATCGCAAAGGAGGCACGGGTCTCGAATGGATCGTTGTTCACGTACTTCGAGACGAAGGCGGACTTGTTCAACGAGCTTTACATGGAGCTCAAGGAAGAAATGGCTGCGGCGGCCCTGGACGGGCTGCCGGCCGAGAGTGACATCCGCGAGCAGATGTTCCACGTGTGGTCCAACTGGCTGCGCTGGGCCACATCAAGCCCCGAGAAGCGCCGGACGTATGCGCATCTCGACGTATCAGATGACGTTACGCCAGCGAGTCATCACGCCGCAAGTAAGGCAATGGCCGGCATCGCCATCCTCTTGGAGCGGAGCCGTGAAAGCGGGCCGTTGCAAAATGCGCCGCTCGAATTCGTGCTTACCCTCATGAACGCGCTGGCGAATGCGACGATGGATTTCATGATCCGTGATCCGGGAAACGCAGACGAGCATTGCATCGCTGCATTTGATGCCATGTGGCGAATGGTCGCCTAATTTTTTTACCCGAAACAAGACTGCTAGAAAGACATCTATAGCAAAGGGTGGAGAAATTGCCTACCGCGGCCTCGAGAAATTACGCAAACGAGAAAGCGTATATCATCACCGGCCCGACTTCCGGCATCGGTCGCACTACAGCGCTTGAGCTGGCCAAGCACGGCACCCTCGTGCTCGTCGCACGCGATGCTAAGAAGCTCGACGACGTGCAGAAAAGCGTAGAGCAGAGGGGCGGGCAGGCACGATCGATCGTATGCGATCTTTCGGATGTCACGAGCGTGCGGCGCGCGGCCGCAGAGATCATAGAGTTGCGTCTCCCAATCGCGGGCTTGTTGAACAACGCGGGCATTATGCCGATGACGCCGGCGCGGACGGCGCAGGGATGGGATCTCGCCTTCGCAACCAATCAACTCGGGCCGTTCGCGTTCACAGAAGCGCTCATCCCACACCTTCCTAATGGTGCGAACGTTGTGTTCGTCTGCTCCGGCGTCGAAGATCCCGAGCGCAAGCCCGCGGTCGCGGCCGGCTTCCGCGGTGCGCGCTACATCTCGGGAGAGGCTAGCGCTCGCGGCGAGTGGCGGCCAGGCGGCTCGTCCAATCCCGGCTTCGATGCGTACGCGACCTCGAAGCAGTGCAATCTCGCAACCGTGCTTGCATTCGCGCGCGAGACGCCGAGACTCCGTTTCAACGCCGTCGAACCGGGCTTCAACCCGAGCACCGGCCTCGGTCGCGACGCAAACGTCGTCTTCCGATTGCTTGGGAAATACGTTCTTGGGCCGCTAGCGCCCCACATTAAATATTGGAGCACCCCGCAACTTGCCGCCCGAGTGATTACCAAGGTTCTGACGGATGAGTCGACCGACACCGGCATGTACTTTGACGAGAAGGGTGAGCCTATGCTCGGCTCCGCACAAGTACGCGACGCTGCCTTCGCTACTCGAGTCGTTGCCGAGACGCGAGCCCTGCTTTCGACGATGCCGGCGCAGACAACGTTGACGTCCGTAAGCACCTGACAAGATCTTCGAGCCGATCGCGGCGACGGCCGACGACCACGAGGTTGTCACACGCCGGCGCAGAGGCGCCGGCAAGGGCTCGAGCGATGCCGGACGATGAGCCGCCGGTGTAATTACTCTTATTTAGTTGTTTTCTTAGGCTAACAGATCTACACGCTTAGGGGCCGATTCAGACGGCAATACGGAGGTCATCGTCATGGGGTCAGATCTGGTTTTAGTAACCGGCGCCTCCGGCTTCGTCGCTGGTCACTGTATTCTGCGCCTGTTGAACGACGGATATCGTGTTCGGGGCAGTCTTCGATCCCTACAAAGAGCCGCCGAGGTCCGGCAGTGGCTGACCAAGGCGCTAGGACGCGTGGATCCGGGCGACGCGTTGTCGTTCGTCGAGGCTGAGCTAACTGATGCGGAGATCTGGGCCACCGCGATGGAAGACGTACGCTACGTGTTGCATGTGGCATCCCCGATTCCGTCCGCCTTGCCGAAGCATCCGGACGATTTGATCGTGCCTGCGCGTGAGGGCACGCTGAATGTAATGCGGGCAGCTTCGCGCGCCTCCGTAGAGCGTGTGGTTCAAACCTCATCCTCGGCCGCCATACTCTACGGGCGCGATGATCCGAACGCGCATCTGTTCACCGAGGCCGATTGGACCGATCCCGATCACAAGGACAACGTGCCCTACACGCGCAGCAAGACCATCGCCGAGCGGGCTGCCTGGGCCGAACTGCCGACGCTCACACGACGGTTGGAATGGGTCGCCATTAACCCCGGTCTCGTTCTGGGGCCGGTATTAGATAAGGATACCAGCGCTTCGGTTCAAGTCGTTGCCGCACTGTTGAAAGGCCAGATTCCAGGCCTGCCACGTTTCGACTATGCGATAGTCGATGTGCGCGACCTCGCGGATCTGGAGGTACGCGCGATGAAGGCGACTCAAGCCGCCGGTCAGCGTTATATTTGCTCAGGACCGTTCGTCTCAATGAGCGACATCGCGCAAATCCTTAGAGAACATTTGGGCCCAACCGCCCGGAGAGTCCCCACCCGCAAACTACCCGACGGGCTGGTGTGGGCCTTTTCGATAGCGAGGTCCGCGGCCAATTGTTCGAACTCGGAAAGATCCGGCGGCTCTCAAGTGCTAAGGCTAAAGAGGAACTGGGCTGGTCACCGCGACCCGTAGAAGAGACAATCATTGACACGGCGACCAGTTTGCAAGCCGTAGGCGCTTTGCATTAGCTCCCTCATCCTCGGGCAACGGCGCGCGCGGGGAACGTGGCGTTGACAGCAGTCGCCGCATCGCTGAGGTAAAAATGAGCGCATCGGATTCCGAACACGCCCGACAATTAGCGTACGATTTCTTTCGACGCGTTTGGGCCCCGCCGCATGACTTGCGCAATCGAGGAGCTCATGACCGAGGATTATCGCATAACGACGGCTGGCAAGATCGTCGTCGGCCGCGATGCGTTCAAAAAATGGGTCGCCGAAATGCAAACGACTATTGGCAACGCCACAAACGAACATCTCGACGTGTTCGCAAACGAGCGAGGCGACCGCGTCGTCTCGCGCTGGATATGCCGCGGCACGAACGAGGGCATGTTCGGTTTGCCCGCGGATGGTGCGCCCGTCTCATTCTCCGGCATAGCCATCTGGCACGTGCGAGATGGCCGATTGGCGGAATGTTGGGTCGAGCGCAGCGCCTACGAGCTCTACAACGAACTCAAAGCAAAATCTGCATCTTGACGGTGAGCAGTCGCCCAGACCGACGCGGCGCCGATGTCATTTGCAGCGCCGGTTGTTCATCGAGCGCTTAACGTTTATTGTGTGGAATCGACATGAGGTCGGCGACGCCCAACTGTTCGAAGAATGCCGCCTGTTTGACGCGATACAGCGCGTCCATATCGTCGACGCCCTTGTGCTGCGAGTCGACGACAATCCGGGTCGGGCGTTCGCCATGCGGCAGATCTAGCATGCGGCGAACGGCTTCGCCGACGGCCGACACATCAAGTGCGCCGCCATTCGCTGCATCGATCGCCTCGAGGCGACCGCCTAAAGTTTCAATGATCTTTGGAAGGTCGCCGTATTGCGCGACGACCGAGGAGTTGGCAGGGCCGTGCGCATGCGCGAAGTGCTCGGTACCCTGCGTAAATGCACCTGGGACGATTATGACACTTTCGATCCCGAACCGGCTGACTTCGAGACCCATGACTTCGGCGAGCGCTTCGCCCGCGGCCTTACTTGCGACGTATGGGCCCATGAACGGCTCAAAGATGTGGGCCGTCGTGCTGCTGATATAGACCAGCACGCCGCGGCCCTGGCGGCGCATTGCCGGGAGCGCCGCGCGGTTCACGCGCAGCCACGAGATGGCGTTCGTGTCGAAGATCTGCGACAGTTGTTCGGGCGTGAAGTCTTCCGTCATGCCGACCATAAGCATCCCGGCGTTGTTTACGACGACATCGAGCCGCTGCTGTTCGGCGAGGATGAGATCGACTGCTGCGCGGCAACTCGCCTCCGAGAGCACGTCGATCTCGACGACGCGCAGATCGACCTGCCTGCGCTCGGCAAACTCTTTGGCCTCATCGGCTCGCGCCGCACCGGCTTCCGCCGTCAAGCGCATTCCGGCATAGACGCAGTGCCCGGCGAGCGCCAGCACATGCGCGACGGCTCGACCAATACCCGAGCCGGCTCCGGTGACAAGTACCGTTTTCCGTTCGCTCATACGCTCATTTTAGGAGACAGATACGAGGATTTTTCCCCGTGCGCGACCCGACGCTTGATACGTGAAGGCGTCGCGAAAGCTCGTCAACGGGAATGTGCGGTCGACGAGAACCGTCATGCGCTTCGCGTCAATCTTCTCGACGACGTTCTGAAGTAGCGCACCGTCGGATTGAAAGAAGACGAACGAGGCCCGGACGCCGTGCGCTTTGGCAAGCTCCTCGTCAGGGGGAAATGGAGTGGCGACGAGCATGCCTCCCGGACGCAACACCGCAAAAGACCTCGTCTGCGTCTCGCCTGCCAGTGTGTCGAGCACGACATCGACGCCGGATACTGTTTTCGTAAAATCTTCTGACTTGTAGTCAATCACCTGACCGGCACCGAGCCGTCGGGCAATTTCAATGCCGTCGCCCGATGCTGTCGCGATGACTTGCGCACCGGCGTTGTGAGCGAACTGGATAGCGAAACTGCCGACGCCGCCGGCGCCGGCGTGTATCAGTACGCTCTCTCCGGCTTTAAGGTCAGCATTCTCGAATAGCGCTTTCCAAGCCGTGCAAGCTACGGTAGGAATACCTGCCGCATCTTCGAGCGAAACGGTCGTCGGTGCCGTGGCCACGTACGCGGCTGGAACAGCAATGAATTCAGCGAATGCACCACCGCTCGTCGGATCGACTCGTGCGATGATTTCGTCGCCTTCTTTCCAACGTGTGACATTCGATCCAACGCGCTGGACTATGCCGCTCAGATCCGTACCTAACGTATACGGAAATGTTAACGGAAAATAACCATCCATCGCGCCGCTTTGGAGCTTGACATCTAGCAGGCCTGTGAAAAAGGCGGTGCATTGGCCTTGGTCTTCTGAGGGTTTTGGCGTATCATAATGGCAAGTCTCCTTGATTCTGTTGGGAGCGGCCGTTGCGGTCTAAAGATGTCCAGCACT
>JAABUO010003222.1_pt1 | contig 19537 bp, 28 predicted proteins | sample 5559291 | NCBI WGS metagenome assembly JAABUO01 (sample SAMN10711878, study PRJNA513372) | rock metagenome | isolation source: Antarctica rocks | place: Antarctica: Victoria Land, Finger Mt sud
CCACTTGGTCTCATGCAGTCTGTCATCTCAACATCAAGCATGTGGTGCAATGCGATCCAAAGCAGCTTTGCACTTAGGAATGCATGCAAGCACTTTGCTGGCTCAGTCCAGGCTGTGTGAGGCAAGAAAGTATGGTGCTGCAGCTAATCAAGCAGATGTGCTGAACTGAGCATAAGTGTACAGTTGCTTTGGATTACGCCACACCAAATGCTGGAGTTACTGAGCACACATACCTTCTGCTCAATTGCATGATTCAAGCTGTACCCCTTATCCTTCCACAGTGTCTATGCACAAACAATGTGCCCGCCTGCTTGTGAGGCAGCTGAAGCATGATTTGGGCGTATGCAGGACTGCGAATTCACATATCTGTCCACCCAAGTGCTGCATCTGCTGGGCATGGAGGGGCCGCGCACCAAGGAGCCTGCCAAGTACATCCGCTACATCTACAACCGTGTCATCCTGGAGAATGCAACAGTGAGGGCGGCAGCAGTGAGCAGCCTGGCACAGTTTGGAGCCCTGGTGGAGGACCTGCGACCTCGCATCCAAGTCCTACTCAAGCGTGCTCTGCATGATAATGATGACGAGGTACTTCTTGTAACTGCGCCTCTTGCACTTTGTGATAGTCTGCTGATTGCTGAGTGTACTGTCAAGCCTTGGCTGTGTCTACAGTTGGCAAAACCCGGCATGAGTTTAGCCCCCTGCATAATTTGGCTGTGCAGACCGCTCTTTACAGCTTCATATGTTTGCTGAGCAGGCATGGTCAGGTTCTGCTTCATTGTCTGCTTTTGAAGCTGATATATTGGTGGAAAGCAGTTTGCTCATGTTCAGCGTCTGCAGTCTTGGCTGAGTCACTTGTTTGCATGGTGGCCAGGTGAGAGACAGAGCAACATTGTACTTGAGCCAGCTGGAAGGTGGTGCGAGTGGGGAGGAGGCAGTGCAGCCTCAGTGGGATGTGCCCTCCAAGAATCTGGAAGCCAGCTTGCGTGCCTACCTCCAGAATGGTGCCCAGCAAGCCTTTGACCTGGTATGACCTCTGCAAATACTGCTCTACCAGGCCTGCTTGTCAATGTCTCCTGACAATCTGGCAGAGGTGCACATAAGAAGCAAGTGAACAGCGCATGCATGTCCCACGACCGTGCTGCAATGTAGCATGCAGAGCAATGCCTGGAGCTGCCCAGTCATACCTGCATGCATGATAAGCAAGGGAGAGGCTGACCAAGGGGGGTAACAGCAGGTGTGCATGTGCAGGGTTCAGTCGCAAGGGAGGTGCCAGAGTCACCTGGGCGTGCCAAGAAGCAGGCTAAGGAGGCCAAGAAGGGGCGGGATGCTGGCCTGCCTGCTGCTGCCGCCAGAGCCCCTAAGGCCTCTGAGTATGCAGACCAGCTCAAGAAGGTATGCCGCAGCATGTACACATGGGGACTGCGACTTCAAAATAGCAGGGAGGGTGAAATGTGCAGATGGTCGAGAGTCAGCTAGGGCCTATGCTGTAGACTGCTAGCAGCCATGGCAAAGGACAGCTGCGTGCAATGCACATTGCGTCTGATGTCCTTACAAGCTCAGGCACAGCATCATAAGATGTATAGGAATGGGACTGTTGTCGGGCATCCAGCATACTATATTTATGGTTTTCTGGCAATGGATATTGCTTAAGTTGAAGTGCAGGTGCCTCAGTTTGCTGAGTACGGCCAGCTGTTCAAGAGCAGTGAGCCCGTGCAGCTGACTGAGGAAGAGACTGAGTACAACATTGTGGTCATCAAGCACGTCTTCCCCGACCACACAGTGCTGCAGTTCCAGTGCACCAACACAGTTCAGGAGCAAGTGCTGGAGGATGTCAGTGTGTCTGTGGACTTGTCAGATGCGGTATGACACTGGCATGACTGCCACGTGTGGCCATGTAAACAGCAGATGTTTCCATTTCATGTATGTGCACATAATGGGCTCTGCTGCTATGACACTACCTGCAGTGATCTGCGATTGCCCGTGCAGTCCAGTTGCTGCATGCGAACATTTACTCCTTGCATGACACCAGCAACAGGCTTTGAGCTGTCTTGTTTGTACTGCACACCACGCCCTGTGCTTCTGCCCTCACCCTGCCAAAAGATCAATCTTATCGCTTGCCTAGCTGCAGCAGAAGCAAGCTGTGGCACATATGCTGCAGGAAGGTTTTGAGGAGGAGGTTGTGCTGCCTCTGGCACGCATGGTGTATGGCGAGGTGGGCCACTCCTATGTGGCTCTGGCCCGACCAGAAGGTGCCACCCTTGTTGGCAAATTCACTAATGTCCTCAAGTTCACTGTCAAGGAGATAGACCCCACCACAGGTGTGTACACCATCACCTAGTAACCCCTTGTGTTGCTCTGCATGTCCTGTCAACATGTTCTGCTCAAGGCTGCAGATTAGAGACAAGACCCGTGCCTCAGAAAAGCTAATAGTGTAAAGACATGATTGTTGTATTGGTGACTGTACCCTCAGCACCACCACCATGTCTCAGGTTCCGCAAAACTGACATTCATGTCAAGCTATCTTCCAGTCTCTTGTTGCTTGATGGGTTCTTTATAGCACAGTTTGCTGAGTGAGAGCATGCTGTCTAGCTTTGTGCGCGGTAATTGGAGCTCAACATTGCAGTCCTGTCATCTTGCATGCCAGACTCAGAGTATCCTACTTTGGAACAGGTGAGGAAGAGGAGGAAGGTTACTCAGACGAGTACACGCTGGAGGATTTGGAAGTAGGGGCGAGTGACTACGTGAAGCAGGAGGGAGTGCCTGACTTCAGGTCGGCCTGGGAGGAGATGGATGAGAGCACAGAGCTGGCTGACAGCTACGGCCTGGGCCACAGGGACAGCATGCAAGAAGCTGTCGAGGCTGTCATTGCCATTCTTGGCATGCAGGTGATGAGTGTGTCCGGACAGGCTGTTACGGCTTGCATGACCTGCGTCCTGCTTGTGTCATGGAAAGGTGGTGTGTCCAAGGAGTAGCATTTGCTTGGTGCAACATCTTGCTTCCAAAGCTCACCTAGAGCATTGCACACCCACTACCTGTTGTGGTCGGTGTGATGCTTGTGCCATGCCTTTCATCTGCATTGAACATATTTGTACAGATGCGTAGGTCAAGCCCATGAGTAGCTTGAGGTTTCAGGGTCTGATGTGGGATTCAATGTTGCAGGTTTGTGAAGGAACAGATGCAGTTGCACCAAATGCACGATCTCATTCTGCTCTGCTCTCTGGCATCTTTATTGGAGATGCAACCAGTCTTGTCCGCCTGAAGTTTGGCATTGAGGCCAGCACGAGAGAAGTGGCCATGCATGTGACAGTCAGATCAGACACGCTTGACGTCAGCGAACTGGTTCATCAGATAATCCAAGATGCATGATATTCCATTCATTTTGTCGTTTGTCTTGTTTGTTGTTGAATTGTTGCAGCAGGGTGCTTATGCGCTGGTCAGCAAGTCAGACTTGCTTGCTGCAGCCTCAGCCATTTCCTAGTCTTAACAAATTTAGCACAAGAGAGCTATCTGTACAGCTCCCAACACAATGTTCTCAGCTAGCAACTCTATCAACATCATGCATTGCTGATGCCTTGTTTCACACGGATTCGTTTCAGCAACAGTCTGCTGCTTGTGCTGTGTAAAGACATACAAGGACTATGATTCCCTGTATCTACTTCTCAAGCGTAACAGCTGCAGCAACTGCCAAGACAGCCCCAGTTGCCATGGGCATACTGTATTGCTTCAAGAATGACCGAGGCCTCAGCAGCTGAGATGGGCCCTTTCTCAATGAGTGCATAAGCGCCAAGACCACAGAGAAAAGGGTGAGTGCACCTGCCTGATGCGCAGACCCTAGGCTGGCAGGAACATAGGTCATCAGAGTAGTAATTCCCAAGGTCACCTGCAATATGATCTCAGAGCATGTTATCTACATAATCAGGTACAAAGAAGGTACACTAGAGTGGTTGCAGGTGTCGAGCACTACCACGTAATGCGGCTATGCCACAACGACATAGGCATGACAGCCAATGACACACAACTCAGGATACGGACATTGCAATAACATATATAGATTGCTCTTCGCATACACATTCATGGCAACAAAGCTGTGGTTGACATTGGAGTGACCACACCCATTCGTCCAGGCAAACTGCAGAATGCATCAACATGACCAGCGAATGGAAAGCATGCATCATCTGGTATCTCACCTGCAAAGCTGTCACAGCAGCCAAGCCATTTAGCAGCTGTTGAGAAGCATGTGGTAGCAGCTTGCCTCTAAACGTAGCCCAGGTTGTAAGCACACTGATCAGGGTGGTACTGGCCAACAACCTGTGATGCAGCTGTACTGCAGCTGTGTTCTCAAAGAAGCCTCTCCAGCCTTGGGCTGCCCAGTATTCATCTGGCACCCACTGCCCATTCATGTAAGGGAAATCATTGTAGGCATGCCCCGCATCCATACCAGCAACAAAGACTCCTGTGGATGGACACACCGCTCCTGACAAGTCTGTCTGCGAGTTTGTTGAGTGAACACGCCCCAGAGACATGGCGGCACGCCTATGCGATGACACAGCCTGATCAAGCTGCCGTCAGAAGTGCTAGCATGCACCACAGAAAGTAGCTTGCCACCTTTGAGCACATGATGCTTTGCGGATACACCCCAGCACGCTATAAACACCATCGCCTCACGCGCTACATGAAAGAGCAATATAAACAGATAATTGGGTCCTGGAATGCAATACCTGAGATGGCAGTAACAGCAATGAGGGCTGCAAGGGGGTGAACCACTTTGCGCAAGGCAGCTGTGCCAGCAGCTGCGCTGCTTGGCGCCACAGCTGCAGCTGAGGTGGGGAAGAACATATTCAGGGTGGTCCACAGCAGACCTGAGTAGATGACAAAGGCTGAGGTGAGGTGGGCAGCCAGGCGGTAGGGGCTGACACGTGGCGTCTCCCACTCCGACTTGGGCTCCTGTTTCCCACAACACAAGTCAGCATGGCCAGCAACTCACCCCTGTGCACCACCATTGCTGGACTGTCACAACCCAAAGTGCCAGGGTAGACCACACAAGCTTGTCTAGCCAGGCTCTCACACAGCACTCACAACCTTGCACAACTAGCCTGTTCCTACTCCAAGCGCAATCACAGAGTTTGCAGTAAACCCAAATGAATTTGCAGCAAGCGCAATGACAAATGCTGCACCATCAGCCAAATGCACAAACTGTTACTTCACTACACAAACTGTTGCCTCATCCAGACAAAGGCACATGCAGGTATGGTTGATCATGCAGACGAGCAGCAGCAGGAGCACCACCTGCAGACCACTCTTGACCATCCACCAGCCCACCAGCCCCTGCGTGCCACCCATCAGGAAGAAGAGCCCCAAATTTTTTGCCAGTGCCAAGTTAATGTAGCCCCTGACTCCAAAGTACACAGCAGGCACTGCAAAGACAAAGCCCAGTACACGGCCCCACATGCGGTGTGCATACTCCATCCAGTAAATGAACTTGAACTCGTCCAGGCTCATCCTCCTGTAGTAGAGTGCACACAGGCTTGTGAGACGGCAATAAGCTCTGCTGACATTGTGATCAGATCATACTGTGGAGCTTGTGTTGATCTTTGACTTTCATTGTGACAAGACATACTGCATTTAAATCTTGCAACTGAGAGTTGTGTCATGTCAGACAAGTACCTGTTGACTTTTCGGTACTCTGGAGACTGCTTGTACTTCTCAAACTCTACCTGCCATTCAGCCTGCAAACGAGCATGGGTGTTGCAGAGACAGCTTGAACTGTGGAAGTGCACATCAGTGTTTGAATAGCACAGAAATCTTGCTTAGCACCGCATCAATGTACCAAGGACTGAGGAGGCCTTTCTCCAGTGAACTTCCAGTCTGTCATTGATAGGCCAGAGCGAGTGAGCCTCGTCATACCACCCAGCACAACCATGCTGAAAACCCAGCCAGAGCATCCTGCCAGCCACCAGCCTACTTGCTTGCGCGCACTGCTGCTCAGTCCTGCTGTCTGAGCTAAAGCCCCTGAGAGTCGCTGTTGCTGCTGCAATAGCAAGGAGCAAACTGTACAAATCGACATTGAGACTTGCCCAATGTGAGGCCAAAAAGACATGAACAGAAGGGACACTGTACAGACAGATGCTCACCTGCGCGACTGCACTATTGGCCCCTGGTAAGGTTGCTGCGAGTGTTGACTGCTTCCGTTTGATGACACGCTGAAGCCGTGGCACTGCATATATGCAGAATGTATCGAATAACAGAGCAAAAGCGATCGGCAGGATGCGACAAACATCAACAGTAGCATTGCGGACCCGATCTGACAATAGCTTGTGCAGCGAAGCCACGTCCTTGACCAGCTGTATTACTGGTCAACACAGTCTGTACAAGATGTCGAACTTGATGGGTGTTCAGAGCAGTGGTGAAAGTGCCGGACTGGCAGTGACGCTTTGCAAGCAGGCAGGCTGCACCGACTGCGCTGCCAGAGGCGCTATAAACTGATGTCAGCTGACTACTCTGCCGAGACCAAAGAGGTAACGCTGACTCTGCGATACTTTGCACTGCTTTCTGCGAATGTGAGGATGCTGCTCGTGCTCCTCCAAAGATCGCCTGCATCTGAGTGCAGCCTGAGACCGCATGCGATGGTCGCGATGAGTATGTCGTCACTAAAAGCTTCCGACCTGCTCTGAAACCAAAATGGACTATGAATCTGAGCAGCTATAGGAAGCAGCACTTGAAAGGTCTGTGACTCAGTGGCAATCTGGCACAGTTTCGTAGGAACAGCCAGTCAGCCTTGTAGTTTATACAAGGGTTTTGATCATAGTCAGAGGCCAAGGGAGCTGTCAAGAAAATTGTCACTGCCAAAATGTCACAAGCCTTTGCCTGCTGCTGGTTCAAATGCCTTTGCTGGCTGATCCGAGGCTTTCGTCCAGATGGACCCCATGGAGTGCACTTGGACATCTTCAACGTGTGTGGCGCCTCCATGAGAAGTGAAGTATATGCCACAATCTTCTTGGGAAGTAACAGCCCCTCGATAGACCCTGCATTCAGTCAAATACTCAAACTCCAGTCTACAATGTATTGCCGTCGTGCAACAATGCCAAATCTTCAAAGGCACCTTGACCCTGAATCTGTGACACTAAAGAATGATGTGGCAAGAGTGACATGACATACCTAGTGGCCAAGGCTTCCCCAGATGACAAGAACACCTCAACCGCCGAGTGGTCCACATACACCTGCACAGTCACCTGTTGCTCCAGATGTGCTGGGCCACCAATGCGCTTCATATCAGAGTCAGCATCAAATGTCATATTCGTCTTGTCCAGCTTTCTTGGAAAGACCACCTGTGACAGGCAATGTTTGAGGCTAGCTGCACCTGTGATGTGAATGCCAAGATTTAGCAGGAATGTGATCCGCCCAGTTGGACAGCCTGCACTGCAAATGTTTGCTTTCAAAGTGTTTTGGACAAGGATCATAGTTTGTGTGTGGTTGACCAAGTCATGCATGTACAGAGCAGAAGCCCGAGCAACACAACGTGCTGAGTGGAAAGAGCACCAGTGGAGTGTTCAAGCACTGCAAAGCAAGGGCTGCCTCAAACAGCCTACACACAAGCATGAACAAAGCCCCATGTCCCTGTACAGTCAGTGTGCAAATCAGTGTACCTCCAGTAGAGAATCCTGCCAGTTGACCAGCAGGGCTGCAGCACATGGGTGTGCCTGATCAGGCTCTTCATGCAGCCAGGAACGTAACAACAGCCCAGAGGCTGAGGCATCCCCTCGCTTGACGGTGAACTCAGCAAACCAGGAGGGCCCTCTCACATGCTGCACTGCCACTGACTGGCTGACTGACATCTGTAAGTCTGATGCTGTCCAAGACGGCTCCTGCCGTAGGGCTTTCAGCTCAGGCGCCACTTCCTGATGCAATCGTCCATCTGTACATGAACGCCGCTAAGCTGAGTTGCAGGTCGCATTTATCACACCTTGCAATGGGCTGCGTTGCAAGTAGACATCTATTGTCGCAATCTTGGGACGTGGATGAAGGGGTGCTATGTGGGGAGTCAGAGCTCATTACCTTTGTAAGTCAAGACTCTGGGAAGTGATATGCAGCCAGCATAGTCAAAGCCACCTCCTTTGCGCAGTTCTTGCAGCCAGCCTAGCATGATGTTGCGGCCCTTTGCATCCTGAAAGCAGTTGGGTGCATACAGCACATCCCCCAGATCCAGCAAGTGTGGCCCTATTCCAAAGCACATAGCTCCAAACTCAAAGGCCCAAGCCACACTTTTAAGATTCACATCAGTATGTCAGGTGTTGCCACGTGAGCAGAGGACAATGGGACTCATTGTATATGGCAGACAAACATGCTATATAAACATGCCCTGTTCTGGGTGCAAATGTGTGATCTGGCCAGTGAGTGGCTGCTCAGTGAGAGGCCTGTTGATAAGCAAATCTGCTATAGCAAACTTGCAGAGAATGATGGGAGCCATTCAGGGGAAGCGTGTTCAGACTATGTCTGCTGAAGGCTCAAGACCAAGCGAGCAGTATACAATGCATGTCAGAAGTGGACAATGCTGTATGCCATACCATCTGACTCCTCAATCATGAATAGCTCCTGTTGAACATGGCCCAGCCAGTAGAGGCAAGGATTGGTCAAGCGGTCCTTCAGGAAGTGCGGGTAAGGCGACACACACATCATATACAGCTGGCCCTCCTTCAGCTGGAGGGGCCCAACAGAATCAGAGGGAGCTTCAGGGGCTGGATGGGCATTGCTGGGCTCTTTCAGGGGGGTTAGGAAAGGGCATTCCCACATGGCCCCAAGGTCATGCTTGCCGAAGGGTTTGGACTTGCCTTTGATGAAGGACCCCTTGTACTGCCAGCCTGCATGCGACGCACGCTTTGCTGCAGCCTTGCATTGCATTCCTGGAGTGGCACAAGCAGATATAGGCATGCAGGGGTTGTGCGCTGCTGTACTACATGGAACCAGCATGTGCACTACATGCTGGCCAACACCATGTCTTGCCTCAGTCTTAAATGCCTCAGGTGTACAGAGCTCAAGAGTCATGCCCACAGAAGTCGCCAAGCAAAGCGAAAAGCTGAAAGACATTGACAGGTGAAGTATAGTGTAAGGGGTGACATGAGTGGTGACCTGAGGACAGGTGTGTGGTCTCATACACCAGAAGAGTTCCGCCTTGGCCTTCAAGGCCACTGCCCAGCAGCATCTTCCACTTCTGCTGGCCATGGCCCTGCTGAATGATGTAAGGGTCCCTGAAGCCTGTCAGCTTCATGTTCTCTGGGGGGTGGGGGATGATGGGTTCCTCTTGTTTGTGCCACCTGATCAGATCCACATCACCTGATCCAGACAATGCGTCGCACTTACTACTCTTGCTCGGTGTCAAGCGCCAATGCTGTATTTGCCAACTTGCACAGGAGCCAAATCACAATGCATGGTGGTCTGTTGTTGCTACGCACTATTGCAATGTGCATACTGCAACAGGAGTGGAGGTGCAACAGTCTTGGTGAGACATGTTGCGTAGCATGGCAGCGTTATACCTTCTTGGCATGTTGCCATCATCTGACACTCTATCATGTCAAGGCCAAGATCAACAGCTGCATGCGGCAAAGGCCCACAGTCTTTATTGTCTCGCCGCCTGCAAATGCTAGCATAGTGTAACAATGCCCAATGCATGCTCAATTCTACACTATACTACACAAAGCTGATTGCGACTTGCATACAAATGGCCCAGCTGTTGTCTGCATAATGCAGATCTGAGTCAATGCTCTCAACAAAGCTTAGCAGCATGACAATTGTTGTGCAACTGTAGTTGACAATGATGGTCGGGGCTGACCTGACTCCTGTGTATATCATGGTGGGTGTACCATCTGTGTCCAACACTGTGGTTCCTGACCAGCAGCCTGAGGCATCGGTGCCGCCCTTGGTTGGATTGATGGCAATGGGCTCATGCTTCCAGTAAATCAAATCAGAGCTGGATGCATGCCCCCATGTCATTCTCCACTCCCATTGACTTGTGCCCTCAATGTGCTGATAGTACCTATGCCAGCAGTTGTATTGCAATAATAATGGCTGTCCTTTCTGCACCACAACACACAGACTCCCAATGTGCTTGATCTGCAATGCTTGACAAGGATTTCAAGTGTGTCTGCTGTGCTTGTAAGCCGGGCGTCAAGATGCAGGAGATGCCAAAGCAACACAATAGGTTGGCCAGCTAGTAGAGTGACCTACACATGGTATCTACCGTCATAGAATATAGGCCCGTTGGGGTCATTGAGCCAGCCTGAGCGGGGCATAATATGATACCAGGGCTTGTCTGCATCTAGTTTCCATGACTCACCAAGTCCTGCCCTGTCTGTGCTCATGACACCCTTGATGGGTTGTCTGCTTGTGGCTGCGCTGTGACGTCTTCTGCGCGACACGACGGCGTCAGATATGTATTTTCGTTGATTTCGTTATTTCGTTGCCTTGTGAAGTGCAGCCATCATGGCTTGATCAAGGGGTCAAGCAAGTGCATGGCGAGGCTAGTGCGCATTCCTGCAGCTTCGCACCTTTGCCAGGATGTCAATGCAGTATCGCCAGGATTCTGGTAACGCGAGATGTTACGAGTTAGGAGAAGATGCCGGCAAAGCACTGACATGCAAGGTGGGACTGATCCGCGGAACAAAAAATTGTCGGCAGACAGCTTACGACAGAGGTGAAGCAGACCTACAGCAAATATGGAATGGTAGTGGGCGTCAATAACATAGTTCGACGCAAAGTCTGCAACCCGAGTCGGTCAACGTGAGAGTCCAACTTAAGTCAAACACTGCAAAAAGGAGTCGTTGCTTATGGTGCCGTGCTCATTCAGCCATACAAAAGCTCGCCCAATGATATCATCGTTTTGTTGCGTTGCATTGACAGGGAGACCTCGTGCGTTCTCGGTCATCCAGATTACGGGGCTTTGGAAATGATCTGCCGACCGACTTGTGCATGCTGTTGCTCGCCGTGCTTTCTTGTTGCGCGTACAGCTCCGTCGAGCTTTGTCGCCTGTCTTCACTGACATCAAGACTTGGTTTTCTCTGTGCATTTGAACTATTGTGGTCAACCCGTGATGAGCCAACGCTCAGGGCCCAGCTGGATGGCCCAGTGTACTTCTTACGTGGGTAGCATCTTCGGGGTCAGCTCTTCCCACGGTCCTGGGTACCAAGAGGCCGCCAGGCACGAAGCATAACAATACATCCGCATCCGATGGTTGATCGCGCAACGCAAGGCACCTTATGCCCTGTTGCCTGCTGTCACTTGTGTAAACTCTTCTGCCCGCATGCAGACGCTTCACAAAAGATGAGCTGTCCAGCCTTCAGGCTGGTTTTGACAAGATCTGCGGCTCTGATCACAGCCTTGACAAGTCAGCCTTTCTGGTATGACGCAGTCATCGCCGATTTTACCAATTTCCTCCACTTTAGCGCAGGATGCTTTCATCCAACGATGTCAACAAATCCCCTGCTGCCCGCAGGAGTATCTCAGTCTCCAAGATTTGGACAGCTTTTTGGCAGACCGGCTGTTCACAGTTGTGTCTCAAGGCCAAGACCGGGTCACTTTTGACCAGCTGGTCATTGCAAAAGCCAACTGCCTGAAGGTGCCCCTTCCTCTACCCAATCACAGGGCTGCCAGACATCATCTGCATCACAACTCCTGCAACATGATACATCAGGTGTTCATCCCCACCATAACTTCAAAAGACATTGGTGTTTTCAGGCAACTAGTGATGAGGCGGCATCCTTCTGCTTCAACATTCTGGATGCAGGCAGGCGCGGCCTGGTGAGCCATGACAGCTTTGTGACTGCCATTCAAAGCTGTGCAGCGCTTGCATTGCATCAGCAGGCAGGTACCAATCAAGAGTCTCGGTGGGCAGAAGCTACTGCTGCAGGTAACGTCCTGCCACCTAACCCTGCCACCAATGGGCCACTACACACCTTCTGTGCTGCTGCCTCAGGAGGCTCTTGTTATGGTTGCCAACAAAATGGAACAAGTCTGTGCTACTGCAAACATGCAGATATGCAGAGTGGTCTATGTTTCTTGTGTAACAGAGAGCAATACAGTCTGTCTGAGGGTCCCCAGGCAGGACAGGCCTTGCCTTTGCTTCTGTGTCGGCTTGGCTGCCCTGACCTCTAGCGCACAAGCGCAACCATGTTATATGTGGCTTGCAGGTGCCTTTGAGGGCGGCAGCAGTCAAGGCTTGAGCCTGAATGCCTTCCTGCAATGGAGCAATCAGCTACCGGCTCTGCTGACCAGCTTGAAGTCCTTGTTGGCAGCAGGCAGTGTGGAGACAGACACTACTGCTACACATCATGTCATTGCTCGCCACTCCTGCATTCTCCTTCTTTTGCGCATACACGCGCTGTGCTGTCTTTCTTACCTTCCTGTTTTTTGCTGTCCGCGCATTTGCTCATCTTGCGCTTGTTCCTGTCTTTTGCTCTTGATACGCTTGCTGCAGTGATAAGAACAGATGTGTCAGCATTCGCCACGTCTGTGCTTTATGTTACCAGCCAGCAGCACTATACTGATAGCTTCCCTGCAATCTGAGAGGCCATACATGGTCTGACTGTTCAGTCTGAAGAAGATATGCTTGCATTGCAGGTGAAGGTGCCACGCCTGATGTACAGCGATTTGTCTTCCAGCAGCTGTTTGATAAGTCCACAGTTTGCCTGGCTGCTGAGCTCCCGCCTGCCTCCCAAGCAGGTGATGCATGTTTATGTCCTGTAAGTAGCACTGCTGCATCACAGGGCAAACAACTGCTGCGTGCACATGAGTTGCCCATATGCAGGTCTTGCTGCGGCATGACTGGAGACATGTATAGTGAATGCAGCAGCAGGTGTTGAAGATGGCAGGCATTTGCTTTGATTGCTGTGGGTCTGTTTGGGTGCAAGTCATGCTTTTGATCTGCAGTCTGATGTGTGGGAGCTATTGTTTCACAGCAACAAGCACGGGCAGAGCTTCAACACCTTCATGGGCAAAGTAGGTAAGCAGAACAGCAGAGAGTGTCACTCTGCTAGTTGTCATCCATTCAAGCTACAGTATGGTTGCCACTGATCCTGCTGGATGAAACAAGCTGCTGCTTCCATGTCAAAGGACACAAAGATAGTGGTGTCTGCATGTTTGCAAATGGTACAATGGATATATGACCTGGCCCAGCTTTGTGCAACTGCTTATGCCCATGATGCTATTTGTTGACTGTAATCAATACATTGTGGGCTGATGGGTGCAGCTGGCAAAGGGCCAACACTGGTGCTAGTGAAGGACAAGCAAGGACACCTGTTTGGTGGGTATGCCTCTGAGCCATGGGTCAAGAACGGCAAATTTTATGGTGAGGTACACTGTTTGCTAACAACATCCTATTGTCATCTGTGTTTTGAGATTTTGGTGGATGCATGAAACATCCAACTCTGTGGCTCTGCCAGAGCAGTGGGCTGGTCTGGGCAGAGCAGAAGAGACTGTGTCATCACTAGATGACTGGCAGTAACATGTGTGCATACAGATGCGCAGTAAGGAACCAATGGGCCATATTGTGGTGACACCATGCAGGCAACTTCTCCACGTTTCTGTTCCAGCTCTTGCCCAAGTTAGCCATGTACAACCCCAGCGGAGCAAATCAGAACTTCCAGTACTGTGGCCACAACTTTGCCTCGCTGCCCAATGGCTTCGGCTTTGGTGGCCAGGTGAGAGATTCATGCATGAATTGCCTGCTTACCTGCTGCACATGTGTATGGACAGACGCATGTTGCAGGTGCATGTGCTGGTGCAAATGATGTCTGGGAGACACTTGTAGCAGCAGATTCTGCACCCCTCTCAAAACCCACAGACTCATGCGAGTATGCTGATAACGCAGCTAATGGCTTTGACCTCTTCAGCACCTGTACCAGTAGAAAGTACCATGTGCGGTACTCAGAGATGTGGGCGCTGCACAGGTTGGCTACTGGAGCCTGTTTGTGGATGGCTTGTTTGAGAACGGTATGAGCCACAAGGGCGCAACATACACCAACCCGGCGTCCCTATCAGCTGACACCAAGTTTGAGGTGACTGCTCCTGGTCATGCTTTCCTACAGCCATCACCAGCTGAACTTGCTCCAGCTCAAACCCACAAACCAGCATGATGCACATCAACTCCTGTTCCAAGATGTAGGGCTTGCCCAGTTGGTGTCCACCAAGATTGTCGCTGCGCTTGACAACAATTTGCAGTGGTTTCATGCTATAGTTAACCTCAATAGTAGCTGCCAAACAGTCAACAGCCAACAGCTATGATCATGGAGATTTCAGTAGGCGGTGTGGTTGTCCACATTGCCATTTTGTCAAGTGGTCTAGATGTACTGTGACAGCAAGGTGGAGTGCTGCAGGTAGATGTTGTGGAGTGCTGGCTCACTCAACAGCCTGAAGAAGAGGCTACTGTCAGTGCTGCAGGCAGCGTACTTGACAGGTACTTGTGTCTGTGTGCAGCATTTGATGTTGTGTGCATAGTCACACCTTGCTGCTCAATGAGGTCGATGTGCACGCGTTGTTGCAATTCAGCCATGGGCTGGTGTTCAGGTTCAAGGAGGACCGTAACCTCATGGACTTAGCTGGCAAGGGCACATCGCACAGTACTGGCTATCGTGAAGCTCTGCCTGAGGAAGACTGACCATAGCACAGACCAGTTGCCCCTTCGCCACAGCATTCTGAATAATACAACAGTATGCAACAATGCACACAACAGCTGAAAGTAACGTCACAAATCACACAAAGGTCATGATCTTACATTGCTATGAAGTACAGCCTGACTTGGTGTACACTGCCTTGTGCAAAGCAGTTGCACTTCCTGAAACCACCACATTCTTTGTGGAGACATGTCAGTCATTTTCATTAGGTACAGCAACTTTGCCCATCACAACACACCAATTGTCCTTGTCATAAAAAGACTCCAAGACCTCAGCCCCCGGAAGTTGCTCAACAAGCTTATCCAACTCAAACTGCTCATACACATGGTAATACCTACTGAACACTATGCTATTCTTCTTGTTATCTATGCGTACGCTACCGGCAGCAGCGGGATCAGCTTTTTGCGCATCTTGACCACTGGCCTTCAGGACTTGCATTGCTGCCTCGGCCCTGTGAAAGGGCAAATGCCAAGGGACAAAGTAATCATTGCTAGGCGCAGCAGACTGATTCTGGCTGCTGGAGGGTAATGCTACAGATGCCTGCTGTGCTGAACCAGACTGAGCGTGCCTGCTACCTTCTGCTGCTGACTGCTGTTTGGACGCTCCTGCCTCACCAGCTTGATCTGTCCCTAGAGAGGGGTGTTCAACCCCTGGCGGCGGGCTAGCACCACTGGAGATGACAGCAGCACTCACAGCACTGCCCTTTGAGTGATGACCTGTTTTAGCATCTTCTGCCTGCGACCCAGGTCTTTCAATAGGCTGCCATTTGGCCAGCTTCTTCATGTCTTCCTGGTCAGTCGCCCACACGGTGACAAGTGCTTTGCCTGCTGGGCGCAGTATGCGCAGCAGCTCCTTGAGCATGTGGATGCGGCGGGCTGGTGTGGTGATGTGGTGCAGCACGGCAATGCTCAGCACTGCATCGAAGCGCTGGCTGGCATATGGCAGCTGCATACCATCTGCTACTGCCACGTCTGCCTTAAAAGAGCTGCCTGCAATCACATCCTTGCTATTGCCACCTGCTCCGACACAGCATACTCCATCAACTGGCCCTGCTGTGCAATGAGCGCATGCTTCGTGCACAGCTTTGGATGCTGTTCACAGTTGCAGACTGGGCAGCTCAGCTTGTCTTTTTAAGCAAGGCAGATGAACTGCACCACAAACGTGTGAGGATTCCCTTCCTTCTGACTGAGCATTTTGCCTGCCTTGCTGTATGTGGCTCCAGGCGCGCTGTTCCAATGACATGAGTATGTGAAGTGATGCAGCAAGGTGTACCTGAGGCAGCACCAGTGCCAGCAGCCAGGCGGGTGGCAGCCACCTGAGCCAGGCCACTGCTGCGGTCACTGCCCAGCACTGCAATATCCTGTCTCACCAGGAAGTACTTCCCATTGCCACATCCAACATCTGCTACCAAAGACCCAGGCGCCAGCTTATCAATGAATTGCCTTACCTGCAATGTGCCAGGGTGAGAGCTCATCAAATGGGGGCACTGCAGCTCGACAGCGTGTCATTCAGCTGCAACAGGGGCACCCTGCATAGCTGAATCAGATGCCATGCTATCAGGCACATATACGCCACAATCATGAGGAGCACTGCCGACAAACATGGTGCAAGTGACAGCACATTGCAGCAAGCTTCTTTGGTGGAACAGGGCATCGCAAAGGTTGAACAAATGCATGCACCACTTCTTATGGTTGCACAGTGGGTGAGTGATGAAAACCTTGGGCCAGATTGCGAAGCGAGTTGAGCTGAAGTGAGGTGCTATGGCATTGTACACATCATGCACAAACTCCTGCTCCATGCGCTGCAGATGAGCCTCCTTGCTGGTATGCTGACCACTGCTCGGCCTGCCATGCACAGCATCACCCTCATCTCTGATGGCTGAACATGTCGCAGCTGGTCTCACAATAGGCATGCTTTCTGCTGGCTGCCCATTGCTGAAACCACGAACTGTGATGGGCTGTCGCTCTGGTGGGGATGCTAGATTGCCAGATGTGGTGGATATTGGCGATAAACCAGATGCCAGGCTCAACTCAGCCGTTTCTGATGTACATGGCTCAAGCAACTTGGGTGGCTGCAAGCCTTTTGACGTGGCATCACACGGCAGCTGTGACTTGAGGGCCATGCGAGTGGGTGGGAGTTTGCTCTGCTGGCTGTCACAGTGCTCTGGCCATTGGCAGTCACATGGGTAACCCCTCACCTATGACACCAAATCCGACATGAGCTGCACCACTCAGACAAAACATGACACACGTCATCTGTCAGCAAATTGAAGATGACATGCACTGGGTAGCAAACATGCAGACAAGGATGCAGCAGTCCTCATGCCGCAATCATGACACGATGCTGAGTGTACAGAGCTAATGGTGCATGCAGCAAAAAATTCAAAGCATCTTCTTGTCTACTGCAGTCATACTATAGTCAAAGCACAGTCATACTACAGTCAGCAGACACTGTCAGTAAGGGCAGGTGTTATATGTTGCAGAGTTGTGCGCATTTAGGCTTAGAAGGCCTGCTAGTTCAGGTTGGGAGATGAGGACCTTTCTGAAGGTGAAGGATGTGCGGCGGGGGGCGCGGGGCAGCAGGCGGCCCTGCACGGAATCTGCCTTGCGGTGGGGGATGTAGTGGTGCCAGCAGTAGCGGGCAGGGCCAGCCATGATGAGCAGGGAGCGAGGCGGCAGCAGCACTGCCTCAGACTCTCCTCCCTGCCGAAACTCCATCACAGCTGATCCTGCCAGTGACAAAGATGCAATGGCTCCTGCACAGCCTCACATCAAGTCAAGCTTCAGCAGCACAGGTTTGCTTTTTGTGTGTTATTGCAGCATAGAGGTGGATGACAGTTGGAGGTTGGTGCTTGTCATTTCATCATAGGGCTGCTGAGCAACTTGTGATAGTTGCTTCTCAAAAGCTACGGGAAGCACTTGTTTGCAGCAGCTGCAGCAACAACAGCATGCACTGTAGTGACATGCTCCAGATGGTCGCAACATTTTGGTGGGCCTTGTGTTAGCATAAAGGCAACATGTTTGAGGTGTTGCTCTACCTGTGAAAGCAGAGTGGGTGTCAATGTGAGGTGACAGTCCCACTCCTGCTGAGTACTCATTCACAGTGCATTGATCCACCTGCAACCAAATACAGCAGGCGATATCAGCAACCAGTGCAACGCCTTGTTATGCACATGGCTGCAAGCAGCAGCTAACTAGTTGTTGCCGGCTCAAAAGCTGATCTGTCTCATGAAGTTGCGTTCAATTGCTACCACGTTAGGGGCGCAGTCAGCAGACCTTCATGATCTCACCTGCGGCATGTCTTGCAGGTGCTGCAACCGCTCAAGCACTGGTTGCAAGGCTGCAGGGAATTGTTGTATAGGCTTTTGTGGATCCACATTCCTGGACTGCATCAACAATAGCTGTCTCAGCATAGGGTTGTGCATAGCATGCTGAGCCATTGGCATGGCTTTCCACAGCAGCTGTCATGGCTATTTGGAACAGAATTCTGTGTTTTTACCTGGTACTCAAACTTGTATCCAAAATGGCAAACACGCCGCCTGGCCAAAGTTTCCCATTGACCCTCTTCTGCACACCCAAGAAGAGCCTACAGCACCAATAATCACTGACTGACCAGCAAACCAATCCTGTAGATCATTCAAACCTCATACCTTCGCACTGCTGCTGCATTTGCGTGCAATGCTCACTCATCACCTGTTCCTCCTCTTCGGACACAAAGTCTTTTATAAGGGTCAAGCCTGGCACTGTGCAATCCTGTGTTGAAAGAGCGACAGGCCGCTGAATCTTTTCCTGCGTAGCGCAGCAAATATGCGAACTCGTACCATGCACGACAACCATTCAGGCTCGGTTGAAGAGCACCCCAGGCGGAACTACCTGGTCCTTTTTTAGGTCAGCGTGCTTTATGACGAAGCGCCGTCCATGCGCTCGTGCGCATGGGTTGTCGTTCAAGGCAGACAATGCAGCAGTCGCCTCTTGTACATTGGCATACGACACGAACACAAAAGCGCTGTAAGGGTTCTGCTTTTGTTCCGGAACAGTCACAGTAGCCGTTCCGTATTGCCCAAAAATCTGCGTCACTAGCTCCTGATCAACGCCGACGCTCGGTCCGCAGTTTCCGACAAACAGGTGACGTGTCGGCTGCCCGCCTTTTGGCTTACCGAACATTGCTGCAAGCGTCAGCACTCGACGACAAGTTTTGAAGTCTAGCTGGCGGTTCGTTCGTCTCGATGCTCTGCGTGTTTTGACCGAAAATTTGACAGCCACATCGTAGCGCATGACGCTGTTGTGAGCCTCAATCGCCGCGGTAATAATTCAAAAGGTCCTCAAAGCCATTTGACGTTTGCAGTCGTGTATGGCTCTTCTCAGATCCCTCTGCAGCCCCGGATTGATCACCAGTATACGTGCTGAACCTGTGAGACGGCAAAGCTGGATCATCAATACCCATCTGCTTACTCTGCACTGCTCTGTTGAGGTACTGTCTATGTGATCAGTTGTCCTTGTCGATCATACTCGACCGTTTGCCGAGACAACTCAGCGTGTTATAGGCTTCCTTGCCAGCAAAGCAGCGTATGTCCACTGTCAAGGACCAGCAGGTCATTTGGAGTAAGATCCTTGACACCTATCAGAAAGCACAGGAATCAGGCTCAGCTTCTAAGTTTAAGACCAGTACCCAGATCCTGACTGATCAGCATCTCCACATCAAGTTTGTCCTCAGAGTCAGTGATTCCTTGCGAGATAAGCCTAAACCTCCCAAGAGCAGGTGGTTGCAAAAAGCCCATTAGAAGTGCTTTGTGCACCTGCTCACACCACATTGTGACAGACCTCGAGCTTGTGATGCAGTGATGAACAAAAGGCATGGAGGGACCCATTTGCGCCGTATGA
>JAABUO010003223.1_pt1 | contig 19536 bp, 18 predicted proteins | sample 5559291 | NCBI WGS metagenome assembly JAABUO01 (sample SAMN10711878, study PRJNA513372) | rock metagenome | isolation source: Antarctica rocks | place: Antarctica: Victoria Land, Finger Mt sud
GGGCAGCCCGGCAAGGGTGGGTCGACACGCAAACTCCATCAGGTCGCCCTCGCGGCGCTGCCAGAGGACCGGGCTGATCTTCTTGTCGACCTCGGCGTAGCGCTCGATGTCCATCACGAACTCGAGAAACTCATCCGGCGTGCAAGCGATCGTCTCCGTGACCTGAACCTTCACCAAGAGTGAGAGAGTACTCTCTCACCAGTGAGTCAGCAGTCAGGTACCGCGCGCGAACGCATCCTCACCGACGCCGCCCGGCTGTTCGCCACCCGGGGGTACGCCGCGACGTCGGTGGCCGACATTCAGCTGGCGTGCGGTCTCACTGCCGGCTCCGGCGCGCTCTACAAGCACTTCCGCTCCAAGCGTGACCTACTCGCGGCAGTCATCGGCACCCACATCACCACCATGCGCGAAGGCAGCCAATCGTTCGCCGCCCAGCTGCCCGACGACCTCACCGGTGCGTTACGGATGATCGCCCAGGCGGTGTGGGCCGGCATGCACCGCGATCACCAAGCGCTGCGGGTCGGGCTGCGCGACCTCGACGACTTTCCTGACCTACTCGAAGACCTCTGGAGCGAAGTCCGCGCCAACGTCTACGACGAGTTCGCCCGCTGGCTCCGCACCCAAGCCGACCGCGGCACCGTCCACCTCACCGATCCCGACGCCACCGCAGCCGTCCTACTCGCCTCGCTGACCTACTACCCGATCCTGGACGCCCTTATTGGCCGCACCCCGGGAGACATCGAGGCTGACCGCTTCGCAGAGGCATGGATCCAGCACGCCGCAGTCACGCTGGGCGGCTGACCGCGAATACCAACCCGGCAGATCAGCTGACCGGTAGGGGAACCATCACCGACACGATCTGCGTCGCCGACAAGCCCGTGACCAGGGCTGTTGCAGTTGACCTGTCCGGAGCCTTTTTCGATAGGGGGGCGTTTCCTGGCACACAGGTCACAGTGGAGCAGCGCAGGATCGGTTAGCGCATCCGATCCGCATCCGGCGGAGCCAGCACCTATCCGCGCTGGCTATCAAGACCATCACGCTTGATGCGGCCAAGATTGAACACGGTCGTCGCGAGGACCCGTTTGTTCAATCTGCACCCCAGGGTGGCGATCAATCTTCACTGCATCCCGACAGTTGTCGAGATGCAGCCAAAATTTATCAAACGGCCTCCGTAATAAATGTAAGGTGACCCTTAGTTGGTTGCACGGCCAAGCGGCGGCGGCACTCGCCCCTTGCGCAGCTCATTCACGACCCCCGTGAGGTACCGCGCGGCGATCGCCACGGTCGTCGAAACATGCAGTGTTCTCCTCGTCACCACTCTGCCCCGAATGGCCGACAGGACACGGGCACGACACTCTGAGCACACCGGTACGGGCAGCGTCAGCTTTGCTCGCCGAGCCGGGTCCGGAACGGCGGCTCGGTCTTGGCCCGCACCACGTCCTCGGTGATGCCGGGCGCGAGTTCGACGAGTACTAGGCCGTCGGGGGCGACATCGAAGACGCACAGATCGGTGATGATGCGCTGGACGACGCCGAGGCCGGTGATCGGCAGCGAGCAGGAGTCGACGATCTTGTAGGACCCGTCCTTGGTCACGTGTTCCATCAGGACGATGACCTTCTTGGCCCCGGCGACGAGATCCATTCCGCCGCCCATGCCCTTGATCATCTTGCCGGGGATCATCCAGTTCGCGATGTCGCCCGATGGCGAGACCTGCATCGCGCCGAGGATCGCGGCGTCGATCTTTCCGCCGCGGATCATGCCGAAACTCGTCGCGGAGTCGAAGATGGAGGCACCCGGCCGCAGGGTCACCGTCGCCTTTCCGGCGTTGACGAGATCGGGGTCCTCCTCGCCTTCGTACGGGTAGTGCCCGGTGCCCAGCACCCCGTTCTCCGATTGCAGCACCAGTTCGACGTCGTCGGGTACGTAGGTCGGGACGAGGGTGGGCAGGCCGATTCCCAGGTTGACGTAGTCGCCGTCGGATAGCTCCTGGGCCGCGCGCGCGGCCATCTGTTCCCTGGTCATTCCGACGCCCGCGGCGGTCCCGGCGGCTGTCGGTCCGGCGACTGCTGAGGTGTCGGCGGTGCCGTCCACCCCGGCGGCCGCGCAGCCGCCCGACTGGGTAGGCGTACGGGGGCGGCTGATGACGATTTCGATCCGCTTGTCGGTCGCCTGCGCCGGGGTGAGCGCGAGCACCCGCTGCACGTAGATACCGGGCAGGTGTACGTCATCCGCATCGATCTCGCCGGGCTCGAGGAGATGCTCGACCTCGGCGACCGCTACCTGACCGGCCATCGCGGCGAGCGGATTGAAGTTGCGAGCCGACGTGCGGAACACCAGATTCCCGTACCGGTCACCCTTCCAGGCTCGGACCAGCCCGAAATCGCAGGTGATTGAGGACTCTAGGACGAAGGTCCGCGTCTGTCCGTTGAATTCCATCTTCCGGGTGAGCTTCGGCGGGCTCTGCGTGTGGATGCTGCCGTCGGAACCGTAGAGCCAGGGCAGGCCGCCCTCGGATACTTGGCTGCCTACACCGGTCGCGGTGAAGAAGGCCGGGATCCCGGACCCGCCGGCCCGGAGTTTCTCGGCCAGGGTTCCCTGGGGCACCAGCTCGACCTCGAGCTCGCCGTGCAGGTACTGGCGTTCGAATTCCTTGTTCTCCCCGACGTAGGAGGACACCATGCGGCGGATCCGCCGCTCGTTCAGCAGCAGCCCCAGCCCCCAATCGTCGACGCCGCAGTTGTTCGAGACGACCTCCAGATCGCTCACGCCGCACTCCAGTACCGCCGCGATCAGCACACTGGGGATACCGCACAACCCGAAACCGCCGACCGACAGCGACGAGCCGTCGACGATGCCCTCGATGGCCTCGGCGGCGGTGCGAACAACCTTGTCCATGGTTCAACCCTTCGTTCTGAAATATCTACGGCCATGCCTGGTCCGCGCCGCCGCCCCGGCGATTGATCACGATGTGGGGAGCGCGGCATCGGGCGAGACGGTGTTGCTCAATCTTCTGGTGCGTGAGCACGGTCGGTGCGGAACTGGAAACGCTGCTGAGTCTTGGAGTGTCGCTGCGCCAGTCCAGGAGTCTCTCGACGGCGAAGAACTGAAGCAGCTGTCGCGGCAGCGTCACCCGGTGATCCATGGCTTAGCGCAGCAAGCGACCCGCGCAAGCTCCTTGCGCCCTGCTCGGCCTGGCACCCCGAACCATCACCGCGTCCGCCTGGCTACTTCAGTGCGGGGGCGGTGTAGCCGGCCGCGTCCGGACCCACGTATGCGCCGTCGGTGATCTGCTTAAGGCCGCCCAACTGGGTGGAGTCGGGCTGAAAGATGAAGACCTTTTTCGCTGGTGGCGCGCCCGGCTTGGAGTAGTCCAACGGAACGCTGACGCCGGTGTCGACGTTGGTCAAGGATCGGAAGGCGGTGTTGATGCCTTCGCGGGTGAGATCCTTGTTTTCGCAGGCTTTCTTCACCACCTCGGTGAACGCTTTGGCGGTGGCGAGGCCTCCGGTAACGCCGCTATCGAGCGAAGCGTCCGGGTATTTGGCTCTGTAGTCGGCCACAAATCTTGCGGTTCCGAGGTCGGTGCTGTTGGGCTGCTGCGACGCGGTGGCGAGATAGAGGAGCTTCGCCAAAGCGGGTCCGGCGCTGGTCTTGAGCAACCCGGGCACGAAGCTGGGATCGGTGGCCAACAGCGGCACGTTGAATCCGGTGCTGGCATCGACGCCCGCGGCGGAGGCAGCCGCTGTGGGTCCGGCGGTAAACGCAATGGCTTTGACGCCCTGACTCTTTAGGTCGGTGACCTGGGCGGTCATGTCAGTGTCGGTTGCGGCGACCTTCTTCTCGACGATCGTCAGCCCGTTCTTCTGGGCAGCGAACTTGCTTCCCAGAAGTGCGTTGGCGCCGCCTTCATTGTCGATGTAGATGTGCCCGACCTTGTCTCCCTTGTGGATCAGGTTGTTGGCCAGGGCATAGTCGAACAGATTGATCTCCTCATAGTCATAAGTGGTGCCCACAAGCATGATCTGTCTGTTCGCTAGCAGGCTGGACACGTTCGCCACCGGGATGGCCAGCAGCTTGTCTGACGTGTACTGGTCGAGCAGCGCGCCGACCTGCGCGCTGCCGATCACCTGGGTCAGGGCCACTACCTGATCCTTGAGCTGCTGGTACTGGGTAACGGCGGACTGCACGTTGTAGCTGGTGTCCTTAGGGATGGCGGTGATTTTGTGGCCGCACACTCCCCCGGCGGCGCTGATCTGGTCGTAGTAGAGCTGCTGGGCCTGCGTGATGCTCTTGCCCAGTGCGGCGAACGGGCCAGAGAGGTCGGTGAGTTCGCCGACGGAGATGGTGTCGGCGGTGACGCCAGTGCCGGTCTTGATCCCGCCGACGCTGGCGCCCGCGCTACCGCCGCCAGAGGAGTTGGATGCTTTGGTGCTGCAGCCGGCGGCGGCCAACAACCCGGCCGCCAGCACGGCCACGGCGATGCGGCTTCGTGTGTTTAACAATTTGGTCCTCCACTAGAAAGGTGCCCGTGCCGGTTGGCGGGGCGCGATATCGGTCAGCCACCTGAGACTCAAGGGCTGGAGGGTGTGGTTGCTCGTGAATGAAGGTGTAGTGGTCCGGTGAGGCGTTGGCCGATGGCGGCGAGGCCGCCGGATTCGAAGATGAGGAAGCCGATGATGGCGGCGCCGTAGATGTATTTGGCGAAGCTGGCGGCGTCGACGCCGCCGGAGCCGGGTTGGGCAAGGAGGGGGATGTTGGACCCGTATTGGCTGAGCAGTTGGGGTAGACCGATGACGAGGATGGCGCCGAGCGCGGAGCCGCCGGCCGACCCCAAGCCGCCGATGACGATCATGGCCAGAAACTGCACGGACAGGTCAAAACCGAAGGTGTCCGGCACGATCCGGGAGAACGTCAACGCAAACAACACCCCGGCCAACCCGGCGTACATGGAGGACAACACGAACGCCGATGCTTTGTAGCGGCGGACGTTGACGCCCATCACGGCGGCGGCGATCTCGGAGTCCCGGACCATTTGCATCGCCCAGCCGGGGCGACCCCGCAGCAGGTTCTTGGCGAAGATGTAGGACAGCACGACCAGGACGAGCCCCAAATACCAGAGGCGTTCGAACTTCCCGAACTCCACACCTGCGATGTACACCGAGGGGTCGGTGGTGTCGAAGACAATGCCGAACAGGTTGAAGGTGGGGACGTTGCGGCCGTTGAACCCGCCGGTGATGGTGTCGGCGTTGAACAGGATGTGCTGGCCGATGAACACCAACGCCAGCGAGGCGATTCCCAGGTAAATCCCGCGCAGCCGCGACGAGATGGGGCTGAACAACAGTCCTAACACGCCGGCGAGGAGCACCGCGAGGATCGCGGCGACGATGGTCGGCAGTTCCAGACCGGAGGCGGAGATTCCGCCGCCGGTCTTGCTGGGCTTGCCGGCGAAATAGGCGTAGCCGTAGCCGCCGACCGCGATGAAGAACGCGTGCGCAAGCGACAGCTGCCCGGTGTTGCCGGAGAGCAGGTTCAGCCCGATGGCCCCGATGATCGCTGACATGCAGAATAACCCGGTCTGCAGCAACGACCCGGACAGGTACAGGGGCAGCACCGCGACGATGAGGACCACCAGCATCCGCAGCAGGGTTGGAATCGTGGGGTGGCGCCGACCGCCGCGTCTGGACCATGCCGCGGAGGTGGCGCTGGCACCGGCCGAGGATGGTGTGGTCATTTCAGCGGTGTTAGACACGGGCGATCTCCTTCGTGCCGAACAAGCCGGATGGTCGCCAGAGCAGGACGAGGATCATCACGATGTAGGGCATGATCGAGCCGAACCCGCCGCCGAGGAACGGCATCTTGTCCTCATAGCCGGAGGTCAGGGTTTCGGCCAACCCGACGACGATGCCCCCAACCAGAGCCCCACCGGTCGAGTCGAGGCCGCCGAGGATGGCGGCCGGGAAGGCCCGGAACGCGATCAGTCCGGTGGTGTTGGTCAATCCCGGGGTGGGGAAAGCGATCAAGAAGATCGCGGCGATTGCGGCGAGCGCACCGGCGATCACCCAGGACAGCACCGAGACTCGGCCCAGGCGGATGCCCATCAAGGCGGCGGCTTCCCCGTCCTCGGCGGCCGCGCGGGTGGCGACGTCCCAGGACGAGAACTTGAACGCGGCGAAGAACAAGCCCATCACCACAATCGCCACGACGATGGCCGCGATCCGCGATTGGGGGACGCTGAACCCGGCGATGGTGACCAATTTGCTGCCCCAGGGGTCCCCGGTGCTGAGTACCTGAGACCCGATGCGCCGGGTCAGTTCGGTGAGCAGGAGGATGTCGACCCCGATGGTGATGATGGCCAAGGAGTTGGTATCCCGACCCCGCAGTCGGCGAATAAGCACCACCTCGATGAGTAGCGCCCCCACGGCGGTGGCGGCGATGCCGAACAGCAGCGCGAACCAGAATCCGCACTGTTGATGGGTGACGCCCACGACGTAGCCGCCGAGGAGCACTAGCGAGCCGTGCGCGAAGTTGATCACCTCGGTGGCCTTGAAGATCACCACAAATCCGAGGGCGATCAGGGCGTAGATGAACCCGAGCGACACCCCCTGGATCAGCAGCTCCACGAATTTGGTCACGATAGAGCCTCCGTGCTGTCGTTTTTATGGGCAGCGCTGTGCCGCGGAGCGGCGTCTGTTGTGTCGTCGTCTTCTGCGTCGTCGCCGGAGCCGAGGTAGGCCCGGATGACTGCTGGGTCTTGCTGGACGTCCACCGGTGGTCCTTCGCCGATGAGCCGTCCAAAGTCCAGGACCGTGACCCGGTCTGAGATCTGCATGACCAGGCCCATGTCGTGTTCCACCAGCAGCACGGAGATCCCGAGGGTGTTGCGCACGCTGGTGATCGCGGTGGCCATCTGCGCCGATTCGTCGGCGTTCATCCCGGCGACCGGCTCGTCGAGGAGGAGCACACTCGGCTCCATGGACAGGGCTCTGGCCATCTCGACGCGTTTTTGATCCCCATATGACAACAACCCCGCCGGCTGGTACAGCTTGCCCTCCAAACCGAGGAACCCGGCGATCTCCTGCGCCCTGCCTGCGTGGCGGGATCTCTCCTTTGTTGCGGTGCGCAGGCCAATGCCGGTGGAGAGGAACCCAGCCTTGGTCAGGTGGTGACGGCCCAACATCAGGTTGTCCAATACCGACTGGGTCTTGGACAACGCAATGTTCTGAAAGGCCCGCCCCACCCCCAACGCCGCGATCCGGTGTGGGCGCAACCCGGTCACCGTGCGCTCACCCAAGAAGACCGCCCCTTCGGTGGCGGCGTGCACCCCGGAGATCACGTTGAAACACGTGGACTTGCCCGCCCCATTCGGGCCGATCACCGCATGGATGGTGCCCGGCTCCACGGTGAAGGACACCGCGTCCAACGCGGTTACCCCGGCGAAGCGGACCGTCACGTCCTGCACCTTCAGTGCGGGAACCGCCCGATGGTCGGGTGCGGTGCGGGCGCTCACGAGGTCCACCGGGTCAAACCGTGCGGTGCTACCCCAGCAGGTTCCGCCTGCGGTGCTGCCGCGCCGGAGTCAGAGGTGGTCGTCTCTCCGAGGTAGAGCCGCTGCACCGCGTCGGTCTGCGCCAGCTCCGTCGCCGGTCCGGACAGTGACACTGTTCCTAGGTCGAGCACGTAGGCCACATCGGCCACGTCCAGGGCCATCGCCGCGTTCTGCTCCACCAACAACACGCCGACCCCGGTGGAGTTGATCTCTTTGATCACTCGACCGATCTGACCGATGATCTTCGGCGCCAGTCCGAGGGAGGGCTCGTCCAGCAGGAGCAGCTTCGGCTCGGCCATCAGCGCCCGGCCGATGGCCAGCATCTGCTGCTCACCACCCGACAGCAAACCCGCCCGACCATGTCGCCGGTCGGCCAACACCGGGAACATCTCGTACACCATCTTCTGCAGCCGACCCCGCGCTGAGCGGTTGCCGTTGCCCAGCGCGCCGGCGCGCAGGTTCTCCTCGACCGTAAGCCGGCCGAAGATCCGCCGACCCTCCGGCACCTGCACCACCCCGGACTTCACGATGGCGGCGGCATCACGCTTGAGCAATGAGCCTTCGTCCAGCAGTACGGTGCCGTTGTTGACGGCGCCGCGATGTAAACGCAGCGTGCCCGACACACACCGCAGCAAGGTGGACTTGCCCGCGCCGTTGCTGCCGAGCAACGCAGCGACTTTGCCGCTAGGAACGCTCAGAGATACGCCTCGCAACGCCCGCACCGCACCGCCGTAGGTGACGTGCAGGTCTTCTACCGTGAGCATGAATCTCCTTTGATGGTGTCTTGCGCGTCGTGGTACCGGACTGCCTGACGGCGCGGCTCACGGGAGGGACCGCTCAGCCGAGAAACCCGTAAAACCTCGACGGCAGCGCGCGCGGAGGCGAAGTCGGCGAGTGCACATCTCTCGGTCACGCCGTGGACCTTCTTCTGGGCAACCATGTCCATGGCACGGAGCAACGTCGATGCTGACCCGGTACTGACCGCCTTTTTCGCCCCCGTACGAGCGGAAGCGTTACGCCACTACCGTTTCGGCAGGTCGTCAAGGCCGGGCTTCGCAATGGAGTCTCTGCGGACGTCCGCCTTGCCGTTTAGCCGCTAGCGATCAGTCCACGTATTTTTCGGCGACCGATGGGTCGAATGTAGAGCTCTCAGGGAGAAACACGCTCACGGGTGAGCCCAGGAACTCCGGCGTCTCCTCGGTGTCATGCAAGCCGACCGCGTACGCCGCGATCAATGGATCGTCCTGTAATCCTGGTGTGTGGACCTCGACAAGTGTGCAAGGTGCATCGAACTTGTTCCATGACCAGTGCAGCTTGCCCGCCGGAATTCGAAGGAAATCGCCGGCCATCATCTGAAAGCCTCGGTCCTCGATGAACACCCACAGCGTTCCGGTCTGCAACCAGTTCAGTTGTTCGCACTCGTGTTTGTGCGGCAACGAATGATAGCCCGGTGGTCGTGTGGCGATCATCAAAGACGACGAGTTCCCGAACACAGCCTTCGTCTTAAACGAGGCGTTGCCCATATCGGCGATTTCCTCTTTGACCAAATCGCCAGATGCATAAATCGACACCGAAAGCTCCCTCAACACGCCTTAGCGTGCACCACCACGGCGGCGTAGTTACGACGCTTGTGCAAGGGAGATGACGTGACCTTGATAAAGGTGGCTGAGGCTCATCCCGCCAACGTCTTATCGTCAGTGTCGTCTATTGCGCTGCAAGCATAACCGACTGTGACGTAGATCGCAACGCAGCCGGGCAACTACTGGGTGAGTGTGCCAGCCAGGAGCCAAGAGGATCTCATGACGGGTCAGCACAGCCCGTCCCAGTTTGGATGGTTGCGCCGCGTCTGGTGCTCCAGTCGCTCCAGGACCCGGCATAGAGCCAGGCACCGCCTAGGCCTGCGGTGGTAATGGCGAGCAAAACGGCGCACGCACTCACGCCAGATCCGCAGTAGACGACTGTCTGGGTCGACTCGGTGAACCCGAGGTCGGTGAAGTGTTGCCGGAGTTCAAGTGGTGTGCGGGAGAAACCGCGGTGGTCCACCTGATCGCGCCAGGGCGAGTTGCGAGCCCCCGGAATGTGGCCGGCGATCTTGTCGATCGAGGCGTCATCGCCCCGATAGCGGGGCGCCGTTCGGGCATCGAGCAGGAGCACGGAATTTAGGCTGGCCCGTAGGGTTTCGTAATCGATGGCCCTGTAGGTGCGGTCCGCTCCTGCTGTGAAGTTGCCCTCCGGGTTGCGTTCCTCGCCATGGGTAAGCGGCTTAAGCCAGCCGTGCAAACCGCCGTCGAGCACGGCGACGCGCTTGTGACCGAAGTGGTGCAGCAACCACCACAGCCGGGGTGCCGATCCACCACCGGAATCGTCGTATACCACGACTATGGAATCATTGGATACCCCGGACGCGCGCATTACTTGTTCAAACTGGCGTGGAGAGGGCAGCGGATGGCGTCCTGCGTCTGTCTCAGGGCCAGTGAGGGCCTCCAGATCGACGAAAACTGCGCCTGGGAGATGCCGCGACCGATATTTTCGATGTCCATCGCCGGCTCGATCGAGCGACCAGCGAAAGTCAATGATTCGGAGGTCGGGATCGCGGTAGTGCGTCGTGAGCCAGTCGGGGCTCACCAAGGGCCCGAAATCCATGTCAGTGCTCCTTATTGACAGGTAGTGGCGTGGCGATCTGCACGACTCGTTTGATCAGCCAGCTAGACCTTCGACAACGAAGAGACGTCGGTCGAGGGCTCCGTTTGCGGCAGCGAGAGCTTGTTTATACTCGGTCGAGGCATACCACCTGTGGGCTGTATCAAGATTGTTGAACCTGACGACCACGAGGCGTTTCCCCGGCGGGCAACTGCCTTCCAGCGCTTCTGGAACCGCATCTCTGACCAAGTAGTTGCCGCCGAACTGGTTGATTGATTCCTTGGCGAGCGGCTTGTATTTGTTTACGAGTGTCTCGTCAAGAATTTCGACCTCTGAGATCACATAAGCGGGCACGATCTGTTGCTCCGATCGGTTGGTAGTTGGAATGGTCTACATCGCGGTAACGGGTCCCGGGACCACTGGGCCGGTGATCCGGCCGACCAGCTGTCCGTGCTCAAGAACGCCGGGCACGTCGTGAGCCGGCAGGATGTAACGATACTTGAGGATGCGCTTGAGCGCCCCGAGTTCTTGCAGCACGGATGTCGTGTGATTGTTGGTCAATGCAGGTTCGTCAACTGCGAACGTGCAGGGCTGGACGCGCGCCATGGCGGTGGGGTCGGGTCGGTCGATTAAGGTAGCTGCGACGTCGTAGATCAAGTCTCCGCAAAGGCAGGCCTCGCCGTCTGCCGTCGAAACGACAATGCTCATGGAGCCCGCGGTGTGCCCTCCTGTTGCCTGGGCGGTGATTCCGGGCAGCACTTCGACGGACCCCGAATAGTCAAGATCAAGAAATCGAATGGAGCCTGACGTGTACAGTCGCTCGACCAAATGCTGCAGGTCTTGTCGGGCGTAGGCGAGTCCTTGGATTCCACTGAAAGCGCACGCCATTTCGCTGCGATTGATGAGTATTGGCACGTCCATCGGGACCTTGTCGAGGTTTCCAGCGTGGTCTCGATGCAGGTGTGTCATCAGGACACAACCCAGGTCCGCAGCCCGTACGCCGTGCGCCGCGAGTTGTTCGTGGAAGCCTTGCCCTGGCCCAATTTGACCTCCACTACCAAGGACGGATGTATCCCGGTACCCGGCGTCGACCAATAACGGTGCCGGGCCGCCCATGATGAGGAAGCCCTGTGCGGGAACTGACACGATGTGTCCGGGCTCGCGGCCTTTGACTTGCATCGCCGCGTCTATGGTGACGTCGCCAAAATTCAGACGGTGGATTTCATAGTTGACGGCGCTTCGCATCACGGGTTCGGAACTTTCATGAGTACGGCTTCAACTTTCGGTAACCTCGTTTGACGGCGCAACAAAATGTTCGACCCTTTCGTTTCATAGCTATTTAGAGGGAATAGACCTTTAAAAAACCAGGTAATCGCCTATATGACTGGAAGTCTGACGTGTCGGGCGCCAATGGGTCACGCTGTACTGCGAGTCACCTCGGTCCCGCGTGAGCCGGCGGGACCGTTCAGAATTTTGCTGCCGCTGGCCACGAATCTGTCGATGTGGTGGAGCATTTCTTGTTGCGCCGCCTCGGAATCTCCTCGCTCGACGGCGTCGAGTATTCGGTCGTGCTCGTCGTGGCTCGCAGAGATGACGCTGTCCTCGGCGGACAGGCGCTCGCGCACGTCTTGTAGCAGGCTGAGAGTTGGTGCGATGAGCATGGAAAACACTGGGCTCTGCGAGGCGGTGGCCAGGATCGCGTGAAAGTCCGAGTCGGCCTGCAAGTACTGCTGCGTATCGCTCGTTGCACGCATCGCCGAGATGCAGCGCTTCAAGGCGATGATCTGCTCCTCGGTTCGATTCGCGGCGGCGGCGGCGGCAATATGTGGCTCGATGGCTCGCCGAGCTTCGAACAGCTGCCCGAAGCTGACTTCCTCGAGACTGAAGTAGACCTCGAGGTTGGCCGCGACGATGTGTCCTCTGGCCTGCACGGTCCAACCTGCCCCGTGCCGTCCGGTCAGCACGCCCTGCTCTGCAAGTGATTGCAGCGCACCGCGCAGCGTCGAGCGGCTCACTCCCATGCGTTCGGCGAGGTTGCGTTCGGCCGGAAGTTTATCCCCGGCAAGCAGGCGTCGAGCCTTGATCAGTTCTTTGATGTGCTGCTCCACGGCCTGACCCGCGCTTGCGGACCGTGAAACGGAAGTGAATAACTCGGACACGACGGCTCCTGGCGTATTGGTAAGACCAATGTGCCACCGAGACGGGGTCACTGTCAAGGAGTCACCTGTCGGCAATACCTGTAACGAGTACCTTGCCGATCGTCTCCGGAGCCTCAACCTGCGCGTGGGCGTTTGCGATCGCATCGAGGGGGTACCGGGCGGCGATGGGGTGGCTGAGCCTGCCTGCGACGAGCAGCGCGGTTACGTCCCCGACCGCATCGCGTATGGCAGCAGGAGGCATGGCGAACACCAGGACAGTACGTATCGTGACGTTACGCCGCATGAGGGCGTAGAAGGGCAGCGTCGGTTCGGGGACCGCGTCGGAGGAGTAACTGGCGATCGTGCCGTTGGTTGCGATTACCCTTGAAGTGAGCGCAAGGTTGGCTCCGAAGGCAACGTCGATGATCCGATCGACGCTACCGCTGCTGGCACGCTCCATGATGACGTCAGCCGCGTCGGAATTGCGGTAGTCGACGACGTGATCGGCGCCCGCATTGCGGGCCGCTAGTTGTTTCTCCGCCGTGCTGGCGGTGGCAATCACGGTGGCACCTCCGTGCCTGGCCAGCTCAATGGCGTAATGACCCACCGCACCCGCACCGCCGGTGACCAACACGGTTAGGCCGTCGATGGGCCCGTCGGCGAACAGGCAGCGATGGGCAGTGAGTGCGGGAACGCCGAGGCACGCGCCGACCTCGAAGGAGGTGTGCGTCGGCAACTTGATGGCCTGTGTCGAGAGCACCACGACAAACTCGGCGGCAGTGCCGGAGGGCTTGGCGTGGGTGGCGGAGTGCACCCACACTCGCTGCCCGAGTCTCTCAGCGGGCACGTCGTGTCCGATCCGGTCGATGACACCGGCTCCGTCGTCGCCGGGAATTACACGCGGCGCCGTCATAACCCGACCGCCGACGCCGGAGCGGCGCTTGACGTCGGCCGGGTTGATCCCGGCCGTTTCGACGCGGACGCGCACCTGCCCGATGCCGGGTTCGGGGTCGGGCAGCTCGCCGACGACGAGCACATCGGCGGCCGCACCATTGTGCTCGTACCATGCGGCCCGCATCAGCGGGCTTCTGTTCGTTCGGCGGGGAGAACATGGTCGAGGGCCCCAGCCAACAGCTCGGGGGTCCGCATATGGGGGTTACCGGGCAAAGCCTGGTAGACGGCCCCAGGAGTGCACCCGGAGATACCAGTCATAATCGGCGAATTAATAGAAGCATCGAGTTCTCCCACCGAAATCAGGACTTGCACGTCGATTGCGTCGAGACGATTTCGAGCATCGGGTGGTGTGAAGGGCCACCAGGAGGCAGTCCCATCGGCTTTGTCGGCGTGCAGGACGCGTTCGCGCGCGTACCGCACGCTTAGGCTTTTGCGGGCATGTGGATCGAGGCTGAACCATCGGTTCAGGGACGGAAGACCCTGCGCGGCCAGCGTGTCGATCTCTCGGTGAGCGCAGCCGAAAATCAGCCAGCGCGCCCTCCGGCGCTGGGTCTATCAGCGCCCGGGACTCCGGTCCAGCGCGGTCGTGACGACTCATATTGTGCTCCCGTCGGGTTCTTCAGTCGGTAGCTCAGGACGGAGGGAGAACGACCGCGACGTATTTGCCGCTGCCTCGACCGTCGGCAAGTAACTGGTGAGCCGCAGGGACCTCTTCGAGCGAACCAACTTCGGTTACTGGGATGTTCAGTTTGCTAGCGGCGAGCAGATCCACGACGCGGCGCAGGGCGTCTGCTGCACGCGCGGGCGTGGTCGCGGTCAGACGGCTCATGCTGAAGCCGGCAAGGACGACGTTGCCACCGATGAGGCGGCCCAGTGCTGGCAGCGGGGCGGGCTGGGCTCCGCTGGGGTTACCGAACAGAGCAATACGCGCTCCCGGCGCAGCGATGTCGAGATCAACGTCGAGCAGGGTGGTTCCTGACGGGTCGAGGATGACATTCACTCCACCACCGGCAGAGGCGCGCACCTTCTCGATTAGGTCGTCATCGCGAACTAGGGCGGCATCCCAGCCGCCAAGGCGTGCATTGGCCACCTTGTCCGCGCGACCAACCGTGCCGACACGCAGGCCACCGCCAAGGACAGGTACTAGTCGGGCGACGGCGCTACCGATACCCCCGCTGGCCGAGTGCATCAGCACGGTCTCGCCCGCTCGAAAGTGGGCAACGTCGGTGAGCAACAGGAGGGCGGTCGAGAGCATCAACGGCGCCGCCGCGGCGATCGCGAAGGGCACTTCGTCTGGCAGTGGCACCACAAGCTGCGCTTCAGCCAGCGCGACCTCGGCCAGGCCACCTCCCCGGGTGAACGCCGCGACCCGCTGACCGGCAGTCAACCCCCGGACGTCTGGTCCCACTTCGCGGATGTTGCCGGCGACCTCCAAGCCTGGCGCGTACGGCCAGGCAGCTGCATAGCCGGGATCCCCGCGGCGCGCCATCACGTCCATGAAATTGATCCCCGCGCAGACGACGTCGATGCAGACCTCACCGGCTCCCGGACGCGGCTCAGGGGTCGAACGGACCTCGGTCCGATCCGAGCCTTTGGACGGTTCAGTCATCACCAGCGTGCGCATGAGGGCTCCTTCTATTCGAAGTTCGTAGTATGTCGAACATCGTAACAGCCACGTATGCTGGTGACCGAAAGAGAGGTGACGGATGCCCCGATCTCAAAGAGGCCCAGTACGTCTGACGCACCCCGAGGTGACGAACCTCGACTTGCTTGACGTTCTGCACGCACTGTCTGATCCGACCCGCATGACGATCGTGCAGACGCTGCGATTCGACTCAGAGCGAGCTTGTGGAACATTCCCCGTCGAAGTCGCGCCGTCCACGCTCACCCACCATTTCCGGGTGCTGCGCGAAGCAGGCGTCATCCGCCAGCGCGAAGAGGGCAACCGCCGCTGGACCACCCTTCGCGCCGCAGACCTCGAAGAGCGCTTTCCGGGAGTGCTCGACCGCATCGTCACGGCTTACGATCACCAAACAGCCCAGACCTGACGAGTTCCCAGCCGACCCAAAAGCCGTCGACCTGCAGCGTGCCCGCCGCGTAGATTTTACGGAGCTGAGACAGGCTCGCTCGGGCACCCGCTCAGGTCGAATTCGTACCAGATCGAGGTCCTTCGGGGCGGTCGTACAGTCATGCTCGCTCAGTGTCGCGGGTCGCTCTCCCAGATGCTCTACGTCAAGCCGAAAGTGCGAGGCCGAAGCACCTAAGGTTTTCGCCCCAAACGAGGGGACGCTCGTCCGGGGCGGCAGCATCAAACGGGTCGGACTACGGGGAGCCCAGCTCCCCGCCGTGCGCCAGCCATCGTGAGATTACGTAGCCGCACCAACCGTTGCCCGACGGCCAACAGGTTTGAACCGCGGCGGGCGAGGTGGCGACAGCCCTCCACTGCACCAACCCCGGGATGCCCCGTAGTTATCTTCAGCCGTGGCAGACTGCCTCCATGGACGCTGCCGCCAGTTTGATTGTCATCGGATACGCCAAGGTGCCGGTGACGGCTGCGTCGCACGCTTCGCACGAATTCTTCTCGATCAGCCTGCGCATCGACCGGCACACCGGAACGGTCACCGAGGTCGACTCGACCGCAGTGACCGCACTCGTGCGGAACTGGCTATCCGAACTCCTGCTCGGGGTCAACTTCACCGCCGACATCACCCCGATCCTTGGCGAGATCGACGCGCATTACCTCGGCCAAGCCGCCGCCTCGATCAAGCAAGGCATCTCAGATGCATGGCGCCGCTACGCGTCATACCGAAAGAACTAGCAGCAGCCAACCGGCGGGGTGTGCCTGAGATTGTCAGCGCTCGGGGGACACACTCAGTGCCATGTGTGGACGCTTCACGAGTACCCAGACTGATGCTTAGTTGCTGCGGGTGCTTCGGGTTGCTGAAGTGGTGGGGAGCAGGGGTCACGCCGGATCTGTTCCACTGCACCTCAGACCCCCACACAGTGCAGCTTCCAACGTCACGGCGTCGGGGGCTGTCCTGTGTCGTCGGGGTCGGTGGTTGGGTAGCCCTCCAGCAGGTCGTGTCCCACTGGTCGGGCGGGTTGGTGGCGGCCGGGGCTGCATTGCCAAAACGGGCCGCCGGGGGTGGTGAGGGCGGTGATGTGGGGGTCGTAGTGGGAGAGGTACCAGGTGGACATGCCGGCACCTGGTTTCGTGACGCATTCTTCCCAGGCCCGGCGTAGTGCTTCGAGGCGGGTGATGGCTTCGTCATGGTTATACCAGCGGGTGCACACGAAGCGGCGCACGACCCCAGGGCAGCTTGCGGTCACGCCTCCAGGCTCGCCAGAGACCGAGCAGCGACTCGAGCGAGGTTTGGTTCACGCACACGGCGTGAAGGCAGGATGAGACGAGAGGGCTACGCGCTCTCTCGGAGGCGAGCGCGAATTCGTCGTCGGGCTCGACACGTGATTCGGCCTCGGCCACGATCTCGATGCCCATCGGCGTGACGGTCAGCGGGCTGGGCTTGATCGCCTGCACCTACGGACTCGCCCGCTACGCCTACGGGCTGTTCCTGCCGGTGTTCCGCGAGCAATTCGCCCTCTCCGGCGCGTTGTCCGGTGCCATCGCCACCGGCGGGTACGCCTCCTACTGTTGTGCCGCGCTGCTGGCGCAGCGCCTGCTAGGCCGCGACCATGCCCGGGGCGCCGCGGGCCTCGCCGGTGTGCTGGCCGCGCTGGGCTGCACCGCCATCGCCGCCGCCCCCTCCGCAGGGGTGCTGGCCGCCGGGGTGCTCGTTGCCGGCAGCGGTGCCGGCCTGGCGTCGCCGGCCATGGTCGCCCTCATCGTGCCAGCCGTGATGACGCCGGGGCGCCCGCGCGCAAAAGCCATCGTCAACGCCGGCACCGGGGCCGGAGTCCTCGTTTCGGGCCCGGTGGCGTTGCTGCTCGCCCACCAGTGGCGTCTCGCCTGGACGACGGCCACCCTGTTCACCGTGCTCACCCTTGGTCAAGCCATCGGCGCCACCCTCATCGGCGTCCTCACCGATGTCACCAACCCTCTTGTCGCCTTCACCGCCGCAGCCGTCCTCGCCGCCACCAGCGCCATCCCCACCCTACACCCACCGGGCGGCCCTCCCGCACCGACAACTGCCAGCCACCCGACCGACTCGCGGATGCAGCCAACATTGAACACTGCCGCCCAAAGCGCTGGTTTGCTCAATCTCCACCGCTGATTGTGGTCAATCTTCACTGCGTCCCGACATTTGTTGTCGAGATGCTGTCGAGATGCAGCCAAGATTGATAAATCGGTGGTTGTTCTTAAAGAAGAGACCCGGACTTCTGTAACGCACAGCCTGTACGGCACGACCTGCTCTACTCATGCGCGACGCCACCGGTGCCGGGGATTGGGGCTCTAGACTCGAGCGGTGACACACGAGTAAGCCGCACCGATCCTGCTGTGCTGTCTCCTGTGGGCCCAACCCGGTCTCGTCAGCGTCGGCGACAACCCCGACCGGCTACGCTCCGAAGCCGCATCTGCCCGCCTCTGCGGCGTCGCACCGATACCCGCCTCCTCAGGCACAACCACCCGCCACCGCTGCCTGAAATCATTCGCTGCCACGAAACCGCACGACCAGCGGCACCGTTGAACCGGCAGACCACCCCGCCTGAACATGGGGCACACCAACACACCCAACAACAGATCGGAGAACGAAAACGCCCCTCACCACACGGGCGCAGGCAAGCAGATCAGACGCACGAAAGATCGCGATTAGCTTAGAGGGCGAGCGGCCAGTCGTAGCCATGCTTCGCGCAGATCTGTTGAATCCGTAGGAAGTCCGGCCGGTCCCGCCAGTCATCCGGGAGATCGAAGGGAACCAAGGCGCGGGCAGCGAGCACATCCGTAGAGGTTGTCTTGTCGATCCCGAGTTGCCGGACGATCAGGGCTTGGTAGGCGGTCATGAGGCTCCGCCAGGCGGGATCGATCCTCTCGGCCATGTCGGCAGCTTCGCGGTACAGCCGCATGCCTCGATCGAGGTCGCCATACGCGAGGTATGCCAGCCCCAGCGTCGCGATAAGGACGAAGTCGTCGCCTGCGATGGGCTCCAAGAGGGCAATCGCTTCCTCGGCGCGGCCATTCATAGCCAGAACGTAGGCAGAGTTGTTCACCAGCGCACGGTCGTGGGGGAACTTCGACAGCGCGTAGTCGGCCACCGCGACCGCCTCGTTCCATCGTCCTTGTCCGATACCCACAGCGATCACAGCCGCGGTCGCTGCCATCGGATTGTCGCGTTCAAGTTCGAACCACTCCGCTGCCGCTGATCCGGCGGCGTCTGTGTCACCTTCCAGAACCGCCAGTTGGTGCTTCAGGTAGGCGCGCCGGATAGGAGTTGTGACTTCGCCGAGTCGTTCGAGGGCTTCGCGTAGGGATGCTGCCTCGCTCTTGCTGCGTGCAATCTCAGCGAAGTTCACTGCGATCGCGTCGTTGCCAAAAAATTCACCCATCAAGGCGGTGAGTCGCTGTGACGCTTGGTCGCGGCTTAAACGTCCCGACTCGTATCGCAGTAGCACCAGATTGCCCGCTGCCGTGCCTTCGGTCAGCCGGTCGCCTTCGCGCTTCGCTGCAGCGACGGCGCGATCTAGGAGAGTGATGGCCTTCGCCTTCTCGCCGATGGCCAGCAGCGCACGGACTTGAAACACCAGGAATCTGGCGTCGTCGATAACCCCGGCTTTCTTCAAGGAAGCGATCTCGGCGTTAAGGCGATTGGTCGCACCCTGAGCGAGAAGCAATTCGAGGTAGTGCAGGGAGATGTCCTGACGACCCGGCGCGGTGCGCGCTGCTCGCAGCGCCACGCGAGTCGCCTTCGTCATGGAGCCCAGGTGCCACAGCGCAATCGATAGGTTGAGTAGTGCGTCCGCGTCATCAGGCTCCTTACTTACCGCGTCGCGGAGGTGACGAACTGCTTCCTGCCAACTACCTGTCAGGGCGTAGAGGTAGCCGCGGAATGAGTCGACTAGGGGCCCGTCATGTGACGCGAGGGCCTCTTCCGCCTCGGGAATTTTCCCTAGCGCATTCGCTAGGAGCGCGAACGTGACGCTCATCGACGCACTGAGCGGCACGTGACGAAGCGCTTCGTAGGCGTAATCAGCGTGACCACAGCGCATGAGGACTTCTGCCGCAATGCGAGCGGATGCCGGGTCCGTCACCTCCGCGCTGCCTTGCCGGGGACGAAGGCTTAGGTCGAGCGCCTCACGAGCGGC